>Ga0160449_1000065_pt1 | contig 148925 bp, 145 predicted proteins | sample HID1975I_E1MG_FD_108216 | JGI IMG/M metagenome (GOLD analysis project Ga0160449, IMG submission 108216) | Enriched soil microbial communities from UW Madison campus, WI, USA - HID1975I_E1 MG | ecosystem: Environmental > Terrestrial > Soil > Unclassified | place: USA: Madison, Wisconsin...
ACGTAGTCCGCGGTGCGCGCCACAGCAAGCGCCTTCGAGCCATCAACATCGACGTAGCTCAGCGTGGAACCATCACCACCAGACTGCGACCACGGCGCAATCGACGAACCCTCAAAGTCCAGTGAATACACAGTGCTCGTCGCCGCCTGAGCCGGCACCGACACAATCACCGCCGCGATCATTCCGAGCAGTGCCGAGAAGGCTCCTACCGCCTTGGTCCGAGACATGAACGCTCCTTTGCGTACATGGGGCGGTGCGCCCGCGCACACCGATGTGCGCGGGCGTTGACCGCCGTTGTCGCGTTACCTCGATCGTCGTCTCCAGCCACGTCGATAACGATTTCGATAACGATGTCGGGAACCGTAGGTTCGAAAGTCGTTTTCGTCAAACCGGAACGCAAATACGCGTGTTACCAGGGAATTCGATACGTTTCGAGCGCGGAGTTACGCGGCTGAGGCGGCGACCCAGCGGTCAAGCACCGCGGACGCCGCACCAGAGTCGACTGCAGTCTGGGCGTGCCCAAGAGCCGCTCCAAATCGCTCCACGAGGGTGCCACTCGCGACTCCAGGGAGCGTGCCGTCCGCCACGATCGCGCCTGCGGCGTTGAGCAGCACGGTCTCGCGAGCCGCTCCCCCATTTCCCGCAAGAACCTCACGGACAACGCGCGCGTTCGCAACAGCATCGCCGCCGCGAATGTCATCGATGGAGATCCTCAAGAGGCCTAGGTCGGCGCTCGGATCCAGTCTCAGTTCGGTGACTCCGTCGCCGCGGACTTCCCACATGGATGCCGCTGCTGTAGCGGACAGTTCGTCAAGACCGTCATCGCTGTGGAAGACGAGCCCCTCGCGACCCTGCTGAGCAAGCACGCCCGCGAGGATCGGCGAGACGCGCAGACTTGATGAGCCAATAGCGCTCGCCGCGGGCTGCGCGGGATTCGTGAGCGGCCCAAGAATGTTCAGCGTCGTGGGGATGCCGATCTCCTTGCGAATCGGCATCGCGTGCCGCATCGCCGGATGGAAGACCTGGGCGAAGCAGAACGTGATCCCCACCTCGGTCGCCAGCTCGGCCACGCGGTCTGGAGGCAGGTCCAGCCGCACCCCAAGTTCGGCCAGTACGTCCGCAGAACCAGAAAGAGACGTCGCTCCACGGTTACCGTGCTTGACCACGGTAAGGCCAGCGCCAGCCGTCACGAGGGCCGCCATCGTGGTGATGTTCACCGTGTTGTAGCCGTCGCCGCCGGTGCCCACGATGTCGACCGACCGCACGGGCACGTCGATCCGAATCGCATGCCGGAGCATTGCCTCGGCGAGGCCCGCGACCTCTTCCGGGGTCTCTCGCTTGACGCGCAAGGCGGCCAGGAACGCGCCCATCACCACGGGTGACGCATTGTCCGTGAGGACCTGGTCCATGACGGCAGCGGTTTCCTCTGCCGTCAGGTCATCGTGCTCGACGAGCCGCGACAGCAGCTCTTGCAGCGTTGCCACGATTGCCTCAGGCGGCCGTTGCTGGGGCGAAGAATTCGTCCACGGTTTCGCGCACCACGAACGGGTCAAGCGGATGCGACACCGCGGCGTCGGCCTCCGACCACGTCGCCAGCCACGCATCGCCTGGCCGTCCAACAAGGAGCAGCACCGGCGGGCAGTGATACAACTCATGCTTCATCTGCCGGCAGATTCCCATGCCGCCCGACTTGGCGGCCTCGCCATCAAGAATCACCAAGTCGAAGGTCTTGGTATCGAGAGCATTGATGACGCCGTCGTGGGTGGCGGTCTCGGTCCACTCGACGGGCCTGCCGTGGGTCGTCGAGCCAACCGCGAAGCGCACGTTCTCGCGAACGCGGAGGTCGTCGCTGTAGATCAGAATCCGGGCGGGACGGGGCGCCGGCGCGGCCGCCTCGTGGGTCACCAAATCGCTCATGCGGGTCATTCTCGCACGGCCTGCGCACCGGCGTCCGCGAGGTCGTAACACAGGCTCGCCCGAGCGTCGCACAATGGCGCGCACCAGGGCACTCGTACGCAATAATGGGACCCATGTCCCAGGCAACGGCCGTCCCTTCGCCGATCCATGCCACCCGGCCAAACCAGGTGGCCGTTGGCACAATCGTGTGGCTCAGCTCCGAATTGATGTTCTTCGCCGGGCTCTTCGCTATGTACTTCACGCTGAGGGCCGAGGCACCCGACGAGTGGACCAAGTGGACCTCGCATCTCAACGTCCCCTTCGCGGCAGCCAACACCACAGTCCTGGTGTTGTCTTCGTTTACGGCGCAGGCTGGCGTTTGGGCCGCGGAACGCTACCAGGCCCGACGCTCTGGTTCCCTTTTCAGCTTCAAAGGCTGGGGTGCGCAGGAGTGGTGGGTTCTCACCTACATCATGGGTTCGGTCTTCATCGCGGGCCAGGTCTTCGAGTACACCGAACTGATTCACGAGGGGCTGACTATCTCGTCAAGCCCATACGGATCTGTCTTCTACCTCACCACCGGGTTCCACGGCTTGCACGTCCTTGGCGGACTCATCGCGATGCTGTTCGTGCTCGGTCGGCAATTCGCCGCAAAGAAGTACGGAACGCACGAGGCAACCACCACGATCGTCGTGTCCTACTACTGGCACTTCGTCGACGTCGTCTGGATCGCGCTCTTCGCCGTGATCTACCTGATCAAGTAAGGAAGAGTGATGAACGCCCTCGCTCGCCGGCGCTACAGCAAGTCGGCCCCCGTCTTCCTCGTTCTCATTCTTCTTGCGCTGCTCACCGCTATCGGCTTCGCCGCTAACGGATCGCCAGCAGAGGCGTCGACGGCGTCGGCCGACGACATTGCAGAGGGTCAGAAACTCTTTGCCGCGAACTGCGCGTCGTGCCACGGTCTCGATGCTCAGGGAACGGAGGGCGTAGCCCCATCCCTGATCGGTGTCGGCGCCGCGGCGGTCGACTTCCAGGTGGGCACGGGCCGCATGCCCGCCCAGCAGTCGGGCCCGCAGGTTCAGGAGAAGAAGCCGCAGTTCGATGATGAGCAGATCTCGCAGCTCGCCGCGTATGTGGCGTCGCTCGGCGAAGGTCCCGCAATCCCCACGGACGAGATGGTGGACCCGACCCTGGGCGACCCCGCGGTGGGCATGGAACTCTTCCGCACCAACTGCGCCATGTGCCACGGTTCTATCGGCGGCGGTGGTGCCCTCACGCAGGGCAAGTTCGCCCCGAACCTGTGGAGCACGTCAAACCGCCACATCTACGAGGCGATGCTCGTGGGTCCGCAGTCGATGCCGGTCTTCAATGACGCGAACATCACGCCCGAGAACAAGCGCAACATCATCGCGTACCTCGATTTCCAGCAGCAGGGCTCGCCTGGCGGGCTCAAGCTCGGAAGCATCGGCCCCGTTGCCGAAGGCTTCTGGGGTTGGCTCGTGGCGCTCGGCCTGATCATCGCGAGCACGATCTACGTGGGAGCCCGCGCCTCATGAGCACCGAAGAGAAGCAGCACACCAACTCTCAGCAGCACGCGGATGGGCAGTGGGTTGATCCCGGGCTGCCCCCGCACCGCCCGCGCAGAGCCGATGTCGACCCCAAGGCCGCCAAACGAGCGGAGCGTCAGGTGGCCGCGCTGTTCGGCCTCTCGATCCTTGGCACCATCGCCACTCTCACGGTCTACTTTGTGCAGGATCAGACTGAGGAAGTCGCCTCGATCCGCCTCGTCAATATCCTGTTGGGAATCAGCCTGTGCTTCGCGATGCTCGGCATCGGCCTTGGCGCGATCCACTGGGCGCGGACGCTCATGCGCGACCACGAAATGGTCGAGGAACGCCACGCTCTGCGTACGTCTGATGAGAACCGCGAGATCGCCGTCCAGTACCTCAAGGATGGCGCCGAGGACTCTGGACTCACGACGAGCCGTCGGACGCTTCTCAAGGGCTCGCTGATCACCGCGGTCGCGCTCGCGCCGCTCGCGATCCTCGTGCCGCAGATCGGCAACATGGGCGGCGACTGGAACGTCTCGAAGCTCCGCCACACGATGTGGGCCAAGGGCACCAAGTTGGCTCGCGACCCCGACGGCACGCCGATCAAGGCCGCGGACGTCACGATCGGCTCGGTCTTCCACGTCATCCCAGAGGGCCTCAACGACCTCGAGCACGGCAAGCTCGAGGAGAAGGCAAAGGCTGTTGTCCTTCTCATCCGCATGGATCCGCGGGACCTCAACATCCAGCCTGGCCGCGAGGACTGGTCTTTCGACGGCATCGTCGCCTACTCGAAGATCTGCACTCACGTGGGCTGCCCCGTAGCGCTCTATGAGCAGCAGACCCACCACTTGCTGTGCCCCTGTCACCAGTCCACGTTCGACGTCGCGAACGGCGCCAAGGTGATCTTTGGCCCCGCCAAGCGACCGCTGCCCCAGCTGCCAATCGCGGTAGACGACGAGGGTTACATCATCGCCCAAAGCGACTTCCACGAGCCGGTGGGGCCGTCCTACTGGGATCGCCTCAAGGGCACCTCTCCCTCCCCCTCTGCGAGCCAGGAGGCTGACGCGTAATGGGCGCCAAGGTCAACGCCGCTGCCGCCGGCACCGCCAACTGGGTCGACGACCGCACGTCAATCGGCGGTTTCGTCAAGTTCTTCTCGCGCAAGCTCTTCCCCGACCACTGGTCGTTCATGCTCGGCGAGATCGCGCTGTACTCGTTCCTCGTCCTGGTGCTCACCGGAATCTTCCTGACGGCCTTCTTTGTGCCGTCAATGGACCAGGTCACGTACGAGGGCACTTTCGAGACCATGCACGGCGTCGTCATGTCTAAGGCGTTTGAGTCCACCCTCGTGACGAGCTTCCAGGTCCCCGGTGGCATGCTCATCCGCCAGATGCACCACTGGTCAGCGCTCCTGTTCACGGCTGCGATCGTCACGCACATGGCGCGCGTCTTCTTCACGGGTGCGTTCCGCAAGCCTCGCGAGATCAACTGGCTCATCGGCTTCACGCTCATGATCATGTCGCTCGCCGCCGGCTTCACGGGCTACTCGCTCCCTGACGACGTCCTGTCTGGCAACGGACTGCGCATCATCGACGGTGTCACCAAGAGCATCCCGATCGTCGGCACGTACATCTCGTACTGGCTTTTCGGTGGCGAGTTCCCAGGCGAAGCGCTGATCCCCAGGATGTTCACCGCGCACATCCTGCTCGTGCCCGGAATCATCCTCGCCCTCATCGGCGTTCACCTCTTCCTCGTGTTCCTGCATAAGCACACCCAGTACCCGGGCGGCGGGCGCAAGAACACGAACGTGGTCGGTCTCCCGCTGTTCCCCGTGTACACGGCAAAGGCCGGCGGCTTCTTCTTCGTCGTCTTCGGGATCGTCGCCCTAGTGGCTGGCCTCTTCACCATCAACCCGGTGTGGAACTACGGTCCCTACGACCCCTCCCCTGTCTCGGCAGGTACGCAGCCCGACTGGTACATCCTGTTCATCGATGGCGCCCTGCGCATGATGCCGGGCTGGATCGCGGGCCACCCCACCGAGTGGGTCATCGCCGGCTACACGCTGTCGTGGAACATCCTCATCCCGGCAGTCATCCTGCCAGGCATCTTCTTCACCTTCCTTGCGCTCTATCCGTGGATTGAGGCTTGGGCGACGGGAGACCGCGGCGAGCGCCACGTGCTCGACCGTCCGCGCAACGTCCCCGTGCGCACCGGCATCGGCGTTGCCCTCATCTCGTTCTACGTGATCCTCGTGATCGAGGGGTCGAACGACATCATCGCCAACCTCTTCCACCTGTCGCTCAACGACATCACGAAGGTGACACGCATCGGCATCTTCGCGCTGCCGATCATCTCGTTCCTCATCACGCGCCGCATCTGCTTTGGCCTGCAGCGCAAGGACCGTGAGCTCGTGCTCCACGGCCACGAGACCGGACGCATCGTGCGCCATGAGCACGGCGAGTACATCGAGGTGCATGAGCCGCTCAGCGATCAAGAGGTCTGGCTGCGAGTGTCGTACGACGACCTCGCACCGCTCGAGATCGCGGACGAATTCAACGCCCGTGGCGTGCGCCGCAAGGGTTACGGATGGGATCGCTTCAAGCAGCGCCTCTCGCGGTTCTACTACGAGCAGCGCATCCAGCCCGTGTCCCCGGCTGAGTACGCCGAGGCTCAGCACCACGCACACCACTAGCCAGCGGCGTCGGCCAGGAATGCCCGACGCCATGGCCGGGTTGTCGCCTACGTAGGGCTTCGCGTTTCGCTAGGCTCGAGGAGTTCCCTTATAACCGCTTGGGCGTCCGCCTGGGCATGACGTTGGAGGACAGCATGGCCGTCTACAGCCTTCCCGACCTTGACTATGACTACGGCGCCCTTGCGCCGCACATCGCTGGCGAGATTATGGAATTGCACCACTCCAAGCACCACGCCGCGTACGTGGCGGGTGCGAACACCGCGCTCGACCAATTGGCAGAGGCCCGCGAGAGCGGCAACTTCGGCTCGGTCGCCGGCGTGGAGCGTGCGCTCGCATTCAACCTGGGTGGTCACACTAACCACTCGATCTTCTGGACTAACCTCTCCCCCGACGGCGGCGACAAGCCCACGGGCGACCTCGCCTCGGCGATCGACAACGACTTCGGCTCGTTCGACGCGTTCCAGGCGCACTTCACCAACAACGCGATGACGATCTTCGGCTCCGGCTGGTCCATCCTCGCGTGGGACACGATCGCGAAGAAGCTGCTGATCGTTCAGCTCTACGACCAGCAGGGCAACGTTCCGGTTGGGCTGATCCCGCTGCTCACTCTCGACATGTGGGAGCACGCCTTCTACCTGCAGTACAAGAACGTCAAGGCCGACTACATCAAGGCCTGGTGGAACGTCGTGAACTGGGCCAACGTCCAGGACCGCTTCGCGAATGCTCAGAGCATGGAGCACGTGAACCTGTAGCTCGAAACCGAAGAGGGGCCCCGCGCAATGCGCAGGGCCCCTCTTTCGTGTCTGTCGCTCCCCAGGAGGGAGTCAGTTACTAGTGCGCGTGCTGTCCGCGCGAGAACTCGAACACCCAGCCCACGAGCCCGATGATCGCGACGACGAACGCGGGAGCCATGATCCACCAGTCGATCGCGAGTGCGGCGAAGCCGAGCATTGCCGCGATGCCGAGCACGAGCGGCCACCAGGACCACGGTGCGTACACGCCCTGCTCTCCCGACTGCTCGGAGATCTCACCGTCGTTGCGGTCCTCCGGGCGCTTTCCGTGACGCTTCGCAAGCATCCGGAAGTAGACGCCGACCATGATGAACATTCCGCCGGTGAGGAGGATCGCCGCGAAGCCGACGAGCTCCTGCATGTGCGTCACATAACCGTAGATGGCCGCCATGAGGAAGAAGAACAGAGCCGGAAGGGTGAAGAGGTTCGATTCGCGATTCACGGCTAGTGTCCCTTCACCGTGCGCTCGGCAGCGTCGTCTGTCTCAACCTCGGCGTCGTCGACGAGAGGGTCGTGTTTGGTTGCGGCGTGGTCAATCGCTGCCGCCTGCGGGTGATGCAGGTCGAAAGCAGGGCGCTCGGAGCGGATCCGCGGGATCGACGTGAAGTTGTGGCGAGGCGGCGGGCACGAGGTGGCCCACTCGAGCGAGCCAGAGAAGCCCCACGGGTCGTCGACCGTCACCTGCGGTGCGCGGCGGCTCGTGATGTAGACGTTCCACAGAAACGGAAGCGTCGACAGTCCCAGCAGGAACGCGCCAGCAGTCGAGACTTGGTTCATCCACGTGAAGTCGTCCTCTGGCAGGTAGTCCACGTAGCGTCGGGCCATACCGCGCACGCCCACCCAGTGCTGGATGAGGAACGTGGTGTGGAAGCCGATGAAGAGCAGCCAGAAGTGAAGCTTGCCGAGTCGCTCGTCGAGCATCTTGCCCGTGAACTTGGGCCACCAGAAGTAGAAGCCGGCGAACATCGCGAAGACCACCGTGCCGAAGACCACGTAGTGGAAGTGCGCCACCACGAAGTACGAATCCGAGAGCGCGAAGTCGAGCGGAGGCGCACTCAGGATGATGCCGGTGAGTCCGCCGAACAGGAACGTGATGAGGAAGCCGACACTCCAGAGCATGGGCGTCTCAAACGAGAGTTTGCCGCGCCACATGGTGCCGATCCAGTTGAAGAACTTCACACCCGTCGGCACGGCGATGAGCATCGTCATGAACGCGAAGAACGGCAACAGCACGGCGCCGGTCACGTACATGTGGTGCGCCCACACCGTCACCGAGAGTGCGGCGATCGAGATCGTGGCGTAGACCATGCCCGTGTAGCCGAACAGCGGCTTCCGCGAGAACACGGGGATGATCTCGGTGATGATGCCGAAGAACGGCAACGCGATGATGTAGACCTCTGGATGTCCGAAGAACCAGAACAGGTGTTGCCACAGGATGGCTCCGCCGTTGTCGGGGTTGAAGACCTGAGAGTGCAGCTGACGGTCGGAGCCGAGCGCGAGCAGCGCGGCCGCGAGCGGCGGGAACGCGAGCAGCACAAGCATCGACGTCACGAGGATGTTCCACGTGAAGATCGGCATGCGGAACATGGTCATTCCGGGGGCGCGCATCGTGACGATCGTGGTGATGAAGTTCACCGCACCGAGGATGGTGCCGAAGCCACCAAGGGCGAGACCGAACACCCACAGGTCGCCGCCGAGCGAGGGCGAATAGATCGAATTCGAAAGCGGCGCATAGGCGAACCAGCCGAACGAGGCTGCGCCCTGCGGCGTGAAGAAGCCCGCCATCGCGATGACGCCGCCGAACAGATAGAACCAGTACGCGAGCATGTTCAGGCGCGGGAACGCGACGTCGGGAGCACCGATCTGCAACGGCATGATGGCGTTCGCGAATCCGGCGAACAGAGGCGTCGCGAACAGCAGCAGCATGATCGTGCCGTGCATCGTGAAGAGCTGGTTGTACTGCTCGGCGGACTGCACCACCTGCATACCTGGCTCAAAGAGCTCCGCGCGGATGAGCAACGCCAGCAGGCCACCGACGATGAAGAAGAAGAACGAGGTGATCAGGTAGAGCTTGCCGATGACCTTGTGGTCGGTCGACGTGATCCAACTGACGACAATCGAGCCCTGCTTGCGTGGCGCTACGGGAATCGCAGGAGCCAAAGTGCCGGGAGCGTCGGCCTCATATGCGACGGTCGCCATCAGTTGCCCTCCTCCGACTCGCCCTCGGTGATCTCAACCACCTGGTCACGGCTGTACTCGATGCCCAACTGCCCCTCGCCGCCGTTCTCTCGCAACCACTGCATCTGTGCGTCGTACTCCTCTTGGGACACGACCTTCACGTTGAACAGCATCGACGCGTGGTACTCGCCGCACAACTCGGCGCACTTGCCCTTGTAAGTGCCCTCCTTGGTGGGAATCACCTGGAAGGTATTGGTCCGGCCGGGCACCGCGTCTTCCTTGTAGAGGAAGGCAGGAATCCAGAACGAGTGGATGACATCGCGAGACATGATGTGGAACTCGATGCGCTTGTCGACGGGCAGGTACAAGGTGGGGAGGCTCTCCTCGACTCCCTCCTCGCCAGTGAGCGTTGCCTGCACACCGGCGACGTGCGTGTCGTCATCGGTGTAGTTGAAGTCCCAACTCCACTGCTTGCCGATGGCCTCGATCGTGTAGTCGGGCTTGGTGCTCACATCGCGAATCTCGGCGATGTCCTCGGCCGTGAACTTGAAGAGCACCGCGACCATGATCAGCGGGACGGCGGTGTACATGAGCTCGAGCGGAAGGTGGGCGCGCGTCTGCGGCGGGAGCTTGTGGTCGTCCTTGCGCTTTCGGTACACGGCCACGCACCAGAGCATCAGACCCCACGTGATGATGCCCACCGCGAGCGCAGCGATCCACGACCCATTCCACAGGTGAATGATGGTTCCTGTTTGGTTCGTGATCTCTGGAGTGGACGGCAGTGCGCCGTTCTCTATTCCGGTTGAACACCCTGCTAGAAGGCCTGCGACGAGCGCGGCGCCAAGCCCTGCAAGGGCAAATTTGGGTGCGCGCGAACGGGAGCTGTTGGACACGCGGTCAGTCTATCGCGCGATACCGTGAAGGCATGTCAGCGCCCCGCACCTATCTGGACGCCGGCGGCGCCGCACCCGTGTCTCAGCGCACTCGAGAAGCCTTGCTCGCCGGGCTTGCCGACGGGTGGGCTGACCCCGCGCGACTTTCCAGTGAATCGCGGCGCGCCAGGGCGCTGCTTGATGGTTCTCGCGAGGCGCTGGCCGATGCCCTGGGAACTTCTGCGGATCTGATTCACTTTGCGCCGAGCGCGGTCGCTGGCATTGAACGCGTGGTTGCCGGCGTGTGGACTGCGCGGCGCGGGCGCGACGACGTCGTCGTGAGCGCCGTGGAACGCGACGCGACCCTTCATGCTGCGAGCTTTGCCGCTCAGAGGGAGCCACGTTCGGTGCGCGTGGACGGCCTCGGCCACATCGACCTCGAGGCGTTTGAGGCGGCGCTCAACGACCCCGGCGTGGCGCTCGCCGCTGTTCAACACGCGAATCACGAACTCGGCACAGTCCAAGACCTCGGCGCCGTTCTCGCCCTCACTAAGGCGCGTGGCGTGCCGCTCGTTGTGGACGCGACGAGCTCCATCGGCCACATCGCTGCTCCCGAGGCGTGGGACGCCCTGGTGGCCAATCCTGCGGACTGGGGCGGGCCGTCGGGCCTTGGCGTCGTTGCATTGCGGCCGGGCACCAGGTGGCTGCCCGCGTGGCCTGAAGGCGACGACTGGGCGCCAGGGGGCGTCAGCGTGCCGCTCGCTCTCGCCGCTGCGGTCGCCCTCCAAGAACGGCTCGAGAACGCAGACGACGAGGCGACGCGGCTCGCGGCCCTCGTGGACCGTATTCGCACCCGGATGGCTGCGGTGCCAGGGATCGATGTCGTCGGCGATCCGGAGCGGAGGCTCCCGCACGTGGTCACCTTCAGTTGCCTCTACCTTGAGGGCGAGGCACTGCTGACGCGACTGGATCGCGAAGGATTCGCGGTGGGGTCTGGATCGGCGTGCGCGAGCGGATCTCTCGCGCCGTCACGCGTGCTTGCGGCCGTCGGTGCGCTCACTCACGGCAACGTGCGCGTGGCGCTACACCCTGCGATCACCAGCGATGATGTTGATCGCTTCCTCGACGCAGCAACTCGAGCGATCGACGACTTGAGCCGTGAGGCTCAGGCTCCGATCGGCCAGTAACTGGCCGAGGCTCCCAAACAGAAACGGACCGCGGGGCATTCGCCCTCACGGTCCGTTTCCGGTAAAGAGTTCGTTTAGCTGAACGAGTCGCCGCACGCGCACGAGCTGGACGCGTTGGGATTGTCGATCGTGAAGCCCTGCTTCTCGATCGTGTCCGCGAAGTCAATGGTTGCACCGTCGAGGTAAGGGACGGACATCTTGTCGACAACAACCCCGACACCGTCGAAGTCGCGGACCGCATCCCCATCCAGGGTGCGCTCGTCGAAGTACAGCTGGTAGATAAGGCCAGAGCAGCCTCCGGGCTGCACGGCAAGGCGCAGGCGAAGGTCGTCGCGGCCTTCCTGCTCAAGCAGGCTCTTCACCTTGGCCGCGGCGGCGTCAGTGATGACTACCCCGTGGGCCTCAGTCTTGATTGCAGTGTCCGTCATGGGCGGCTCCCTTCTGTCACGTCCGTGGATACCAGCGTACGACGCGCCGACGATATTCCCTACCACCTGTTGCGGAAATCACGAACTAAGGGGCCCACGGGGCAACTCTCAACCGAAAACCGGGCGTTTCTGACCCGTGTGAGCGCTCAATGTGCCGATTTCCGGTTGAGAGCGGCCCCAGCGTCGGCACGGGTGCGGGCGCTCAGCGACGCGGGGCCCAGGTTTGCGCCACACGCCGCACCACGTCTGCGAGGCCGTCCGCTCCCGGCTCTCCTTCGTGCGTGCCGCTGAGCCCGGCCGCCATCACGTCCCTGCGCCCGACGCTGAGTTCAGTTGTCAGCGCAACCGCGGGCAGCGCGTGGCGTGCGGCCAGCTTCGCCGCGGCCGTGGCGAGGCCGTGGTCCAGCGTCGCTGGGTTGAGCGGGCCGCCAACGGCGAGCACAACGTCGGCTCCGGCAACGGCGTCGGAGAGCCCCACGGCGTCGGCGAGGTAGTCCGACGCCCTGGTGAGCGTGGCGCCCAACGCGGCGAGGCAATAGGCAAGGCCTCCCGCAGCGCCGGATCCCGGCGCATCGGAGAGCCGGTTTGGGCCCAGCAGGGTGCCTCGAGACGCGATCGCGTCGCCCACCTGCGCAATCCCCCGCCAGCGTGCCTCCTGCTCTTGCGATGCGACGGCGATTGCCTGGTCGGACTCACGTCCGTTTCGCAGGGCGGCACTCATTCCGTTGAAGCCAAGAAGAGGCCGATCGCTCGTCACGAGCACACGTAGCTGCAATTTGAGGAGTTGAGCGCGGCTCGCGGCTGGGTCGGCGCCCCACATTTCCATCGCGTCGCCGGCCGGGGATGCGTCGCCTAGGGGAATGATGACTGCACCCTGCACCTCGTCGGACGCCGCGGCCAGCCCCAGCAGCGCCGCCATAAGGTGCTGCGGATTCCAGCGCGGATCGCCGCCCCTGGGGCTCAGGAGCAGCCCCGCCTGCGTAGGCACTGCCTGGACGCCGCCGACGCTCATGCGATCGGGAGGAAACGCGTCCGCGGTGCGCGGGCCGCCATCGCCCACAGCGAATACCTCGAGCGTGGCGTCCGAGACCTCCCCCCAGGCGGTCGCGGCGATGCGGCCAACCTCGCGAACGGAGTCGACGCCCGGCCACCGCTCCACACCCATCACCGCGCGCATGGACTCAAGTGTGCCCTGAGTGCCGTGAGAGAATGGACGAATGACGCAGACCTTCACGGAACCTGGGTCGTCGCCCGCGCTGCTGCTGCTGGGCACGCGCCGCGACCCGCTGTCGGAGCGCGGCGTGGACTGTCCGGGCGGACTCCCCGCGGCGTCGGATCCTGACCTGGTTGAACGCGCACGCGCGGCCAAGGAGGCACTCGGCGAGCGCGTGTTCATCCTGGGCCACCACTATCAGCGCGATGAGGTCATCCAGTTCGCTGACGTGACCGGCGACTCGTTCAAACTTGCCCGCGACGCTGCCGCCCGGCCGCAGGCAGAGTTCATCGTCTTCTGTGGTGTGCACTTCATGGCGGAGAGCGCGGACATCCTCACCTCAGATGCGCAGCAGGTGATCCTCCCGGACATGGCGGCCGGATGCTCGATGGCCGACATGGCCAACATCAATCAGGTTGACGATGCTTGGGCGCAGCTCGAGGAGATCGGCGTGGCGGCCGACACGATCCCGATCACTTACATGAACTCCACTGCGGCCATCAAGGCGTTCTGCGGCCGCAACGGCGGCGCGGTGTGCACCTCCTCCAATGCGGAAGTGGCGCTTCGCTGGGCCTTCGATCAAGTTGGTGGACTTGAGGGCACCGGCAAGGTCATGTTCCTGCCCGACCAGCACCTTGGGCGCAACACGGCCGTGCTGCAACTGGGCCTGAGCCTCGACGACTGCGTGCTCTATGACCCGCGCAAACCGCTTGGCGGAAACACCGCCGAACAGCTCGCTGCCGCCAGGGTGATCCTGTGGAAGGGGCACTGCTCGGTGCACGGGCGCTTCCGCCGGGAGAACGTTGAGGCGCTCCGCGAGCGCGTGCCGGGGATCAACATCATCGTTCACCCCGAATGCGCGAACGATGTGGTGACATCGTCCGATTTCGTCGGCTCCACGGAATACATCATCAAGACCATCGAGGCGGCGGAACCGGGCACCGCGTGGGGCATTGGCACAGAGCTCAACTTGGTGCGCCGTCTCGCCAACGCTCATCCCGACAAGGAGATCCACTTCCTCGAGGACACGGTGTGCTTCTGCTCCACCATGAACCGCATCGACCTGCCGCACCTGGTGTGGGCGCTTGAGTCGCTCGTGGTCGGCGAGGTGGTGAACCGCATTGTGGTGGACCCCGAGACCGAGCGACTCGCCAAGATCGCGCTTGACCGTATGCTCTCCCTGCCCGCCGTGAACCCGGCGAAGGACTGACCCGAAAGTAGCCATGGCCCGCAGAACCGAACCCACTGAAGCCCCCGCCGTAGAGCCCGAGCCGACCACGCCGTCGGACAAGAAGGGGCAGGCGACGCCAAAGCGCAAGGCCCAAGAGGCCGCAAACAAGCGCGGGCTCGTCGTCGACGTCAAGGCTGACTCGAAGCAGCGCAGGGCCAAGGACCGCGCACGCCGAGAGAACGAATACGCGGCACTGCGCAGCGGCGACGAGCGCAACATGCCGCTCGAGCACCGCGGCCCCGAGAAGCGCTTCATGCGCGACTACATTGACGCGCGCACCGCGATCGGCGAGTTCCTGCTGCCCGTATCGATCCTGTTCGTGATCTTGTCGCTCGTGTTCAGCGGCGGCGCCATGGGTGCAATCCTCATCCTCGGCTTCTACGTCATCGTGGTCATGGCCGCGGTCGAGACGTGGCTCACGCTGCGTCGGCTCAAGAAGGCCGTCATCGCGAAATTCGGCGAGTCGAAGCTGCCGCGCGGCTTCACGTTCTACGTCATCGCGCGCTCTCTCAACATGCGTCGCTTCCGCACGCCTAAGCCCAAGGTGCGCCGCGGCGAGTTCCCCGTCTAGCAGCGCCCCGGTCTCCTTTCCAGAGCCTCCTCGCGCCCGCGCGCTCTCGGTACATACATGCCGTTCCCCGCGCCTTGGCGACCGCTGTGTACCGACAGGATGCGGGGTGGTGGCGAGCGGCCCGACGCTGGGGCGGCCTGGTTACCGAGCGGTTAGGCTGAGCGCATGGTCACCTATCGCTATCTAGGCAACTCCGGCCTGAAGATCACGGAGCTCACGTACGGCAACTGGCTCACCCACGCATCACAGGTCGCAAACGAGCAGGCCGCGGCGTGCGTCAAGGCCGCGCTCGACGTGGGCATCACATCGTTCGACACTGCCGACGCCTACGCCAACACCGCGGCGGAGACTGTGCTCGGCGAGATCCTCAAGGGCGAGCGCCGCGAGAGCCTCGAGATCTTCACCAAGGTCTACTGGCCAACCGGCCCGCGCGGAGCAAATGACGCGGGGCTGTCTCGCAAGCACATCATGGAGTCGATAAACGGCTCGCTCTCACGGCTTCAGACGGACTACGTGGACCTTTACCAGGCACATCGCTTTGACCACGAGACCCCTCTTGAAGAGACCATGCTGGCGTTCGCGGACATCGTGCGCCAGGGCAAGGCTCTCTACATCGGTGTGAGCGAATGGACCGGGGATCAGATCCGGGAGGGAGCGGCCCTCGCCCGCGAGCTGCACGTGCCCTTCATCTCCAACCAGCCGCAGTACTCGATGTTGTGGCGGGTCATCGAGCCGGAGGTCGTCCCCGCCTCGGAGGAGAACGGCCTTAGCCAGATCGTCTGGTCCCCAGTTGCGCAGGGCGTCCTCACCGGCAAGTACCTTCCCGGCGCGCCGCTTCCAGAGGGAAGCCGGGCCACGGATGAGAAGGGTGGCGCCAACATGATCAAGCGCTACCTCAACGACGACGTCCTCACTCGCGTGCAGAACCTCAAGCCCATCGCTGACGAACTGGACCTGACTCTCGCCCAGCTGTCGGTGGCCTGGGTGCTTCAGAACCCCAACGTCGCCGCGGCCATCATCGGCGCGTCGCGTCCCGAACAGGTGACCGAGAACGCGAAGGCGTCAGGCGTAGAGATCCCCTCAGAATTGATGACCCGCATCGACGAGGCGCTGGGGGACGTCGTGGAGCGCGACGCCTCGCACACCTTCACGACAAGCCCCGCATCCAGGCCGTAGCGCGGAACTCCTGAGACAGACGAAGGGCCCGGGAAATGACCCGGGCCCTTCGCCTCAAAGGAGAAAACAATGCTCGTACGCCTGGCAGGAACGTACACCTAGGCAACGCGCCTGCCGCCTATGACGTTCCCGGCTTTTCTGAGAGTTTCCCAAGAGTTCGATTGAGGGCCGCAACCCAACCCGGACCCTCGTAAACGAACGCCGTATAAACCTGCAGCAGGTCCGCTCCCGCTTCTAGGAAGGCGCGGGCGTCGGCCTCGCTCGAGATGCCGCCAACGCCGATGATCGCCAAGCGGCCCGACGCTCTGTCGGCAATGCGCGTGACCACGGCTTGGGCGCGTTCCCGCACGGGCGGGCCCGACAGGCCACCCGGTCCGCGGCCGTGGTTGATGGTGGTGTTGGTGGCGACGATTCCATCGAGGGCGAGCTCGAGCGCGAGATCCGTGACCCCATCGACATCCTCGTCGGCGAGGTCCGGCGCGATCTTCACGAGAAGCGGCACCCGCCGCTCGGGCGAGGCCTCGTCCGCCGCCGAGCGAACGTGCTCGAGTATGGGCCGCAGCGAGTCGACCGACTGCAGGTCCCTGAGCCCGGGCGTGTTGGGCGAGGACACATTGACGACTAAGTAGTCGGCGTACGGAGCCAGCGCGCGAGCGGAGTAGGCGTAGTCCCCCGCCGCGGCGTCGGCCGGCGTGATCTTCGTCTTGCCGATGTTGACCCCGAGCACTACCTCGCGGCCGCGAGCCGACGAGCGAAGGCGAGCCAAGCGTCGGGCGACGGCGTCGGCGCCCTCGTTGTTGAACCCCATCTGATTGCGCAGGCCCCTGACGTCGACTTCGCGCCATGACCGGGGCTTGGGGTTTCCCGGCTGCGGACGCGCGGTGACCGTGCCGATCTCGACGAAGCCAAAACCCGCATTCGCCAGGCCGATGACCGCTTCCGCGTTCTTGTCCATGCCCGCCGCGAGACCCATCACGCCGGGAAACCGAAGGCCCATCACTTCGACCCCGGTATCGAGCGAGCGCCCAGCGCGGAAGATCCATGGGAAGGTCGCGAAGGACCACACCCCGAACCGGTGAGCCTTCTCCGCGTCCACGTGGCACAGCACGTTCCGGTACAGGAAGCGGTACATGGCACCACCGTAGTGCGGGTTAGGCTCGCGGCATGACCTCTGTACGCGCCACTTCTGACGCCCTCGCGACCCTTGAAACCGACGCCCTCATCGTAGGGCTCACTGGTGACGGAGAGGTTGCGTCGCACCCGCAGCTCGCCGACGGCGCCGCTACCGCTCTGGCCGACGCGTTCGCCGCCCTTGAGGGGAGCTCCAAGCTCGGCTCGGTGACTGTCATCCCTGGCAGTGGCGCTGTTTCGGCTCGGCGCGTTGTGGGAGTGGGCATCGGCGATGGCTCCGCCAACGCACTGCGTGAGGCTGCGGGCGCGGCCTCACGGGCTGTGGGCAAGAAGACCGCGACCGTTGCGGTGGCCCTGCCGATCTCCGACGATGGCGACGCCACTGCGGTGGTTCACGGCGTGGCGCTCGGGTCCTATGGGTTCACCGCCTACAAGTCCGACCACGAAGCCCACGACACCGAGTGGCTCATTGCGGGAGCGTCGGACGTGGCCATCGATCGCGGCTTGATCGTCGCCGAGGCAGTCAATGGCTCGCGGGACCTCGTCAACACTCCCCCGCTGGACATGTACCCGGCAACGCTCGCCGACGCCGCCGTGGCTCTAGGCGCGGAGCACGGGATCAGCGTCACGGTGTGGGACGAGGAGGAACTCGCCGAAATGGGCTGCGGTGGCATTGTGGGAGTTGGCCAGGGGTCCTCGCGGCCGCCGCGGCTCGTGCGCATCGCTTACGCGCCGGAAGGCGCGAAGACGACCGTCGCGCTCGTGGGCAAGGGAATCACGTTCGACACCGGCGGAATCTCGCTCAAGCCGCCGAAGGGCATGGAGACGATGAAGTCGGACATGTCGGGGGCGGCGATCGTGCTGCACACGGTAGTCGCCGCGGCTCGCTTGAGGCTTGGGGTGGGCGTCACCGGCTGGCTATGCATCGCCGAGAACATGCCGTCCGCAACCGCGCAGCGCCCAAGCGACGTCATCCGAATCTACGGCGGAAAGACCGTGGAGGTCATGAATACCGACGCCGAGGGTCGGCTCGTCATGGCCGACGGGCTGGTTAAGGCCGTGGAGGAGTCGCCGGATGTGGTGCTCGACGTAGCGACACTGACGGGCGCACAGGGCATGGCGCTCGGCACGCGGACCTCGGGTGTCATGGGTGACGACGACATTCGCGCGGAGATCATCACGGCCGCCGACGCCGCAGGCGAGGCCATGTGGCCCATGCCGCTACCCGAACACTTGCGGGAGTCGATCAACTCGAAAGTCGCCGACATCCAGAACATTGGAGACCCGAACGGTGGCGGCATGCTCTCAGCCGGCCTGTTCCTTCGTGAGTTCGTTGGTGACACGCCGTGGGCACACCTCGACATCGCCCGCCCCGCCTTCAACGAGGGCGCGGCCCACGACTACACACCTCCGGGTGCAACCGGCCACTCGCTGCGGACGCTGCTGCGCTTCCTGGCAAACCGCGCGGAGAGCTAAGCGCCTAACGTCGCTCGTGCGTCCTAGCGGCCCGGCGCCTGTCTCCGTGTCTGGTGGTCGCGAAACCAGGTTCTCGCGACCACCAGGCACGGAAACGTGGGGTGAGCGCTGCAACGATCCGACTGGCGACAGCGTCGGGGCGGGGCCGCGGGGGCGGCGCAAAGCGCTCACCACTGCTTGCGGTGTGTCTCGTTCCATTCGCGCATGCGCGACGGGTAGCCGGAGAGGTTGACGTCGAACGCTGGAATGCCCAACTGGCCCGCGACTTTGCGGGCAACTGCCTGGTCCGGGATGCGCCGGCGCGTCCATTCGCCCGTGTCTGCGACAACCACCATCGTCGTTTGCGTGACGCGAGTTGGCGGCTCGATGAAGGCCTCGCAACCGTTGTGCGTGTTCACGAACTCGCGCAAGTGCGCCATCGTCTCGGCCTGAGCATCCTTGGGCGACGCGGTCGCACCCTGCGTCTTTGGGCGACGCGAGAACAATCCCATGTCCCCAGGTTAGCCGCCGTCTGCGGTTCGCGAGCCCGGGTGAGGGTGGCAAGATGGACGTACCGACTTTCCTACAAGGAGCCCCATCGTGACCGAGTCCACCCCTCACTCGTTTGATGTTCTCGTCCTGGGAGGTGGAAGCGGCGGCTACGCGGCTGCCCTACGCGCCTCCCAACTTGGATTGAGCGTTGGGCTCGTCGAGGAGAGCAAGGTCGGCGGCACGTGCCTCCACAACGGCTGCATCCCCACCAAGGCTCTGCTTCACGCCGCCGAACTCGCCGACAACGCCCGCGAGGGCTCCAAGTACGGAGTGCTGAGCTCACTCGCGGGCATCGACATGAACACGGTCAACTCCTACAAGCAGGGCGTGATCGACCGCCTGTACCGCGGCCTACAGGGCCTCGTGAGTTCACGTGGCGTCACTGTCATCGAGGGCACCGGTCGCCTCGTTGGGCCCGACGCTGTTGAAGTTGGCGGCGAGCGCTACACAGGGCGCAACATCGTGTTGGCGACGGGCTCCTACGCTCGCTCGCTGCCTGGGCTCGAGATCGGCGGGCGCGTGATCACTTCCGACCAAGCGCTCGAGATGGACACGGTGCCCACGAGCGCGATCGTGCTCGGCGGCGGCGTCATCGGCGTCGAGTTCGCTTCAGTGTGGACCTCGTTTGGCTCGAAGGTCACGATCGTCGAGGCGCTGCCCCATCTGGTTCCGAATGAGGACGAGGCGCTGTCGAAGGGTCTTGAGCGCGCGTTCCGACGCCGCGGCATCGACTACAAGCTCGGCGTTCGCTTCCAGGGCGTCACCCAGGACGACAACGGCGTAACGGTCACCCTCGAGGACGGCACCACGTTCAGCGCTGACGTGCTGCTCGTGGCCGTTGGCCGCGGGCCGCGCACGCAGGGCCTCGGCTACGAAGAGCAGGGCATCCGCGTGGACCGCGGCTTTGTGCTCACCGACGATCGCCTTCACACGGGAGTGGGCAACATCTACGCGGTGGGCGACATCGTCCCCGGCCTACAACTCGCGCACCGCGGGTTTGGGCAGGGCATCTTCGTCGCCGAGACGATTGCTGGTCTCGAGCCGGCACCCATTGTCGAGGCGAACATCCCTCGCGTCACCTACTGCAACCCTGAGGTCGCGTCCGTTGGACTCACCGAGGCCAAGGCCAAGGAAGTTCACGGAGACGACAAGGTTGTCGCGCTCGAGTACAACCTGGGCGGCAACGGCAAGAGCCAGATCCTTGGCACCACGGGATTCGTCAAGCTGGTTCGAGTCGTGGATGGTCCCGTCGTCGGCATCCACATGCTCGGCGAGCGCATGGGAGAGCAGATCGGCGAGGCCCAGCTCATCGTGAGTTGGGAGGCGCACCCCGATGACGTGGCGCCGCTCATTCACGCCCACCCCACCCAGAACGAGTCGCTCGGCGAGGCCCACCTGGCCCTCGCAGGCAAGCCGCTCCACGCCCACGACTGATTTCGGAGACAATCACCACCATGAGCACAGACGTCACGCTTCCCGCTCTCGGCGAGTCAGTCACCGAGGGCACCGTCACCCGTTGGCTCAAGAACGTCGGCGACGCAGTCGCCGTCGATGAGCCGCTCCTCGAGGTCTCGACCGACAAGGTCGACACCGAGATCCCCTCACCGGTAGCGGGAACGCTGCTGGAGATCGTCGTGCCCGAAGACGAGATCGCCACGGTTGGCGCCGTGCTCGCCCGTGTGGGCGCCGCCGACGAGGCCGGCGGCGCTCCCGAATCCGAGGCGCCCGCTCCCCCGGCGGTGGCCCCCGGCGAGGCCGCCGGGCAGCCAGAGCCGCAGACGGCGCCTGAGCCCGAGGCCGAGCCGGCCGAGGTCCGCGAGGCAGCACCTGAGGTCGCGGCAGAGGCTCCGGCCGCTGCTCCTGCCGAGGAACCTGCCCCAGCGGCCACCGAAACGCCCGCGGCCGCACCGGCCGCTCTCGGCGGCCGCGACGTGACCCTGCCCGCTCTTGGCGAGTCCGTCACCGAGGGAACCGTCACGCGCTGGCTCAAAAATGTCGGCGACACCGTAGCCGTGGACGATCCGCTCGTCGAGGTTTCGACCGACAAGGTCGACACGGAGATTCCGTCGCCTTTCGCAGGCACCCTTACCGAGATCCTCGTCGCCGAGGACGAGGTGGCAACCGTTGGTGCCGTTCTGGCGCGCGTGGGCGATGGCTCGGCGCAGGCACCGGAGGCGCCCGCGCCTGGGGCCGCGGCACCCGCGCCTGCACCAGAGCCGGAGACGGCACCTGCTCCCGAGGCCGCTACGCCCGTGGCCGAGCCGGCACCCGAGACGGCTCCCGCGCCAGCCCCGGTACCCGTTCCCCCAGTGGCCGAGACTCCGAGCACGCCCCCGGCGCCCGCTCCCGTCCCGACACCGGCTGCCGCGCCCGCACCGCAGGCTCCTGCAGCGCAGGGCTCGGCTGGCTCCGGCTACGTCACGCCGATCGTCCGCAAGCTCGCCTCAGAACGCGGCGTGGACCTGGGCGCCGTTGCAGGAACCGGCGTGGGCGGCCGCATCCGCAAGGAGGACGTGATCGCCGCGGCCGAGGCTCCCGCGGCGGCCCAGCCCGCACCGGTCGCCCCCGTGAGTGCAGGCGCCACTGCCGCAGCGTCGGGCGCTCCCAAGGCCGAACGCGAAGTTTCCGAGCTGCGCGGCCAAACCGTCAAGATGACGCGCATCCGCAAGGTGACCGCCGACAAGATGATGGAGTCGCTGCACGGTATGGCGCAGCTGACGTCCGTGGTGGAGGTGGACTGCTCGAAGATCTGGGACCTGCGCGCCAGTTCAAAGGACGCGTTCCAGGCGAAGTACGGCGTGGGGCTGTCGTTCCTGCCGTTCTTCACGGTCGCTGCCGCGGAGGCCCTCCAGAAGCACGCCAACGTCAACGCATCGATCGTCGATGACTCGATCGTCTATCACCCGAGCGTCAACCTGTCGCTTGCCGTGGACACCGAGAAGGGCCTCATGCTGCCCACGCTGCGCGATGCGGACTCGAAGTCCCTGCCTGAGCACGCCCAAGGCATCGCCGACCTCGCTGCCCGCGCGCGAAGCGGTGGCCTCAAGGCCGACGAGATCTCGGGCGGCACGTTCTCTGTCACCAACACCGGCTCGCTTGGCACGCTGTTCGATACCCCAGTTGTGCCCGCACCGCAGGGCGCCATTCTGGCCACATGCGCAATCGTCAAGCGCGCAGTCGTGGTGAAGGGGCCGAACGGCGAGGACACGCTGTCGATTCGTCCGGTCTGCTTCCTGCCGCTCAGCTACGACCACCGCCTCATCGACGGCGCCGACGCCGCTCGCTTCCTGCAGGACGTCAAGAAGCGCATCGAAGAGGGCGCGTTCGAGGCGGATCTGGGCCTCTAGATGCGAGTCGCCATCACGGGAGCGTCGGGCCTCATCGGCACGGCGCTCTCGGCGTCTCTACGCGCAGACGGCCACGAGGTGCTCGCCTTGGTCCGGCGCGAGGCGCGGGCCAACGAGTCGCGCTGGGACCCCGCGAAGGGCGTCATCGATGCGGCGGCCCTCTTGGCCTGCGACGCGGTCGTGAACCTCGCCGGCGCTTCGATCGGCGACAAGCGACTGACCGCCGCGTACAAGCGGGTGGTCCGCCAATCACGTACAGACGGAACGAACCTCATCGCCACCACCCTCGCTGAAGGCGGCTGGAAGGGCGTCCTGATGCAGGGCTCCGCGATGGGCTTCTACGGCGACCGTGGCGACGAAGTCCTCACGGAACGGTCCAAGGCAGGAACGACCTTCCTCAGCGAGATTGTGCTCGCGTGGGAGGCCTCGGCCAAGCCCGCCGTCGATGCTGGTATCCGGACGGTCTTCACGCGGACGGGGCTCGTCTTGGCGCCTCACGGAGGCTTCGCGGAACGCCTGCTCCCGCTGGTGCGGCGCGGGCTGCTGCGGCGGTTTGGCAGCGGCCGAGAGTTCCACGCATGGATCACGCTCGAGGATCAGGTGCGCGCCACCCGGTTCCTTCTCGAGTCGTCTGACCACGGGGGACCAGCGAACATCGTCGCCCCTTCGGCCACTCGCGACCAAGAACTCATAGCGGCTCTCGCACGCGCGGCGGGCAAACCGGCAACCTTCCCCGTGCCCTCGTGGGCGATGAAGCTTGCCGCTGGCGACGCGGCAGTGGACCTGCTCACTTCGCAGAACGCCGAGGCCGGGGTGCTCTCGAGGCTCGGTTTCTCGTGGAATCAGCCCACGATTGACGCGGCGGCCCAGTGGGTCATGGCGGGGGCAGGATTCGCTCCGCCAGCCACCCCCGCTGGGTAGAGCGCAACTCCAACAGGGCGGTCGCCTCACCCGCCGGGTGGGCTTCATGCCCGACGCTGTAGCCGCTGAGCGTTGACGTCACCTCGACGACTGCTCCCCCGGGCGTCGCAGACCTGATCTGCGCTTGCACGTCCACGAGCTCGAGACCGTCAAACTTGAGAGAGCCGTCTGCGAGCGCCGCAACGGTGGCGGCGTCGGCCGCCGCGGCGCCGCTGCCGGGCATGGAAAGTGCCATGAGGGCCGCCGAGTCGCCGCTGGATAGGGCGTCGACCCGGCGCTTGGCGAGCGAGGCTGCCGCATCCGCCGGTGCCTCGAGAGCGGCCGCCGACAGCGGCACAGAGGCTGGCGCCTGGACCCGTGGGGCAGACACAAGGCGTTCAGGGGCGGACGCGACCGATGGCACCAGCGCGGCGCCGGTGACCGCCGCAACCACGGCGAGCCCCGCTAGCGGCGCAAGATGCACGGCAGCCCGCTCCGCTCGCCACCAGCGGTCCTCTGGGCGCTTCTGGGTCCGCTCTGCCCCTCCCGCCCGGATCGCCGCCACCACTGGCGCGCCAAGGGCGACGACGGAGCTCGCAGGTGCGCACCGAGCGAGCGCGGCCGCCGCGTGCGCGGCGGATGGCCGATGGCTCGGCTCGTCCGCCACCAGCGGCGCCGTCCATGCCTCTATCACCGGCTCCGCCTCGGCGTCGGCCAAGCTCCGCAGCAACATGCCCAGCGCGAATATGTCGCCCGCGGCGCTCGCGCCGGCTGATCGCTCCGGTTCAGCGAAACTGGGCGTCCCGCGCTCGTCGGCGCGAGCGCCCATGGTGTCGACCAGAACCACAGAGCGACGATCGGTGAGCACGTTGGCCGCGGAGACGTCCCCATGGGCGAGGCGTTCGGCATGCATTGCCGCGAGCGCGTTCGCCACCCCTACGCCAACGGTCACGCACTCCCCCACCGCTAGCCGGCGCACGCCGGTTGTCTCGGCGAGCGACGCCCCTGGCGCGGCCGTGAACGAGGCCGCAACCACGCCGTCGGGCCGCCTCACCACCCTTGCCGGCGCGAGCACGCCGTGGCACCGTGCGCGAGCCCGCTCGAGCGCGGCAGCGCGAGCAAGTGCGCTCGCAAGGAGCTCACCGCCGCGACCGATGTCGCGCTCAAGTAGAGATGCCACTCCCCAAGGGTGCTCCGAGCTCGACGGCTCTCGTCAGTTATCCACAGCTAGTCCGCGATGTCGCGCTGCCAAGGCGCCCACGAACGCCGCGCCAAGTCGACAGTCGCGCCTGGTATCAGCAGGGATCGCACAATGATGGTGTCGATGAGGACTCCCGCGGAAACGATGAACGCTATCTGCGCAAGGAAGATGAGCGGGATGACGCCGAGCGCGGCAAACGTCGCCGCAAGCACTACGCCCGCCGATGTGATGACGCCACCCGTAACGGCCAGCGCGCGCTCCACTCCTGCGCGCGTTCCGCGAGCGAGCGACTCCTCGCGGGCGCGCGACATCAGGAAGATCGAATAGTCAACGCCGAGCGCCACGAGGAAGACGAACGCCAACAGGATTGTCCCGAGGTCGACGCCGGGGAAGTCAAAAATCGTCGTGAAGACGAGCGCCGAGAGGCCCAGCGCAGCCGCGAACGAGAGCACGTTCGCCACGACTATTACGACGGGTGCCACGAGCGCGCGCAGCAGCAGGATGAGGACAACGAAGATCACGAGCAGGACCGTCGGAATGATCACCTCGGCGTCGCGCTGAGTGGTGAGTCGCGTGTCGAGCGCCTCCGCCGCCTCGCCGCCCACAAGTGCCGAAGGCGACACGGTTGCTACGGCCGAACGCACGTCCGCGACGATGTCCGCGGCCTCAGCGTCCGTAGCCGCCACCTGGGTGACCGCGACAATCTCGACGCGCCCGTCAACGACAATCGGCTGCTCGCCCTCAACCGGTGGCCTACCGGTTGCTGTCGACTCCGTGAGTGGGTAGACCGTGGTGATGCCGTCGACCCCTGCGACGGCCGCGGCCGCCGCTTCCGCGTCGTCCTCCGGCACGATAACGCGCACGGGTGACGTGGAGCCCGCGTCGAAGTGCTCCTCGAGCACAGCGAGGCCCTGAACGGAGTCGGGGTTGTTGAGGAAGTAGTCCCTATTTCCGATGCCACCGACCTTGAGCATCGGCAGGAAGGCGGCCATGACTACGAGCACCCCGGCTGCGATCAGCCAGGTGCGACGAGGCCGTGCTCTGACGCCCGCAGCGATGCGGTCCCAGAGGCCAGCTGGGTGGTCGGCATTGGGGGCAACGTACGCCGGGCGACGAGGCCAGAAGACGCCGCGCGCGTGCTTGCCGCCGATGAGAAGCAGCGCGGGAAGCAGGGTGAGCGCGGCGAGCAGTGCGGACGCGATGCCGAGCGCTCCGGCAGGGCCGAGCGCCTGAAGCGACTTGAGGTCGCTCAGCAGCAGCACAAGCAGGCCCGCCGCGACGGTTCCCGCGGATGCAGCGATCGGCTCAAGGGAGCGCCGCCAGGCCACCCACATCGCCCCATACGGCGACTCGTGCCTCAACAGTTCCTCGCGATAACGCGCCACCAGCAGGAGCGCGTAGTCCGTGGTGGCACCCACCACAAGGATGAACATGATGCCCTGGGCCTGGCCGTTGAGTGTGATGACGTCGTGCACTGCGAGTTGATAGACCACCACGATCGCGGCGGTGAGCGCGATCATGGCAGTGGCGAGCACCAGGAACGGCAGGATGGGGCTTCGATAGACGATGAGCAGGATGACCAGCACCACCGCGAGGGCTACAAGCAGGAGCACCCCGTCGATGCCGGCGAAGGCCTCGAGCAAGTCGGCGACGAACCCCATCGCCCCTGTCAAGAACCCATCGAGCCCTGTGTCCTGCTGATCCCAGACCGAGACGATCGTCGACGCGATAAAGGTGCCGAGTGGATCTTCCCCAACGAGTTCGTTGTACGCGTCCGCATCGACGGCGAATGTCACGAGCGCGGCGGCACCATCCTCGGAGGGAATTACGGCGGGCGGCGCCAACAGCGTGTCCCCCACCGTGCGGCCCTGCGGATCGCCCTCAATTTGAGCGGCCGCGGCTGCGTCAGCGAAGGCTTGGACCGCGGCCAAATCCTCGTCCCCAGAGACCCCGTCAACGACAAACAGACCCGGCACCGATTCGACCGGTACAAACCGTGCGTGCCACTCGGCAGCCTGCGTGGACTCTGCGCTCTCCGGCAGAAATGCGGCGGCGTCGTTTTCCTGGACCGACGAGAGCTTTCCAAACGTTTGGCCGCCAACAGATGAGATGCCGAGCCAGCCGATGATGACAATGGCGAGCAGCACTGGTCGTAGTCGAGGGTTCAGGCGCATGTAGCCATTCTCGCAAGGGAATGACCTGACGCTGACGCAGGTTAGCCTTGAGGCTATGCGCATCGAGTCCTACGACCTGGGAGAACGGCTCGTGCCGTACCAGGAAGCCTGGGATCGTCAGCGCGCCGAGCATGCCGACGTTGTGGCGGGTGGCGAGGATCTCCTCCTCCTCGTGGAGCACGAGGATGTCTACACGGCCGGCAAGCGCACCGCGAGTTGGGACCGCCCCGTCGACGGCACCGCAGTAGTTGACGTCGACCGCGGCGGCAAGATCACGTGGCACGGTCCCGGCCAGCTCGTCGGCTATCCCATCGTCAGGCTCAATGAGCCGATCGACGTGGTCAAGTACGTTCGACAGCTCGAGCAGGCGATCATCGACGTGTGTGCTGCCTACGGGCTGGACACCATTCGCGTGGAGGACCGTTCGGGCGTGTGGCTGCCCGCCACGGCCACCCAGCGCGAGCGCAAGATATGCGCGATCGGCGTTCGCGTCGCGAAGGGCGTCACGATGCACGGCTTCGCGCTCAACTGCAATACCGACCTCGCGGCGTTCGACCGCATCGTTCCGTGTGGCATCGCCGATGCGGACGTGACTAGCCTCAGCATGGAACTTGGGCGCGTCGTCACCATCACCGACGTCGTGCCCGCCGTGGTGGACAGCGTGAACCGCACGCTGGCCTCCATCACTCGCTTCAAGGAGACCGTGTGACCATCGCGCCAGAGGGCCGCAGGATGCTGCGCATCGAGGCCCGCAACGCCGAAGTACCCATCGAGCGCAAGCCCGAGTGGATCCGCACCAAGGCCACGATGGGCCCCGAATACAACGACCTCAAGTCGCTCGTAAAGTCCGGTGGGCTGCACACGGTGTGCGAAGAGGCGGGCTGCCCCAACATCTTCGAGTGCTGGGAAGACCGCGAGGCCACGTTCCTCATCGGCGGCGATCAGTGCACGCGGCGCTGCGACTTCTGCCAGATCGATACCGGCAAGCCCGCCGCCTTCGACGCGGACGAGCCGCGCCGCGTAGCGGAGTCGGTGCTGCAGATGGGCCTCAAGTACTCCACCATCACCGGCGTCGCACGTGATGACCTCCCCGACGGCGGCGCGTGGCTGTATGCGGAGACGGTTCGCCAGATACACGCGATGACTCCGGGCACCGGAGTCGAGTTGCTGATCCCCGACTTCAACGCGAACCCTGACCAGCTCGCCGAGGTCTTCTCCTCGCGGCCAGAGGTGCTCGCGCACAACCTCGAGACCGTGCCGAGGATCTTCAAGTCGATCCGGCCCGCCTTCCGCTACGATCGCTCGCTGTCTGTGCTCACCTCGGCACAGGCCGACGGGCTGGTCACCAAGTCCAACATCATCCTTGGCATGGGTGAGACTTTTGAGGAGGCCGTCCAGGCGCTCCAAGACCTGCACGACGCCGGTTGCGACCTCATCACCATCACTCAGTACCTGCGCCCCAGCCCCCGCCACCACCCCGTCGACCGCTGGGTCAAGCCAGAGGAGTTCGTCGAGTTGTCGGAGGCCGCGGAGGAAATCGGCTTCCTCGGTGTGATGTCCGGACCGCTCGTCCGTTCCTCATACCGCGCTGGCCGCCTATGGGGCCAGGCCATGACGAGCAAGGGCCGGCCCATTCCCCCGGCCTTGGCGCACCTCGGCGAGCCGACTACGGCACGCCAGGAAGCGTCGGCCCTGCTCGCCGCGCGCCCGTAGAATAGGCGCCATCATGGCGAAGAACGATCCCGCACCCAAGAAGACGCGCTGGTACAAGCTGATCGCGCAGGCGTACACGCAGACGGCACCCCACGACCGACTGCTCCTGCCGATCATCCTCGTTAGCGTGCTGGGCCCCATCGCGATTGGCGTGGCGGCCGGGCTCGCGTTCGGCAGCACCGTTGCCCTCATCTACTGCATCATCTTTGGGCTCTTCGCGGGCATCCTGCTCGGCCTGTTCATGCTCACTCGCCGCTTCGAGAAGACGGCGTTCCGGCAGATGGAGGGTGTCGTCGGTGGCTCGCTCGCCGTGGCGCAGTCGATTCGCAACGGATGGGAGTTCGACGAGAACCCGCAGGCAGTAGACACCAAGGGACGCGGAGTCGTATTTCGCGGCGTAGGCAAGACGGGCATCGTGCTGCTGGCGGAGGGCGGCGGCCCCGCGCATCGCCTCGTCGACGACACGACCAAGCGCCTCAATAAGCTCGTGCCAGGTGTCCCCGTTCGCGCGATTTACGTGGGCAAGGGCCCCAACGAGGTGCCGATCTCGAAGGTGGTCAAGGAGATCAAGAAGGGGAAGACCGTGCTGTCCCGTGGCGAGCGCTCGGCGGTTGCGGCTCGCTTGCGCGCAATTGGCGGCGCCAAGCTTCCCATGCCCAAGGGTGTTGATCCAATGCGCGCCCGTCCGGACCGCAAGGCGCTCAGGGGACGATAAGCGCGAGTTCTTCGCCCGTAGCCTCGACTCGAGCCTGCGTGAAGTCGGCGATGCGCGCTGCGACCCGGCCCACCTTCGCGTGGCCGACGGCCACCACCTTTGCGCCCGCACGACGACCCGCCTGAACTCCCGCGGACGTGTCCTCGAAGACGACGCAGTCCGCCGGTTCGAAGCCCAACTCGCGTGCCGCGCGCGCGTAGCCTTCCGGATGCGGCTTGCCGCGCCGAACGTCATCAGCACCGATCAGCACGTGCGGCGCCGGGAAGCCGTTCTGCGCCAGCCTCTCGAGCGCAGGACCGTGAATCGCGGACGTGACGACGGCCCAGCGTTCGGCCGGCAGAGCCTTCACAAAGTCGAGCGCTCCAGGGAGCGTAGTGACCTCGGTGAATCGCTCGCCTTCCGCCTTGTGAATCCACGCGTTCCACTCGTCGCTGCGGCGCGGATCCCGTGCGAACTTGGCCACGGTGTCGCGAGACGGCCTGCCGTGCGCAAAGTTGATCACGCGACCGGCGTCTACCTTGTTGGCCGCGGCGAACTCCGCCCAGATCGCCTCCACCATCGCGGTGGAGTCGACGAGTGTGCCATCCATGTCGAACAGGACGGCACTCGCCAGGAGTCGCGTCATCGCACCTTTACCAGGCGCGTTCCTGCTGCGCGATCATGCAGGCCGCGCCCTTCCGAGTCCCACACCACCGCGGGAATGACCAAAGCGAGCAGCACGGTGCGAATGGCCGCGGCCTTGAAACCAGGGAACTGGCCGCCGTCTTCGCGCACCACACGCAAGCCGAAAATGCGGTGGCCATAGGTCATGCCCAGCAGCGCAACGAGTACCAAATGCTGCACTGCCCAGATCGCGAGGGTTGCGAGCGGTTGGCCCGCGAGCAGCACTCGCTGGATGCCTGTCGCGTCTACGTAGTCAGGGGCGCGGAAGAAGTAGCTCGAGATCAGCAGGCACAGCACCCAGTCGATCGCGATGCCGCCGATACGGGCGCCAGGGCTGGCTCGGCGAGGTTCGGTGGATTCAATGGGCTCTTCCGGCGTCACCGAGCCATCGTAGCCAAGCCAGCCACAGCGTCGGGCCAAAAAAGGCGCGCCAGTTAACGCCGCCGTAACCTGTCATGAATGCGCGCGAAACGGTCTGCCCCTAGGCTGAACCCGCCAGTGACGGCAAGCCCAAACTTTTGAGGAGTACACGGATGTTCAAAGACGCCGACGAGGCGATCGCCTACGTCAAGAAGGAAGGTGTCGAGTTCGTCGACATCCGCTTCTGCGACCTCCCTGGTCAGATGCAGCACTTCAACATTCCCGCCTCGCAGTTCACGAAGGACGTCTTCGACGAGGGCGCGATGTTCGACGGTTCGTCGATCCGCGGCTTCCAGGCGATCAACGAGTCCGACATGAAGCTGCTCCCCGACGTCGCCACGGCGTTCATCGACCCGTTCCGCGAGCACAAGACTCTCGTCATCAACTTCTCGATCGTGGACCCATTCACGAATGAGCCCTACTCGCGCGATCCTCGCAACATCGCGTCTAAGGCCGTCGAGTACCTCGCCTCCACGGGAATCGGCGACACCGCGTTCTTCGCCCCCGAGGCCGAGTTCTTCATCTTCGACTCGGTGCGCTTCGACACCAACCAGCACGAGGGTTACTACCACATCGACTCTTCCGAGGCCTGGTGGAACACCGGCGTCGAGTACGAGGAGGACGGCACCCCCAACCGCGGCTACAAGACGCGCTACAAGGGCGGCTACTTCCCCGTGAGCCCCGGCGACCAGTTCGCCGATCTCCGCGACGAGATGGTCAAGACCCTCGAAGAGGTCGGCCTCTCCGTTGAGCGCGCGCACCACGAGGTAGGCACCGCCGGCCAGCAGGAGATCAACTACCGCTTCAACACCCTGCTGCACGCCGGTGATGACATCCAGAAGTTCAAGTACGTCATCAAGAACGTGGCCTGGAAGCACGGCAAGACCGTGACCTTCATGCCCAAGCCGCTCTTCGGCGACAACGGTTCTGGCATGCACGTGCACCAGTCGATCTGGAAAGGCGGCGAGCCGCTGTTCTACGACGAGAAGGGTTACGGCGGCCTGTCCGACATCGCGCGCTGGTACATCGGCGGCATCCTCAAGCACGCGCCGTCGCTGCTCGCGTTCACGAACCCCACGGTGAACTCGTACCACCGCCTGGTGCCCGGCTACGAGGCTCCGGTGAACCTCGTGTATTCGGCGCGCAACCGCTCCGCGGCCATTCGCGTGCCAATCACGGGCTCGAACCCCAAGGCGAAGCGCATCGAGTTCCGCGCTCCCGACCCCTCGAGCAACCCCTACCTGGCGTTCGCTGCCCTGCTCATGGCGGGCATCGACGGCATCAAGAACCGCATCGAGCCGCCAGCTCCCGTGGACAAGGACCTCTACGAGCTGCCTCCCGAGGAGCACGCACAGATCCCCCAGGTGCCCGCCTCGCTCCCCGAGGTGCTCGACGCCCTCGAGGCCGACCACGCGTTCCTCGTTGAGGGCGGCGTGTTCACCGAGGACCTCATCGAGATGTGGATCGACCTCAAGCGCACGCAAGAGATTGACCCGCTGCGCTTCCGTCCGCACCCCCACGAGTTCGAGCTGTACTACGACTGCTAAACCCGCGTAGATGGAACCCCCGGTACTCACCCGAGTGCCGGGGGTTTCTGCATGTTTACAAGGTGCAATACCGCAACATGAGCGAACAGAGCCGAACGGCGCGTGACACTTGGTGCGGACCAGGCGCGCACCGAACCCCGAAGAACCATGGCGTCGACGAAGCGCCCGCACCCCGGCGACGGAGCACTCTTGTTTCGCTCGCGCGGCGCACGCGTAGCGCCCACGACTGCGCGTAGTGCCGCAAACCGCGTGCCAAACTAATCACCACAGTGGCGGCGGGCCGCGGTGGCCTGAGGGGAGGGGCGTCCATGGAGGCATTGTTGGTTGTTGGTGGCGCTGCTCTGGTCATGATTCCGTTCGTGTTGTGGCTTGACCGGCGATCTGCGGCACACGATGACGTGATCAAGAGTCCGCAAAAGTACTCACGGCGGCGCGTTATCGGCGCTCACTTGTGGCCCTGGGTGGTCGCGGCACTCGCACTCACTGCTCTGCCGTTTATGAGCCGAAGCGATATCGAAGACATGGGCAACACCCGGTACGCCTGGCTGGGCAAATTCTTCCCGGAGACCTCACTGTTCGATCGAACTAACTGGTGGATCACGGGTTGCTGCATTCTGATTATGTGGTCCGCAATTTGCTACCTAGCGCGACGCACGATTCGCAATGCGCTGGCCAAGCGCGGCTCGAACCAGCCTCCGTTGAGTTCAGTCGCCGGTGGCCAACCGGGCGGCCGATCTCAAACCGACGCGTAGGCAAGCGCAAAGGTGCTCACACCGCGCCACAGGACCGCGAGGCGTACCGTAGAAACACCGCTAGGAGCGTCTAGCTGATCGCGCGAGGGCCGTCCCCTACTGGGGGCGGCCCTTTCGCATGCCCGACGCCCCGCTTCCCTCTCCCCTCAGCCTCCTTTCGGTACACACGGGTCGATTCCCACCGGGAATCGACCAAGTTGTACCGACAGCGAGCAGGGCGGATCGATAGTGTGTGAGTCGTGCTGCAGGCATTTCTCTTAGGCGCGTTCGCGCAGTCGTCGCTACTCATCGTGGCGCTCCTGGCGTATCGGCTGAAGAACGTCTCAGAGAGTGTCGTGGGCCAGATGGCGGGCCTCGGCGCCGGCGCACTTCTCGGTGCGGCGGCCTTCCAGTTGGTCCCTGAGGCCAAGGACGCGCTTGGTAGCCTCGAGATCAGCATCTGGTTGCTCGTTGGCGCGGCCGTGTACGTGGTCGCGGACAAGATCATTGAGAAGCGATTCGGCGACGACGGCGCAATGGGAATCGTCGTGGGCAACATCAACGACGCGCTCCCGGAATCGCTGATCTTCGGCATCCAATTGGGAACCGGGATGGCCTTCAGTCCCACTTTGGCTGCGTCGGTGTGGATCTCCAACATCCCTCAGGTCTTCGCTCCGGCAGAGCAGTTGCGCAAGGACGGTTGGCCCGCCCGGAAGCAGGCAATCCTGTGGGGATCAATCGTCATCGCGTCGGGCATCTTTGCCGCGGTGGGCTTCGCGTGTGCGCATGCGCTGGGAGACGTAGGTGGTGCGCGCATCGCCGCATTCACCACTGGCGGGCTCATCGCGATGCTGACGACCTCCATGATCCCGTTTGCCTACAAGAACGGGCGACTGCTCGCCGGGATCTGGGCCGTGGTCGGCTTCGCCGCGACGCTCGCGGCATCTTGAGCCGACGCCCAGGACCTCCAGCACCCCCGCGCGGCTCTATGCCGTGCCAGGCTTGACCCGTGGCCGACCCCGCAAAGCTGTTCCCTGGTAAGCACTTCATCTCAACGGTGCTCGATGCGCTCGACACCAAGACGGCAATGAGCGGCGGGCTCGCTCGCGTCTACATCATGCGTTCGGCAATGGCGGGCCTGATCATCGGGGTGATGTACCTCGCCTACTTCTCGATCGTCGCGGCGTTCGCTACGGCGAGCCCCGGTCTTGTGGGGGTCGGCCGAATCGTGGGCGCCTTCGTCTTCGGCTTCGCACTCGTGTTCATCTACTTCTCGAAGTCCGAGCTGCTCACTTCGAACATGATGTTTGTGGCGATCGGCGGCTACTACCGCCGCATCACCTGCTTCCGCTCCGCGCGCATTCTGGGGCTGTGCTTTCTTGGAAACGCGATCGGCGGCCTCTTCCTAGCGGTGCTCCTGAGGTTCTCCACGATTGCCGAAGGCGGTGTCGGCGAACAGATGAACCACGCAGTCGAGCACAAGCTCGGCTACATCTCCCAAGGGCTTTCCGGTTGGGGTGACCTGTTCGTTCGCGCGATCCTGTGCAACTTCATGATCAACATTGCGATGTTGCTGGTCTACAACGGCATCATCAAGAGCGATGTGGCCAAGTGCGTCGCGATGGTGGTAGCGGTGTTCGTGTTCGCCTTCGCCGGCTTCGAACACTCAGTCGCGAACACTGTTCTGTTCCTCATCGTCGGACTCGAGGGCGCGCTCGACGTGGGCGCGGCGATAGCGAACATCGGCATCGTGCTCGCAGGCAATTTTGTGGGCGGCGGGCTGCTGATCGGCTGGTACTACGCGTACGCCAACGACGACCGTCGGTACCTGCGCAATCACCCGGCGGCGGCCGACGAGCACAACTGACCACTGCGGCGGGCGCTACCAGTCGCGGAACGACCCCGGGCAACCGGGCCGCTCGCGGCCTCGGTAGAATCGCGTTGTGATCGAGCAATCGACAGACGGGGGCGCCGAACGTCGCATCCTGATCGTGGGCTATGGCGTTGCCGGGCACGGCATCGCCGAAGACGCTAGGGCAACCGGTCATGTAGTTGTCGGATATCTCGATGACCGGGCAACTTCGCCAGAGGTGCTCGGAACCCTCGCTGACGTCAACCGCGTGGTTCACGAACATCAGGTTGACTCCGTGTACTTCGCAATCCCCACGATCGACGCTGGCAGGCTGCGCGAATTCGTCGCGGGACTGGAAGCCGGGCTCACCGTTTCCATCCTCCCCCGCACCTACAAGACCATCAGCTCCGAGATTGTGAGCGTTGCCGACCTGACCGATGTTGACGTCTTGCAACTAGTGGGGCGCGAGCCCGTCAAGCACGACCTGATTGAGGCACGAAGCCTCGTGGCGGGCCGCCGCGCACTGGTCACGGGGGCAGCGGGATCCATCGGCTCTCGGCTCGCCGAACATCTTCTTCATCTGGGCGCGGAGTCAGTAGTGGCGTTCGACTGGTGGGAAAACGGCCTCTTCAATCTCGCGAACAGTCTTGACAGTTCGCGCCTGCGCACCGTGGTCGGCGACGTGAAGAATCGGAAGCGGGTCGAACGCGTATTCGACGGCTATCGCCCCGAACTTGTGTTCCACGCGGCCGCGTACAAGCACGTCCCAATGGCCGAGGACAATCCCGCGGAGACGCTCGCAAACAATGCCCTGGGTGCCGAGATAGTCCTCGCAAGCGCCATTTCCGTTGGCGCCAGTCACGCCGTCTACGTGTCGACAGACAAGGCCGTGCGGCCCGCCAATGTCATGGGCGCGACGAAGCGACTTGGCGAGCTGCTACTGCGAGACCTGGCGAACGGCTCGGGGTCAACAAAGCTCACGGCCGTGCGGTTTGGAAACGTTCTGCAGAGCAACGGTTCGGTCATGGAGACGTTCCGACGCCAGATCGAGTCGGGCGGACCCCTCACGGTCACTCACAAGGACGTGACGCGCTACTTCATGACCATCGACGAGGCGGCGCAGCTGATCATTCAGTCGGCCCTGCTAGGGGTCAACGGCGGCATCTGCGTGCTCGACATGGGCGAACCCGTTCGCATCCTCGATCTGGCGCGCAGCCTCGTCCGAGCCACGGCGCCCGATGTCGCCATCAAAGTGACGAAGCTGCGTGCCGGCGAGAAACTCTACGAAGAACTGACGTACAACCCTGCGCTCGCGGCCGCGACGAGCAACAGCAAAGTGTTCATCCTGACCGTTGAAGACGATGAGATGACCGTGCCGGTTGAGGAGATCCGCGACTTGATCGTGGCCGCTCACGCGGGCGAAGTTGGCGATGAGGACGTGCGGTCGGCGCTGGTCGACATGGGATTCGCGATCAACGCGGCCTCGCGCGAAGCCCCGGTCTAGGGGCCACGGGACCGACGGCTACTGAGCGTCGGGATACGATGGTGCAATCAGTCCCGCGCAGCCATGCTCCTACGCATTCGCCGGGAGCAGTCCAATCTCCGGGGTACTTGGTGGCCGTAAAGCCTTCTGTTTCGATCGTCATTCCTACACACAACGACGAGGCGTGGGTTGCGGCAGCACTCGATAGCTGCCTCGCACAATCACACAAATCCATTGAGATCTTGTGCGTAGACGACGCATCCACCGACTCCACTCGAGAAATCATCGAGCAGTATTGCGCCCGCGACCCGCGCATTCGGCTGATAAATCACGAGGTCAACAGCTCGGCCTTCACGTCGCGACGCACAGGTGTCGAGGCAGCAGCCGCGCAATACGTGCTGTTCCTGGACGGTGACGACGAACTAGCGCCCACGGCGGCCGAGAAGTCGCTCGCTCTGGCGCGGCGGGGGGACGCCGATGTGGTGGGCTTCGGCGTCGATCTCACGAAGGCCGACGGCAAGCGCAATCGGGTGTTTGAGGGCGAACTGCAGCCAAAGCATAAAAGTCTCACAGGAACGGCGATTCTCGCGAAGCTCTTCGCGCCAGGCAAGACCGCGCATGGTCACATCTGGGGCTACCTGTTCAAGACTGAGCTCCTCCGAGGCGTCTACGCCGACCTCCCGCAAGACATTCACCTCAAGCGAGCCAACGACCTTCCCGTGACGTTCCTCGCGCTCGCGCGCGCTTCCTCCTACGTTTCGACTCCCGAGCACCTGTACCGCTACTTCTTCCTTCGTGGGAGAAGCGGCCATCGCGTACGCAGCATGGACGAGTTCGAGTTCTACCTCGAAGCTGTGCGGTCAATCGAGGTCATCAGGGATGCCGTGCTCGAGCCGGCGACTGAGTGGTCGGACCCCGACAAGGTCGTCGCTTGCTACGAGTCCGCAAGGTTGTCGGTCATCGCGGGTGTACTCCGCTACGGCATGGGAGCCGTCGACGACGACCTGCTGCAGGAGTGCCTGGTCGCGCTCGAGAACCGTGTGGGACGGATCGATGTCATTGGCGCAGCCGCGGGTTTTGTGCCCGAGGCGCTGGGCACGATCTCGCGCATCAGCGCAACTACGCCAGAGGCGAGATCGCCACGGCGCCACGTGCTGATCTGCACGTGGCAGCTCACCACCGGCGGAGTTCAGGGAGTGGTCGTTTCCCAGGCGCGATATTTGCGTCAAGTGGGGTTCGACGTCTCCATCGTGATCTTTGGGCTAGCGGAATCCGTCTACGAACTTCCTGAGGAAGTTCGCGTGTTCCGAGTCAAGGGCAGCACCCGCGCACAGCGGGTGAGTTCATGGGCAGAGATCTGCCGCGAGTCGGGCGCAGACGTGATCTTCGATCACAGAGTCCTGTACTACCGCGAGTGGCCTTTCTACGCCCTCGCGGCACGGTCGCTTGGCGTTCCGACGATCGGATTCCTGCAGAGTTTCTCGCTGCGACCCATCCTCGACGACAACCACAACTTGTCGTTCCTCGCGGACAATCTGCCCTTGCTAGAAACCGTGCTCGTCACCTCGCCAACCGACGTCGCCTACTGGAAGCTCCGCGGCATTCCCGACGTCGTCACGCTCCCGACCCCGCCATCGCCGACATTGCTGGAGCACACGCCTCGAACCGAGCCGATTCCTGCGCCGGATGGCACAGTCGAACTCATCTGGTGGGGACGGCTGGACCAGAACCTAAAGCAAGTGCGGAGCCTGATCCCGATTACGGCCGAACTTCGCGAGCGCGGCGTCGATGCCGTCATGACCATCATCGGTCCGGACTCGAACAACCTCACCGCGGCGCAGTTGAGGCGAGCCGCGGCGAAACGAGGCATCGCCGACGCCGTCAACGTCTTGGGCCCGCTGCACGGGCAAGCTCTCGTGGACGCCGTCGCCCACGCACATGTCTACGTCTTCACGAGCATCATCGAAGGCTCTCCCCTCTCGATGGTCGAGGCCCAGGCGATGGGCCTGCCGGTCGCGATGTACGAACTGCCGTGGCTCGCGAACCTGATCGGCAACGACGGTGTCGTCACGGCCCGGCAGGGCGACGCGCGGGGGTTGGCGCGCCAGATCGAGACCCTCGTGAACGACCCCGAGACCTACGTCGCGCGCTCCCGGGCATCGCTAGCCGCCGCACGGCGCGCGACGGACTTCGACTTTCCCGAGTTGTATCGCCAGCTCCTGGCTCGTGAGGTACCGGCGGAGTTCTCGCCAGAGCCCACGGCTGCCGACATCCGTCTGATTCTTGAGTGGTCCACCTTCTACGCGGAGCGGAACGCCGACAACCACGCCGACGCGTTGAAGAAGGCGGAGTCCTTGCGGGCTCAACTCGACTCACTCCGAGCGAAAGTCAGGGCGCTCCGCAATCCGGTTGTAGCCGTTCGCATGGGCCTCGGGAAGGTCAAGCGGGCGGCCGGGCACCGACTGCGCCGCAAGTCTCAAGCCTGAGTCCTGCGGCCGGCGCGCCAGCGCGGGTCAGCGACCGATGCGGCGAACGGCGTTGATGTCAAGCAGCACGTCATCCGGTTCGTCGTGCAGCGGGACGCCGGTGTCGCCCCCACCCGCGAGCTTTGCGGCTCGGTCGCTAGCGAGGTCGGCGAACAGTTCGTCAAAGTTGGGCTGAAGTTTGCCCTCCTGCGAGAACAATTCAAAGGTCTTGGCCACCGCGTAGGGCGAGAACGCGGCCTCAACCAACGTCTTGGCGATCTGGGATCGGCCAACGCCGCGCCGGATGTGCACCGGAGTTACGTCTCCTTGCTCGAAGAGCACGGCGTTCTCGGTGGGCCTCTGGAGATCGAACCACCCGGGCCTGACGATCGTGTACGGGGCGCCATACGCGCGAACTAGGCGCTCAGCCCGCCTCTTCCAGTTCAAGAGTCCACCGTAGTCATCGCTGCCGCGCGACGTGGCCATCGACGTCATCAGCACGATGCGCGGCGCGCGGCCGCCGAGTGCCTCAAGCACGAGCTTCACGCCGTCGTAGTCGACCTCGCGAGACTCGCCGCCGTGCGTCAGGATGATGGCGTCCGCACCGTCCACGGCTTCCTTGAGTCCATCCCCGGTCTCCATGTCCCCGCGAACGAACTCGACCTCTCCGGGCAAGAGTTGGGCAGCGCGCGCCTCGTGGCGCACCAGCGCGCTGACCTCAAGATCGCGGGACAAGAGTTCGCCGACGACGAAGCGTCCAATGCTCCCCGTGGCGCCGATTGACAAGACGCGCGTCATCGCGAACCGATTGGCGCAGAGGACACACCCCACCGCGAAGGAGTCTTCACCACTCGATCAAACACCACCGGAGCACACGCTCGCAGCCAACACGCGAGCGGCTGTGTCGCGAATTCTCGCCGCCGCTAGAGGCCAACCGCTTTCATGCCTTCGGGCGCGTAACGCTCGCCCGCAACTCCGATGCGCGCGGCAAGCGCGTCGAGGTCCGCGACGTCGTCGGGAGACAGCACTGTCGACGCGGCACCCACATTCTCGTCTACGCGCTCTCGGCGCCGCGTGCCCGGGATCGGCACGATGAATGGCGCCTGGAACAGCAGCCAAGCCAGGGCGACCTGGCCGGGAGTGGCACCGCGGCCCTCGGCGAGCGACCGCACGTGATCGACAAGCGCCTGGTTCGCATCGAGGTTCTCCTTCTGGAATCGCGGAGTTGACGCGCGAAACTCACCAGGCTTGATGTCGGAAGCCGTCACGGTACCCGTGAGGAATCCTTTCCCGAGCGGGCTGAACGGCACAAATCCGATGCCAAGTTCACGAAGCGTCGGCAGAATCTCGGGCTCCGGGTCTCGAGTCCACAACGAGTACTCACTCTGCAACGCGGACACAGGAAAAATGGCGTGCGCGCGGCGGATCGTGCCGGCGCCCGCCTCTGACAGGCCGAAGTGACGCACCTTGCCCTCTGCCACGAGTTCGCCGACAGCGCCCGCGACATCCTCGATCGGCACGTTGGGGTCTACACGGTGCTGATACAGCAGGTCGATGGCATCCACGCCGAGGCGCCGCAACGAGCCCTCGGCTGCCCGGCGAATCTGCTCGGGCCGCGAGTTCGTGCCCTGCATCTTTCCGTCGACGATGTTCCAGCCGAACTTGGTGGCAACGACCACCTGATCGCGCATCGGCGCGATCGCTTCGCCAACGAGTTCCTCATTGTCGTACGGACCATAGACCTCAGCTGTGTCTATCAGGGTTACCCCACGTTCCACGGCGTAGCGGATCACGCCGATCATGTCGTCGCGGTCGCCCGGGTTCGGCCCAAACGACATCGACATGCCCATTGCGCCGAAACCTATGGCAGAGACCTCGAGGCCCTGTCCAAGTGTGCGAGTGTGCATGGCTGCTCCAGTCGTCAGGGGGCGTGATAGAACCAGTCAACCCCAATGTCGGGCAGTCAGCGAACCCAGCGCAACTTGAGCGCTCGGGAAGGGTCGCTCGATGCGCACACGATCGCCCTTCGCCAATGTCGTTGCCCTTGCAGAACGGCCGTCTACGGTCCGACGCCGTGGCTGGCTAGCGCTCGTCACGCCGTGATTGCGCGGGGTTGCGTAAGCGTTTACATTTGTTCCTGTGAGCACCGTCGCCCAATCCCCCATTCCCGCCTCAGAACGCACCGGCTGGTGGCGCGACGCGGTCATCTATCAGATTTATCCGCGCTCGTTCGCGGACGGCAATGGTGACGGAATCGGCGATCTGCCAGGCATTACGGCCCGCCTCGAGCACATCAAGGGACTCGGCGTGGACGCGGTGTGGCTGTCCCCCTTCTATGTCTCTCCGCAGAACGACGGGGGGTACGACGTGGCCGACTTCCGCGACGTGGACCCACTGTTCGGAGACCTCGAGGACGCAGACGCCCTCATCGCCAGAGCCCATGAGCTGGGCCTGCGCATCATCGTGGACATGGTGCCCAATCACACCTCAAACGAGCACGTATGGTTCCAAGAGGCGCGGGAGGCGCCGCAGGACTCCCCCGCGCGCCACCGTTACATCTATCGGGACGGCCGCGGCAAGAACGGAACCGAGCCTCCGAACAACTGGACCTCGATCTTCGGCGGGCCCGCGTGGACTCGCGAGACCCGGCCAGACGGCACGCCTGGCCAGTGGTACCTGCACCTCTTCGACACCACGCAACCCGACCTCAACTGGTCGCACCCCGACGTTCAGGACGAGTTCGACGACATCCTGCGCTTCTGGCTGGATCGTGGGGTCGACGGCTTCCGCGTAGACGTGGCCCACGGCCTCATCAAGGAAGACGGGCTGCCGGACCACTTCCCCAAAGACGGCGGCGGCTCTATGGGCGGCGACGAGTTCCACGCGACGCCCTACTTTGGCCAAGAGGGCGTCCACGACGTGTGGCGGCGGTGGCGATCGATTCTTGCCAGCTACGGGCCGGATCGGATCCTCGTCGCCGAAGCCTGGGTGTACCCGCTCACGCGCATGGCCAACTGGGTGCGCAGCGACGAGATGCATCAGGCGTTCAACTTCCCGTACCTCGAGACGCCGTGGGAAGCGACCGCCCAGCGCAAGATGATCACTGAATCGCTCGCGGCGTTCGGCGGAGTCGGCGCCCCGAGCACGTGGGTTCTGTCGAATCACGACGTCGTTCGCCACGCGAGCCGCCTCGCACTCACGGCCGAGAACCCGCAGGGCCACGGCATCGGCCCCAACTCCCCCGGCCTCCCCATCCCGGATCTGGGACTCAAGCGCGCCCGCGCGGCAACGCTCATGATGCTGGCCCTACCCGGCAGCGCGTACATCTACCAGGGCGAAGAACTCGGCCTTCCCGAGCACGTGGATATCCCGGACGACGCGCGCCAAGACCCAACGTGGTTCCGCACAAACCACGAGCGCTACGGCCGCGATGGCTGTCGCGTTCCGCTGCCTTGGGAAGCCGCTGCGCCCGCGTACGGCTTCAGCCGCACTGGCGCGACGTGGCTCCCACAGCCCGAGGTTTGGGCCACCTTGGCTCGCGATGTCCAGTCGAGCGACCCCAGCTCGACTCTCGCGCTGTATCGCACCGCGATCAGCATTCGCGCGGCGCGAGATCTCGGCGCTGGCACGCTGGAATGGCTCGATCTAGGTGGCGGAGTGCTCGCGTTCGACAACGGCGACGTGCGCGTGATCGCCAATATCGCCGGTGACCCGGTTCCGATCAATACCGAGGTCCTCGCAGCGTCGGCCCCTGTTGGCGACACGGTGCCGCCGGACACCACAGTGTGGCTCGCGCGCCGATAGTGTGAGCCTGCCATGGCCAAGATCCAGAAAGTCGCCGAACTAGCCGGAGTTTCCACCGCCACGGTCTCGCGCACACTCGCGGGCAAGTCGAGCGTGTCTCCCGAGACACGCGCGCGGGTCGAAGCCGCCGCAAAGGAACTCGGATATGTCGTCTCGGCGACGGCCTCGAGCCTCGCTTCAGGGCGCACTCGAAATGTGGGCATCGTGATGCCGTTCTTGACGGGCTGGTTCTTCACGCGGGTGCTTGCCGGCGCTCACGCTACCCTCTCGGACGCTGGTTATGACCTCACCGTCTACCACCTCGATCAGTCAGAGGCGAGCGGTGCCAATGAACGTCGGCAGCGCCTCTTCGACGAGGTGCTGCGCCGCAAGCGCGTCGATGCGTTCATCGCGGTCTCACTTGAGCTCACCGATCGCGAGGTGGATGATCTGCACGGGCTCGACAAGCCGGTCGTGGGTGTTGGCGGGCGGCTAGCCGGCATACGCACGCTCGCGATCGACGACGAGGCGGCGGTGCGCCTGGCCACGCAGCACGTGATCTCTCTCGGCCACACCGTCGTGGCGCACATTGGTGGCGACCCCGCACTGGACCGTGACTTCCGCGTGGGCGCCAAGCGCCGTGCAGCGTACGAGGTCGCGCTTCGTGAGGCCGGCCTCACTGTTGACGATCGGCTCGTCAGAACTGGTGACTTCACGATGGATGGCGGCTACCGGGCCGCGCTGCAATTGCTCGGCGACCCGTCCGTCGCACCCACGGCGATCGTGTGCGCTTCCGACGAGATGGCCATGGGCGCCCTGCTCGCCGCCCGCGATCTCGGCAGAGAAGTCCCCGCCGACCTCAGCGTGGTGGGGATCGACGGCCACACCCTTGGCGAGTTCTGGGGACTCACTACGGTCGCTCAGTTCCCCGAGGAGCAGGGGCGCCTAGCCGCCGAGGCGCTTCTCGCGGAGCTTGCTGGCGAAGAGGTCGCCAAGGAGCACTTCTCGGTGCCCATCAAGCTCGTTGTTCGCCGCTCCACTCGCGCCGTACCGCAGCCGCGCTGATCACTCGCTCGGCGCATCTCCCGGCGTCGCAGGGGGCTTCCGTGTTCTCGTCGGCTTTGGCGCGCCCGACGCCGCCGCTGGCTTCTTCGCTGGCGTGGCCTTCGCCGGGTTTGCCTTCCCTGGCGCCGTCTTTCCTGCGGCTGGCGCCTTCTTGGGTGCAGCCTTGCGCGCAGGAGCCGCTGGCACGGCTGGCGCGGCCGTTTCTGGCTCGGGTTCGGGCTCTGGCTCTGGCTCTGGCTCTGGCTCTGGCTCTGGCTCTGGCTCTGGCTCTGGCCCGGGCTCCGTCTCCGGCTCGGTCGCCGGCGCCGAAGCGTCTTGCTCGATGACGACGGTGTCCACTACTTGCGCGTGGGACGTAACCGGCTCGGCGACCACGACCGTCTCCGCGACCACAGCGTCGGGAATTCCCACGGGCGGTACGAACTCAGCGTCGGCGCTGTCGCTGCCCCTGCCGCTCAACGCCGCGCGGACCGCAGGGACGCGCTCCGGGAGGTACCTTGCGATTGCCCAGAACAGCACCGCGAGCACAATCGCCCAAACGGCCATTGCGAGAAGGCGGCTCGCGATGGGACCCGTCGCGTTGTCGGAGAGGAAGTTCTTTACGAACGCTGGACCGCCACTGTCGCTGCCACCGGGGAGCGAATTCGCGATCTGCGAGGGGATCACGCGCCGCACAACGATCGACACGCCGAGCACGAGGATTCCGGCGCCGAGCGCCGCTTGCGGCCAATACCAGCGGCTCCGCGGCGCCACGAAGAATCCGCCGATCATGAGCAAGAGGCCGAACAGGAGTCCCCACGTCGCCACGAACTTGACGGCCCCAAAGATGCTGCGCATCTGATCAAAGCTGTCCGCAGGAATGAGCTCCTTCTCGATCGGAGGCACGGTCACGTCCGGAATGAAGGTCCCGACAACCGGGATCTCATCGATGCGCTGATTGACGCGATCACTGATGTCGATGGACAGGGTGAACGGACCGGTAGGCCTGTTGGGCTCGGTGAGTTCTTGCGTCAGTTGCGTCGAGACTCGGTCCACAGAATTGGTCACCGCCTCGTTGACGCGGTCGGATTCGAGGACGTTCTTGACGATCTGCTCCAACTCGGGGCGGAAAGCAACCACGATGCGATTGATGAAGCGACCCTCTGTCTGCCTGTCGAGGCCGTCCACGACGGCCTCGGAGAGCACCGTCGAGAACTGCGGGTCATCGAGAAGTTTTTGCGTGAGGTTGTTCGCCGCCTCTCCCGACTCGATGGCGGAAACGGTCTTGCCCGCGACGGACCAAGCAACCAAGAGCATGGCTCCAAGCAGCACCATGAATGCCGCGCCGATGATCCTGAGTGTTCTCATGACGTCCTCTTCTTTCCGCGCGCTGCCAGGCCGAACAGCACCAATGCGACCATCATGGCACCCAGCGCCACGTATCCCATGGCTGTCGCGACCGTGGCTTGCACGTGGTGCACCATTTCGACGATGATCGCGTCGGCCACGCCGCCCCCGGGAAGGCGCTCCGCAATGGTCTGGGGCTCGAGTGCGGTCATCGCGAGCCAGATCATTCCGCTGAACACGCCCACCGCGAGCGCGACCTTGGCGAAGAACCAGCGTTTGCGGTACGAGATCGCGATTCCCGCCGCAAGGCTTGCGAGCCCAAGCCAACCAAACCAGTCCTGAGCGATGTGAAGCCAACTCCACGTGGAGCGAGCAGTCTCGGCGGTCTGCGCGTCCATCGTCTCGAGGGGGATGCCTGGCACGGCGATGGTCGGGATCGACGGACCGATCACCGGGATCTGTTCCAAGAGCGCGTTGATCTGGTCGCTGAAGTCGAGGGTCACGTAGATCGCGCCGGCCTCGCTCGAATCGAGGGCCACGATCATCTGCTCGCGGACCGACTTGGTCTGCGCGTGCACGGTGTTCACGAATGCATCAGAACTCACGGCCTTCTCGAGAATGCCCGCCGTAATGCCCTCAATACCTGGGATGTCCGTGTTGAAGCCTTGTTCCTCCAAGGCGCCGAGCACCAACTCGGTGCCCCTATCGACTAGGGCCTCCTGGGCTCGGTCTGTGGTGATCGCTCGCGCAGTCACGTCCTCGATGACGGTGCCGTTCTCGATCGCGTCGAGAGTGGCCGTGCTTGCCGCCCACGTGGCGATGAGGAGAGCGCCGAGCACAATGCACAGCGCTGACGCGAGAGTGCGCAGAGACTTCACGCCTGCCTCCAGCCGTAGAAGACGCGCTCAGTGACCGCCCGCGCACGGCGAGCGGCCCGCGCGTAGGTCTCGTCGAGTTGAGCGCCCGTCAGTCCAGCCTCGATGATCTCCGCGAGTACACCCAGTTCGCCCACATCGCTCGGCAACACATCGGTGTCCTTCGCCGCACCGCGCAGGGCCATCGCCCCTCTGAGGTCCGTGGCCAGGCGCCAGGCTTCGGCGAGCGTCGCGGCATCCGACGCCGCGATCAGCTTGGCGTCGGCCGCCGCCTCGAGCGCAGCAAGAGTTTCGGTGGTTCGCAGCGCGGCGTTCTCGTGCCCGTGAAGAAGCTGAAGGAGCTGGACGCTCCATTCGACGTCCGACAAGCCTCCAGGTCCGAGCTTGAGGTGCCTACGAGGGTCGACTCCGCGAGGCAGCCGTTCCGACTCCATACGTGCCTTGAGCGTTCGCATCTGCTTGAGCGCGCCGTCAGGGAGCTCACGCGGGAACCTCACGGGCTCTATCGCCGCGACGAACGCCTTCCGCAGTTCTGCGTCTCCCGCGCAGGGTCGCGCACGCAGCAACGCCTGCGCCTCCCACGGGTCCGACCATCTGCCGTAATACTCGGCGCATGACTCCAGCGATCGTGCGAGCGGTCCATTCTTGCCCTCTGGTCGCAGGTCCGCGTCGATCGCGAGCGCCGGCTGTGGGCCAACAGATTGCAGAAGTTGCCGCACCATGACCGCGATCTGCACGGCCCCCGCCTGCACGTCGCCTGCAGCACCGGCGCCGGCGCCGCCGTCCCATACGAACTGAACATCGGCGTCGGACGTATACGTCATCTCCCTGCCGCCAAAGCGACCCATGGCGACAACAATCATCCGCTCCGGCAGTGCATCCTTGCCCCGCTCAGCCTCGACTTCATGGCGAGCCACTCGCAGTGCTCCCTCGACGAGAACATCTGCTGTTGCCGTGACGGCTTCCGTCGCATCCGAGGGGTTGATGAGGCCAAGCGCATCCGCAGCCGCGATGCGAAGGAGTTCGCGCCTACGCAGGCCGCGCAGCGCGGTGATGGCCTGATCGCGATCGTTGGAGCGCGTGAGGATGGCATCCGCCTCGCGCCACAGCCGCTCGTGATCGCGCGGCTCGAGTTCGGCATCGTCATCGAGCCACGTAACGGCCTCCGCGGACGCGAGCAGCGCCTTCGCGGCGTATGCCGAGGTGGAGAGAAGTTTCGCGAGTCGTTCAGCCGCCGTGCCGGAGTCCCGCAGCAACTTCAGGTACCACTGCGCCTCCCCCACCTGGTCGCTCAACTGGCGGAACGCGAGCAGCCCAGCGTCCGGGTCCGCACCCTGCGCGAACCAGCCGATCATTGCCGGCAGCAGTTGGCGCTGGATGAGTGCGCGCCTCGAGACGCCGTCGGTCAGCGCAACGATGTGCCGCTGGGCGTCCGCCGGATCTCGGAAGCCGACGGCGGCCAGACGCGCGCGAGCCGCCTCATCGTTGAGGGCCGCCTCGTCGGCGCTGAGCCTGGCGACCACGGGAAGGATGGGCCGGTAGAACATCTCGAGATGCATGGCGCGCACATCGCGCCTGGTATCGGCCCACACCTCGGTCATGTACTCACTCGTCGCGAACCCCGAAGCCCGCGCGAGAATCCGCAGCCCCTCCTCATCGGCTGGCATGAGGTGGGTGCGGGAGAGTTTGCGCAACTGAAGCCGGTGCTCCCACACGCGCAATTGTCGATAGGAGCGATCCATTGCCGCGGCCTGCGGCCTGCCGACGTAGCCTCCCGCTCTCAGCGCGCGCAAGGCGTCAAGGGTTCCCCGTAAGCGAAGGGTCGGATCGGCGCGGCCGTGCACCAACTGCAGCAGTTGGATCGTGAACTCGACATCGCGAAGTCCTCCCGGCCCAAGCTTGATTTGGCGCTCCGTCTGATCGCGCGGGACGTGCTCCTCGACTCGCTTGCGCATCGCCTGCGCGGACTCGACGAAGCCCTCGCGTTCCACCGCCGTCCACACCATGGGCCACACCGCGTCCAGGTACGCCTGGCCCACCTCCGCGTCGCCCGCGATCGGACGCGCCTTGAGCAGCGCCTGGAACTCCCATGTCTCGGCCCAGCGCTCGTAATACGCCTTGTGCGAGGCGACGTTGCGAACCAAGGGCCCGTCCTTGCCCTCTGGCCGCAACGCGGCGTCAACCTGCCACAGCGGGGGTTCCACTCCGGCGGAGTCGCACGCTCGCGAGGCGACCGTGGCCAATCGGGTCGCAATCTTGATCGACTCCTCGTCACTCGCGCCCTGCCCGGGCTCGGCGACGAAGATGACATCGACGTCTGAGACGTAGTTCAGTTCTCGCGCTCCGCACTTGCCCATGCCGATGATGGCCACGCGGGTCTTCTCGTGCTCTGGCTCGCCTGCGCGAGCGACTGCTAGTCCGGCTTCCAGCGCGGCGCCCGCGAGATCCGCGAGTGCCGCTGCCACGGCGGGGAACAACGTCGTCGGCTCGTGGGAGAAGAGATCGTCCGTCGCGATCCTGAGCAGCGCTCTCCTATAGGCGATGCGCATGGCCGCCACAGCGTCGGGCCCGTGCAGGCCAGCGACGGGTGCCGGCGACGATGGATCGGCGCCCACGGCTTCAAGAAGCTTGGCGCGCACGTCGACCTCGGCAAAACTCTGGTCCTCCGGCCAGTCGCTGAAGTCGCTCACAAACTCCGGGTGCCGGATGAGGAAGTCGCCGAGCGCCACCGAGCCGCCGAGCAGCACCCCGAACTTGCCCCCAGCGAGCGAATCCTTCAGCGCCGCGAGTCCGTCAAGTTCGCCAGCCGCCTTGGCTGCCTCGGCGAGGCGCAGCAGTTGCAACAACCCACTATCGGGATCTGCCAGGTATGACAACGCATGCGCGGGATCGTCGATAGTGACGCCGGTGAGCGCCATGATCTCGTCGAGGAGTCGCTCGGCGCGCTCGGGGTCGGCCACGCCTGACCGCCTCAACAACGTGGCGAGCGAGACTTCGCGGATGCTCACGGCACAACCCTAACGATTGCGCCAGCGCCCCTTAGAGCACCGCGAGGTACTGCTCGAGCTCGAAAGGCGTCACCTGGGCGCGGTACGCCTCCCACTCGGCGCGCTTGTTGCGCAGCACGAAGTCGAAGACCCTTTCGCCCAGCGTTTCTGCCACGAGCTCGGATTTCTCCATGACTGCGACGGCGTCGGCGAGCGACGCGGGAAGCGGCTCGTACCCCATGGCGCGTCGCTCCTGGGGTGACAGCTCCCAAACATCGTCCTCCGCGCCCTCGGGCAGCTCGTAGCCTCCCTCGATGCCCTTGAGCCCGGCAGCGAGCAGAACCGCGAAGCTCAGGTAGGGGTTGGTGGCCGCGTCCATCGCGCGGTACTCAACGCGAGTGGACTGTCCTTTGCCCGGCTTGTGGATCGGAACGCGCACGAGCGCCGAACGATTGTTGGAGCCCCAGCACACGTACGACGGCGCCTCGGCCCCGCCCCAGAGCCGCTTGTAGGAGTTGACGTACTGGTTCGTGATCGCGGTGATCTCGGGAGCGTGCGTGAGCAGGCCAGCCATGAACTGGCGAGCGACCGTCGACAACTGATGATCTGCCCCGGACTCGTAGAACGCGTTGCGATCGCCCTCGAAAAGGCTCAGGTGCGTGTGCATGCCGGAGCCAGGGCCGTCGGCTAGCGGCTTGGGCATGAAGGAGGCGAACACGCCCTGTTCGAGCGCGACCTCCTTGATGACCGTTCGGAACGTCATGATGTTGTCCGCCATTGTGAGCGCGTCGGCGTAGCGCAGGTCGATCTCGTTCTGCCCGGGGCCTGCCTCGTGGTGGCTGAACTCCACGGAAATGCCCATCGACTCGAGCATCGTGATCGCCGTGCGGCGGAACTCATGGGCCGTGCCGCGTGGGACATTGTCGAAGTAGCCGGCGTGGTCAACGGGCTTGGGGATCTGGCCGTCGACTGGTGGCTCAAACAGGTAGAACTCGATCTCGGGGTGCGTGTAGAACGTGAATCCCAGCTGGCTCGCCTTGTCGAGCGTCCGCTTCAGCACCTGCCGTGGGTCGCTCAGCGCCGCCTCGCCGTCAGGCGTGTAGATATCGCAGAACATGCGCGCGGCACCCTGGCGGTCACCGCGCCACGGCAGGATCTGGAACGTCGCAGGGTCCGGCTTGGCGATCATGTCGGCCTCGTACACCCGCGTGAGACCCTCGACGGCAGAGCCGTCGAAACCGATCCCCTCGCTGAACGCATTCTCAAGTTCAGCAGGCGCGATCGCCACCGACTTGAGGATGCCGAGCACGTCCGTGAACCACAGGCGGATGAAACGAATGTCGCGCTCCTCGACACTCCGAAGCACGTACTCCTGCTGCTTGTCCATGCACTTATCCTGCCCTATCGATGTGACGGTTGTGTGTCGCCGCCACCGGACGGTCGCCGCGTAGGCTGGCGCCATGTCGACGCTGCGCATCGCACTCGCCCAAGTGAATCCCTGCGTCGGCGACATCGCAGGTAATAGCGCACTTGTCATCGAGGCTTGCCGCGCCGCGGCGGCGGCCGGTGCGCACCTGGTGCTGCTGCCCGAGATGGTCGTCACCGGCTACCCCATCGAGGACCTCGCGCTGCGCGAGAGCTTCCAGCGCGCCGCAGCGGGCGCGGTGGGCCAGATCGCGTCATCGCTCGCGGCCGAGGGCATCGGCGACCTCACCGTGGTGTTGGGCTCGTTGGGAACCCTGCCCGACGGGCGGCCCACCAACCGCGCACACGTCCTGTTGGGCGGCGAGCAGATTGGTCAGTATGACAAGCACCACCTGCCTAACTACGGAGTCTTCGACGAGCGGCGCATCTTCGCCCCCGGCGGTCAGCCCTGCATCGTGTCGGTACAAGGGCGTCGCATAGGCGTCGTGATCTGCGAGGACATCTGGCAGGACGGCGGCCCTGTCGCGGCCCTGACAAGCGAGAATCTGGACCTACTCGCCGTCCTTAATGGCTCCCCTTTCGAGGAGGGAAAGGGGCGCGTGCGCACGGACTTGGCACGGCGTCGGGCCGCTCAAGTGAACGCGCCACTCGCGTACGTGAACATGTGGGGCGGGCAGGACGATCTCGTATTCGACGGACACTCGTTTGTGGTGGCCGCCGACGGAGAGTGGCTCGCTAATGCCGGCGGCTTCGAGGATGCCTTGCTGGTGCTCGACCTTGACGCTAATCAAGGCCCGGTGGTTGATTTCGCGAGCGACGACGAGCAGGTCTACCGGGCATGCGTCACCGGCCTGCGCGACTACGTCGTCAAGAACGGGTTCTCGTCAGTGGTTCTCGGCATGAGCGGCGGCATCGACTCAGCGCTCACGGCAGCAATGGCCGCGGACGCGATCGGCGGCGAGAACGTGGTGGGCATCTCGATGCCTTCGTCTTTCTCCTCCGACCACTCGCGGGACGACGCAGCGGACCTCGCCAAACGCATCGGAGCGGACTATCGCGTCCAGCCGATTGCGCCGATCGTGGACGCGTTCCAGGCGGAACTCGCGCTCGCTGGTGTGGCAGAGGAGAACCTGCAGGCGCGCGTGCGCGGCGTGATCCTCATGGGGATCTCGAACCGCGAAGGGCACCTGGTCATCGCGCCCGGGAACAAGTCGGAACTCGCCACGGGTTACGCCACGATCTACGACGCCGGATCGATCGGCGGCTTCGCGCCGCTCAAGGACGTCGACAAGTCGCGCGTGTGGCAATTGGCGCGCTGGCGCAACGCCTTGGCAGAGGCCAGCGGCGAGGTGCCGCCCATCCCTGAGAACTCGATCTCGAAGGCTCCTTCCGCCGAATTGCGCCCCGGCCAGACCGACCAGGACTCGCTGCCTCCGTACGACCTCCTCGACGAAGTGCTAGACGCCTACGTCGAGCACGCGGAAGGACGCGAGGAGCTGCTGGCTCGCGGCTTCGATCCCACTGTCGTCGACCGCGTGCTCCAGCTCGTGGATCGCGCCGAATGGAAGCGACGTCAGTACCCGCTCGGGCCCAAGGTGACGGCTCTGGCCTTCGGCCGCGACCGCCGGCTCCCCGTGACAAGCCGCTGGCGAGAGCTCTAGCCGCTTCGGCGTCGGGCCCCCGCCAGGCAACCGCCCCACCCGCGCGCCTGCGCGCCCGCCAACATCCTGTCGGTACATACGGGTCGTCTAGCGCCCCCGAAACGACCGCTGTGTACCGACAGGATGCGAGGGCGTCGGCCCTGGGTCGTAAGGTTGTGCGCATGGTTAAGGTCCGCATCCACCACTTCCGCGAGATGAAGCAGCGCGGAGAGAAGATCTCCATGCTCACCGCCTATGACTTCCCAACAGCTCGCGCCTTCGATGCCGCCGGCGTCGACGTGCTGCTCGTCGGGGACTCGCTTGCCGACAACATCCTCGGCTACGACTCAACGCAGCCCCTCACGGTTGACGAGATGGTGCCGTTCGTCAGGGCGGTCGCTCGCGGCGCGGAACGCGCCTTTGTGGTCGCGGATCTGCCTTTCGGCTCCTACGAAGAGGGGCCCGAACAGGCGGTGAGGTCGGCCGTCGACATGGTCAAACGAACGGGCGCCACCGCCGTGAAGTTCGAGGGCGGTCGCCGTGTGGCACGTCAGGTCAAGGCCGTGACCGACGCCGGCATTCCGTTCATGGGCCACCTCGGCTTCACGCCGCAGAGTGAGAACGCCATTGGCGGCCGCCGCATCCAGGGCCGCGGCGACGGCGCCTACGACGCCATGCTCGCCGACGCGCTCGCGCTGCAGGAGGCCGGCGCCTTCGCTCTCGTGCTCGAGATGGTCATCGCCCCTGTCGCCGAGAAGCTGACCGCCGCGCTCGACATCCCCACTATCGGCATCGGTGCTGGCCCGCATACCGACGGGCAGGTGCTCGTGTGGCTCGATGCCGCCGGGGTCGGCGACTGGCATCCCAGTTTCTCGAAGCAGTTCGGCGCGGTTGGCCAGGCAATGTCCGACGCTGCCGCTGGCTACGTCGCCGAGGTCAAGGGCGGCGCTTTCCCCGCCGCAGAGCACACGTTCGACGAGTAGCGCCGCCTAGTCCTCGTCCCCGTCGTCTCCACGCCAGTCGCGGTCGTCGTCGTCCCATGCCTGGGAGCGCTTTCTCGCGATCTCGAGAGCGTTCGACGCCTCTTCGGGGCTGTCGTAGGGACCCATGAGGTGCTCCCAGGAACTTTGACGTCCCTTCTCCACCATCTGCGTCTTGGTATTGAAGTAGTACTCCGTCTTGCCTGCCGACTCTTCTGTCATGGCCATCGCCTCCATGAATAGACTGCCAGGTGTGGCCCAGGTACGCGCGATGATCTCCAAGGGTGTGGTCTCTCCCCTGCTCCCGGTGCCCGCCACGATTCCGCGTCCGCCCTACGTCGGCAAGAAGCGGGCGGATCGCTGGCAAGGCGGGGACGTGCACGACGCGGCGACAGTCGAGCGGATTCGCGCGGCCGGTCGTGTGGCGGCGCAAGCGCTCGCTCTCGTTGGCGAGAACGTTCGCCCCGGTATCACCACTGACGAGCTGGACCGAATCGGCCACGAGTTCATGCTCGACCACGGCGCGTATCCGTCCACGTTGGGCTACCCCGGCTCGGCGGGTAGGCCGCCGTTCCCTAAGTCGATCTGCACCTCCGTCAACGAGGTCATCTGCCACGGCGTCCCCGACTCCACGGTCATCGAGGACGGCGATGTCGTCAAGGTGGACATCACGGCCTTCCTCGACGGCGCCCACGGGGACAATTGCGGCACGTTCATCGCGGGAGAAGGCTCCGAGGATGCGCGGCGCCTGGTCGCGGTGGCGCAAGAGGCCACGATGCGAGGCATCAACGCCGCGCGCCCTGGCCGCGAGGTCAACGTGATCGGCCGGGTGATCGAGAAGTTCGCGGCGCGGCACGGCTTCGAGTCGGTGCGCGACTACACCGGGCACGGCGTTGGCCCTGCCTTCCACACCGGGCTCGTCATTCCCCACTACGACGCCGCTCCGTATCACGCGGATGTCATCGAAGTGGGCATGGTCTTCACGGTCGAGCCGATGCTGTGTATGGGCTCTCAAGCGAATCATGAGTGGAACGACGGCTGGACCGTCGTCACAGACGACGGCTCGTGGGTGGCTCAGTTCGAGCACACCATTCACATCACGGAGAACGGACCGGAGGTCTTGACGCTGCCATGAGCAAGCACATCGCATTGGGTGTCGACATCGGCGGATCGGGGATCAAGGGCGCCCCGGTCAACCTCAAGAATGGTGACTTCCTCCACGATCGGCATCGCATTCCCACGCCCCAGCCATCAACGCCCGACGCCGTGGCCAGGGTGGTCGCTCAAGTCATCTCCGCGTTCGAGCCGAGCAAGAAGACGCCCATTGGGGTGACCTTTCCCGGGGTGGTTCAGAACGGCATCGTCAAAACGGCTGCGAACGTGGATCCCTCGTGGATTGGAACCGACCTGCGCCGAATCGTGCGTGACTACGCAGGCCACGACGTCTACGTGCTCAACGACGCCGATGCCGCCGGCTACGCCGAGTTCCTTTACGGCGCTGCGCACAAGCGCGCGGGAGTCGTGCTCATGACGACCCTGGGTACCGGCATCGGCACCGCTCTCATTGTGGACGGCGTGCTGGTGCCGAACACCGAACTCGGCCACGTCCAGATCGACGGCGACGACGCTGAGGAGTGGGCCGCCGAGTCCGCGCGCGAGCGACACAACCTCACGGACGAGCAGTGGATTGCCAAGTTGCAGCGCTACTACTCCGAGATGGAAAAACTTTTGTGGCCCGATCTCATCATCGTGGGAGGCGGCGTCTCCAAGGAGCACGAGATGTTCTTGCCAAAGCTGAGGCTGCGTGCGCCGATCATCCCCGCCGAGCTTTTCAATTCTGCCGGCATCTCCGGCGCCGCGGCCTATGCGGCGGCGCGCGTCAAGGCCGAGGAAGAGCGCAACAAGAAGCAGGCGAAGAAGTCGACGCCTCAGGATTGATCTGACGCTGAGCCGCGAGGCTCTGGCTCTCGATCTCGAGCGCCGTAGTGCACCATCTGCTCGTCCACGATCGTGAGGGTGAACAATTGCGGGCCAAGGCAGAACAGCGCGACGATCAAGTACCAGCCACCCTCGACGAGCGGTCGCGACTCCGTCAGCCCCTGGATCGCCATCGCGGCCGCAAGCAGCGCCCACGCAAGTGGGATGAAGGAGTCGCCCCGCGAGGCACGCTCCACGAGTCGCCACGTGCCGCCGAAGAGCAGCACCATGATGACGAGAAACAGCACCATGCCGATGAGGCCCGTCTGGAGCCACGCGTCCAAGTACGCGTTGTGGGCATGAGCGGCGACAACACCGGTGGACTCGACGATTGACTTGTACGGCTGCTCCCAGATGGGCCAATACCCCACGTACCCCCAGCCCTCAGGCCGCTCCTGCGCGTAGTGGATGACCTGTACCCAAATGTCGGCCCGATGGGTCGCGTCCGGAGATCGGTCCAGGAGATCAAAGATCAGGTCCCTGTACTTGATCGTCAGGACGCCCGCGGCGGCCGTGAGAGCTAGCGTCGTGAACGAGATGGGCCGCTTCCAGCGAACAGGGGCGCGCCTGATTCCCACCGCGGCACACGAGAGCACCAGCACGTACAGCAGCGCCACCGTCACGGTCGCTGATCGGGTGAGCAGGTGAACGGCGACCGCCGCTACCAAGGTGACCACAGCGTCAGACCGGCGCACTCGCCGCTCGAGCAGCATCGCCACCGCCATGATCCCTGCGAGGAGCGCTATCGCGCCGAACGGGTTGCGGTTGCCGACGAAGCCTTGGATGGGTCCGCCTTCAAAGAGCTGGTTGAGAGACCACCACACTTCCGCCTCTTGCCCGTGATTGTTTGCGATGCGTGTGATGTCACCAACGAGAGGGTGGATGGGGTGGCGGATGATGACCGCGACGATCAGTTCGAAGACGATTCCGATCGCGAGGCTCACCTGCAGGCCGCGATAGAGCAGCACCATGTAGTGGCCGCTCTTGGTGCCGCGCGCGGTGATGAAGGCGATGGCGGTGGTGACGACGAGCACCGCAACCGCTAGGGCGGTCACCGCGCGGGTTCCGGACCAGAAGAACGTGAGCGCCGCGAGGCCGACGAACGAACCGATGAGCAGCGGCGGGCGCAGCGTCTGCCACGTAGGGCGGAACGCGACCACGAGGATGACCACGGTTGCGGCGGCAAGGACGCCGTAGATCGGCAGCCCCAAGAGATAGCGGAAGCCCTGCCCCGAGACGAGAAGCAGCACCGTCCAGATGGTCAGCAGGTCACGAGACCGCCCAGAGTTCAGACCCACGACCGTCAACCCTACCTCTGCGGCCGCAGCCAGGTCAGAACGGCCAGATCAGCGGCACCAAGAACACCGCGACTGCGAGGAACAACAGGAGCAGCAGGCTGCCGAGTTTCCAATAGGAGGTGAATCGATAGCCGCCAGGCTCCATGACCATGGTGTTCGCTGGAGTCGCTACGGGCGTCAGGAACGACGCCGCGCCGGCCACGGTGAGTGCCATCAAGAACGGGAGCACCGACAGGTTGAGGTCGTGGGCGAGGGCCGCGGAGATCGGAAGCATGATGAGCACGGTCGCCATATTCGAGATGAGCTGACCCAAGATCATGGTGAGCAGGCAGATCGCGAGGAGCGCTACCTGAGCGGGAGCGTTGCCGATCAGGTTCATGAGGTGGGTGGCGATGAGGTCAGCGGCGCCGGTCTTGGTGAATGCGGTGGACAGGGGAATCATTCCCGCGACGAGGAGCACAGTGGTCCACTGGATCGCCTTGTACGCACGTGCCGGCGTGAACACGCCCGAGAGGATCACGGCTCCCGCCCCAAGTAATCCGGCGATGACGGGGGGCACCCAGCCGGTGACGAGGAGCAGCACCATCACGACCAGAATGCCGATGGCGCGCTTGGCGCCGGGACCGAGCGGAACCGCCTTTCGAAGGCTCTCGGGGTCGTTGACGACGAGCACCTCTGATCCTGCGGTGTGCCGTTGCAAATGCTCCCAGGTTCCTCGCACCAGGATCGAGTCGCCCGCGGCAAGCGCAGTCTCGGTTCCGGTGAGCGGCTCGCCTGCGCGATTGATGGCGAGCACAACGAGATCGCCGGAAGGCGTCGTCTGGCCCGCGAAGAGGTGCGTGCCGATGAGCTCGGATCGAGGCGGGATGACCACCTCTGTGACGCCCTTGGCTGCGCCAATCAACTCCTGTCCCGACGGCAGCTCGTACTCGGTGCGCAACGCGCGAGTGAGCGCGGCGATGTCGGCTGGAAGCTCCGCCGGCGGGTTGTGCGGCAGCAGTCGCTTGCCGAACAGCGCGATGATGACAACGGTCCCGATCACGAGGGGCACGCCCACCCACGCGAACTCGAGGTAGCCAAACGGCTCTTCGCCCGCGTCCACCGCTGCCTCGGAGACGATGATGTTCACCGGCGTGCCCGTCAGTGCCAAGAGCGAGCCCGCGTGCGCCGCGAAGGCCAACGGCATGAGCAGTTGCGACGGCGGGAGACCTACGCGCACGGCGACCACGACGACGAGCGGCACCAGGGCCGCCACAGCTCCGTTGACGGAGATCAGCGCCGTGAGCAGCGCCACCAACAGGCAGATCGTCACGAGCAGGCCGATGCGTCCTCGTCCCCCACGAGTCACCGCCTGCTGCCCCGCCCATGCGGTGACGCCAGTCGCATTGAGGGCCTCGCTCACGATGAAGAGAGCGGCGATGAAGATGACTGTGGGGTCGCCGAAGCCCGCGAGCGACTCCTTGAGATCAAGCACTCCCGTTGCCCACAACGACACAGACACACCGACCGCGACGATCGCGATGGGGATTCGGCCCGTCATGAAAGCGACAACAGCGAGACCGAGGATAAGGAAGGTCGTCTCGATAGGCGTCACATTCGCCACAGTAGTGCGGAGCAAGGCGTCGCCGCGGTGACTAGGCTCGTAATCACAGGAATCCGCCGTCGAAGGAGCCGCCATGTCCTACGCACCGCACAAGTTGGTCCCCGAGGGCTTTACCGCCCTCCAATCGCTCGCCGCACTCCCCGAAGTTCATGCGGCCTCGGCGGTGCCGGAGTCTGTGGAGTACGTGGCGTACCTCGTTTCGCCTGACGGCGCACTGCCCGACGCAGTGGCCGCCTCTCGCGATGACCTCGCCCTGGCTGGGTTCGAGGCGGAGGCGGCGAGCACCTTCGTACTCGCCCAGGGTGGTACTCCCGTGGTCCTCGTGGGCGTCGGCGCGGCGGACGACGTAACCGTCGACTCAATTCGCGATGCTGCGGCCGCGGCGGCGCGCGGTATGTCAAAGAAGGCGACAAGTCTCGCGATCGTGACGGAAGATCACGGCCTCGACGCGGCCGTCGTCGCACAGGCGGTTGCGGAAGGCGCCCAACTGGCGCGCTACCGCTACCGGTCGCTGCAGGCAGAGCCCAAGGACCGCCCGCTCGGCGCTCTGACGATCGTGGTGACGGGTGCTGACCAGGCGACCGTGGCGTCGGGCATCGCGGCCGCCGAACCGGGCGTTCGCGCAGCGGTGGTCGCTCGCGATCTCGCCAACACGCCAGCGGGCTTCCTCACTGCCACGAACATTGCCGACGAGGCAGTGCGCCTTGGCGCTGCGTACGGGTTCGAGGCGGAGGTCTACGACAAGGCCGCGCTGATCGAGATGGGCTGTGGCGGTCTACTGGGGGTGAATGCAGGAAGCACAGAGGAGCCCCGGATGGTGGTGCTGCGCTACCGCGGAGGCGGGTCCAAGCATTTGGGGATGGTCGGCAAGGGCATCATGTACGACTCCGGCGGCATCTCCCTCAAGCCCTCGGACCCAATGCACCTGCTCATGAAGATCGACATGGGTGGTGCCGCGGCAGTTCTTGGCGCCTTCACCGCTCTGCGCGATCTTGGGGTGAGCGCAAACGTCTCCGGCTGGCTCATGTGCACCGACAACATGCCCTCCGGCTCCGCGACCAAGCTCGGCGACGTGCTCGTGGCGCGCGGAGGGAAGACGGTCGAGGTGAAGAACACCGACGCCGAGGGGCGCCTTGTCATGATGGACGGCCTAGTGCTCGCCACCGAGGACGAGGTGGACGCGGTGATCGACATCGCGACGCTCACCGGTGCGGCGCTCATGGCGCTCGGCAAGTCGCGTGCCGCGCTGTTTGGCAACGACCAGCAGCTAGTGGATCAGGTCAAGGCCGCCGCGGAGGTCGTTGACGAACCGGTATGGCAGTTGCCGCTCGAGAAGAAGTACCGCAAGCAGCTCGACTCCGACATCGCAGACATCGCAAACCTTGGCGGCCAGTTCGCGGGCGCGACGACGGCAGCGCTGTTCCTCAACGAGTTCGTGGGCGACACCCCATGGGCGCACGTGGACATAGCAGGGACGATGCAAGCGGAGGCTGACGACGCGTGGCGGTCCGCCGGCGCCACGGGCTATGGGGCGCGACTGCTGGCACAGGTGGCGAAGGAGTTCTAGCCAACCTCCGCGCGGGTGATACTGGCCAGGTGACCGCGGGGCTCCATCCACTTGAACGCACCCGCGCCCGCGTGGGCGCGGCCCTATTCGAGCGCGTGGCCGGCCCCAACGGTCCCGAGGCCAGGGCAAGGGTCCATCTCACCGAGGGTCCGCGGTGGTTCCCACCAGGCAGCGCGATCCGCAGCGTCCACGGAGACGCGTCCGCGTGGGTGGGCGGGCTCCGAGCACTGCTGCTCCAGTCGCTGCACCCGCTCGCGATGGCCGGTGTCGCAGGCCACTCGGGCTACCGCGGTGACCCGTGGGGTCGCCTTGCCCGCACCTCTACGTTCCTCGCCTTCACGACCTTTGGCGCCGCGGACGACGCGCAGGACGCGGTGGATAGGGTCCGCGCCGCGCATGAGCGCGTGCGCGGCAAGACGGCCGACGGCCGTCCGTACCGCGCCAACGACCCCCACCTGCTCACGTGGATTCACATCGCTCAGGTGGACTCGTTTCTCGTTGCCCATGAACGGTACGGAGAGCGCCCGTTGGGCCCCGCGCGCGCCGACGAGTACGTCGAGCAGTCCGGTAGGGTCGCACGAGCGCTCGGCGCCATCGACGTACCAGGGACGGTCGCGGAACTGGCTCAATACCTGGATCGATACCGATCGGAGCTGGAAGCCACGCCCGGGGCCCTCGACACGGCCGCCTTCCTCCTCAAGGAGCCTCCGCTCCCATGGGCAGCTCGCCAGGCGTACCGCCTCATCGCCTCTGGCGCCGTTGCTCTGCTACCTCCCTGGGCCCGCGCCGAACTTGGCGTCGGCGGCCACCTGAACCACGCCGTCGGGCCGCTTGCCGGTGCCATCGCCACCAAGGGCGTCCGGTGGGGCATGGGCGGCGCGAGCGAACGCCGTCGGAGAGGTTTCGCGGAGCACTGACGCGAAGCCTGAGCCGGTCCTAGAGTGCACCTATGGACGCCCATGTGGAGCGGTTCTTTGAACACGGCGTGCTGGTCCGCGCGCCGCGCCGCTGGGACGATCGCGCCGCCGTCTACGCCTACCTTGCCGACGTGGTGTTTGAGACCCCCGACGCCACGCTCAGCGAAGCCGAGGTCATGGAGCGGCTCAAGCCGCTCGCCGAAGACCCGATCAGCGTTCGCCGTGGCTGGATCGACATGCGGCTCATCAAGCGAACTCCGGACGGTTCCAAGTACTGGCGCGCCCCCCGTACCCCGTGACGCGCTATTCGAGCCCGCCGACGGTGCTGCCTGGCTCGAACGCGCCAGTCGCCACGTCCTCCCAGAATTGATCCGCCTTGTCGGGATCCAGCAGGACGGTAGAGCCGACGCCCTTGACGCGATAGCCCCAGTCCTTGATGGGCGGCGTGCCGGTCACCGCCTGGTCGCCTTGCGCCGAGCGGAACGTCATCGCGATCTTCGCGAGCTGGAACGGACCGGTACCGTCGCTCACTCGGAACGCCTGGAGGCCCGAGCCCGCGACGTCCATCGCCTTGAACGGATTGGCCACGACTTGCCTGGTAAACACCCCGTCAACCACGGCGCTCACGAGTTGGCGCTGACGCGCGGCACGGCCGATATCTCCTAGCGGATCGCTGTATCGCATGCGCGCGAAGGCGAGAGCGGTGTCCCCATCCGCGACATGGCACCCCGCCTCCCACTCGAGCTTGGACCGCCAGTCATCGACGTCCTCGTCATAGCAAAGTTCCACGCCGCCGAGCGCGTCGACGAGCTCGGCCACGCCGGTCAGCCCCACCTCCATGTAGGCGTCGATCGTGAGCCCCGTGAGCTCCTCGACCGTCTCGACAAGCAGCTGGGCGCCGCCCTTGGCGAACGCCGCGTTGATCTTGTTCTTGTCGTGACCCGGAATCTCTACGTACGAGTCACGCGGGATCGAGATGAGACTCGTCACGCCGTTAGGAGCCTTGTGCAGCACCATGATCGTGTCGGTGCGGGCGCCAGAAGTGCCGTCGTCGTACTTCCAACCCTCACGAGAGTCGGAACCGACGATGAGGTAGGTCTCGCCAGGAGTGTTCGGGGCTCCACTGAGCGCGTCGACGTGCTGGATTCGCGCGTTGATCCATAGGTAGCTCAGCGTCGCGATCACGAGCGCCGCGATCACGAGGATTGCCAGCACCGAAGCGAAGCAACGCCCCAGGCTGCGTTTGCGCCTACCCTGCGGCTTCTTGGGCGTGCCCGACGCTGGGGTTGGCTTTGGCGCGGGGCGCTGGGTTTGGCCTGGCGGGCGCTGGGTCGCGTTTCGCTGGGGCGCCCTGCTGGGCGTCTGGGCGGGCTGCGCGGGGCTCTGCCGCGGCGGAATCGACGGCGGCATGGGTCGACGGGCGCCGGGGGCGCCGTGTTGGTCGGGCCTTCCCGAGCCCCCAGCCGAAGTCACGCGGCGAGCGTATCCCGAGCCAGCGTCGGGCCTGCGGCGGCGCGCTGGCCCGCCTAGGCTGGACCACATGGCCGTGAAGCGCTTGGACAATGTCGCCATCGTGGTCGAGGACTTGGACGAGGCGATTTCCTTCTTTGAGGAGCTGGGGCTCACCTTGGAAGGCCGCGCCACCGTCGAAGGGGATTATGTGGATGGTTGTGTTGGCCTGCCGGGTGCGAAGACCAACATCGCGATGGTCTGTACCCCGGATGGGCGCGGTCGACTGGAACTCACTCAGTACGTGACTCCCGATGCGGTCCCGATAGAACCGCTTGCTGCCAACTCCCTGGGCTTCACGCGGGTGATGTTCGCGGTCGACGACATCGCCGACACAGTGGCACGGCTCGAGAAGCGTGGGGCGTCAATGCTTGACCGCATCGTCCAGTATGAGGACTCGTACAAGCTCTGTTACGTACGCGGGCCGTCGGGCCTAGTCGTGGCGCTTGCGCAAGAGCTGTAGCGGCCATTTGGCGGGGTGACTCCCCAAACGGCGGATGAGTTGGCCGATACGCCGGGTTCTGTCTGGCCCGACCCCTTGCGGCGTCGGGCCGGGCGGCCATCCATCTAGGCCCTGGATTGCTCCAGGGCTCAAGCGACCTACCCGGAAGCTCGGGCGAGCAGCCCTCAAGCGCTTCCTGTCTGGCCTTGCTCCGAGTGGGGTTTACCGTGCCGCCCCTGTCACCAGGGACGCGGTGAGCTCTTACCTCACCCTTTCACCCTTACCGCCGGTTGCCCGGCGGCGGTTTGCTTTCTGTGGCACTGTCCCGCGGGTCACCCCGGGTGGCCGTTAGCCACCACCCTGCCCTGTGGAGCCCGGACGTTCCTCGGTGCTGGTTTCCCAGCAACGCGGCCGCCTGGCCAACTCATCCGCGCTTGCAAGGGTACCGCCTTGTGTACGTTGGCACCCATGACTCAAGAGCCCGACGCCACCGTCCCCCGAGCACGAGCCGTTCACCCTGCGCTGGCGTTCGGTATTGGCGCGTTGAGCGCGCTCGTTGGGCTCGCGCCGTGGCTCGGCACGGGCGCGCGCATGCCACTGCAGAACCTGTGGGCTACGGATACGATGCCGGACGAAATGCCGCTCGTGCTTCTGCCGCTCAGCAACTACCAGGCAGTCAGCGCAGCGGCTCTGCTCGTGATCGGTGCTGCCATTGCAGGCACTGTGGTGGCGATCGTTCGCGCGCGAGGGCTTGCGATGTCGGCGAGCGCCACACTTGCAGGGCTCTTGGTGGTGCAGCTCGCTGCGCTGGCGCAGTCGGCACTTGCGCTTGCCGGCGGGCTCGGCGACGAAGATCGCGCGCGGCTGTACCTGTGGGTGCTGATCGCGGCGGCGCTGCTCGCGATGGGGCTCGGCGTGCTTGCGCTGCTCGGAATCGCCAGCCGACGGCCCGTCCCGTCCACCCTCGCGATCGCGGCGGCGGCCGTCGCGCTGGGCACGTGGCTAAGCGAAGCGCTTGTCGTGGTGATGCCGGGCGGCACCGGCGGGCCCGTGATCGTGTGGCAGTTCGCCGAGTGGCTGCCCGCCGTCGTGACCGGCATCGCCGTTGGCTGGTGCGGCGTGCGCACGGTGGGCCGGACGTTGGCTTCACTAGCGGCTTTGGCGCTGATTTGGGTGGGTCCGGCGGCGCTCGTCGCGCTCTTCTATGGTCTCGGCTCTCGCATCTACCTTCAAAACCCAGAGGAACTCGTCCCCGCGATGAAGCAGGCGTTCCAGATGGCGCTCGGCTCGGCCGGGCAGGGGCCGCAACGGCTCGCGATCACCCTGAGCGCGGCCGTCATCTCGTGGCTCGCCTTCGCGGCCTGGTCACGGACGCGCACGGCGCCAGAAGGCGCGCCGACGGTTTCCGCCGACGCGCCCTAGGCGGTCCTTCTTAGTCGTCCGCGAGCAGCCGGTACAGCTCCTTGCGAGTGGACTCGAGCAGGTGCGCGGCGCGCTTGGCGAGTTCCGCATCCCGGCGCCTTGCGATGAGCATGGCCGCCTCGTGGAGGCCGTGCATCTCGCTGCGCAACGCCACGAGTTCCGCCGGGCGCCCGCTGTCGCGAGTGAAGACCGCCTCCGCCTCCTTGGTGTGCTCGGCGACAAACTTCTGCCCGGCGTCACTCAGCGACGCGGTCTTGCGACCGTCCACCGTTTCGAAGGCGATCAAGCCCTCGTCCTCTAGGGCCTGCAACGTGGGGTAGATCGAGCCGGGGCTGGGCGACCAGGCACCCTCCGTGCGCTCTTCAATGGCGCGCATCAGGTCATAGCCGTGGCGCGGCTGCTCGGCGAGCAGCACGAGAACGGCCGTGCGCACGTCGCCGCGCTCGCGGCCGCCCCGCGGCCCGCGTCCCGGGCCGAACTCGGGTCCGAAGCCGCCAGGGCCAAGGCCTCCGGGGCCAAACCCGGGCCGGCGACCGCGGGGACCAAAGCCCTCGTGACGCGGGTCAAAGTCGTGGTGGTGGCGGCCCTTGCCGCCGTACTTCGTGTCTTTCATGATGTCTCCTTTCGTCGACACGGTCACGATATATCGCGTAATAGTCGCCTGTCAACCCTCGCCTCCGCGTTCTGTCGGGACGCACAGGTCGCTTTCGCGCGCGAAGCGACGCGTATGTACCGGCAGCGCGAGCGGGCGCCGTAGGGTGATGGCCGTGCTGATCCTGCTCCCGCCTTCGGAGGGCAAGACCGCACCTCTTGCGGGCGCGCCGGTCGATCTGGCGGCCCTCAGCCATCCGGAATTCTCGGACGCGAGGCGCAGGGTTGGCAAGGCGCTCGCAACTGTGAGCGGTCAACGCAATGCGCGCGAAGTGCTACATGCAGGGCCTTCGCTGGCTGCAGACGTGGCACGCAACACCACGCTGTGGGACAACCCAACGGCCCCGGGAGCTCACGTCTATACGGGGGTTCTCTACGACGCTGCGGGAGCGGCCGAATGGAGCGGCCAGCTGCTTAAGCGAGCTGGCGAACAGGTGCGGATCATCTCCGCCCTGTGGGGCGCGGTCTCGCCCGCCGACCTGATCCCCGCCTACCGACTCAGCATGGGCACGCGGCTCCCCCGCCTCGGCGGCCTGGCCGCCTTCTGGCGCGCCCGGCTTGGCGACGCGCTCGCGCCGCTCGCCGCAGACGGCCCAGTCATCGACTGCCGCAGCTGCGACTACGCCGCCGCGTGGCGAGCGCCAGCGGGCACCCTCGCAGTGCGCGTGGAGCAGGTGCGTGGCGGCAAGCGCACCGTGGTCAGCCACAATGCCAAGCACACGCGCGGCCTGCTCACGGCCCAACTGCTCGCACTAGCAGTACCTGCGGCGACTGACGAGGACGTGGCCGCCGCAGCGTCGGGCATACCAGGGGTGACGGCAGTGGAACTCACCGAAACGACCCTGACTCTCGTCACGGCTTGAGGTGACGCGGCGGAGTGAAACCCTGCCGAAGTTGCCACTGCTCGATCTCCCCCACCTCCAGAACCCACACGTACTCGTTCTTGAGCTTCTTCCCATCCTGCGCGAACGGTCCCGTCCGGAACGGGTACAGCGCGAGCGACGGCAGCGTGGAGCCGGGGGCGGTCCTGATCGCGTTGGAGAAGTCACCGTTCGCAGCTCGAAGGTGAGCGAACATCTGTGTACCGACGGCCGTCTCGTCGAGCGCCGCTTGGTCGGCCCCATCGACCAGCTGCAGCGCGATGCGGAGTTGCCGGTCACCGGCGGCGTCCTCATACGAGATGAGGCGGTGGTTCTCGACGAGGTCGGCGAGAGCGGAGTCCGCAAACACGGCGTCGCGCACCGAATCCGGCGCCACCACCGCGCCGTTGTAGTCCACGGACATGTCTGAGCGCCCATAGAGGAACAGCAGCGGAAGGTCCGTGATCGCTTCGTCCATGAGTTCCGCGAGTCCCAGTTCGCCCAGCACAGGCTTGAGGTCTCGGAGCCGCAGCACGTGACCGCGGTCGTGGATGTTGTAGCGAATACGAGGGTTGATGTTCGTGGCGCGGGTGATAGTCACCAGGAGCTCGCCTTCGGAGTTGGTCTCCATGAGGTAGTCGAACGGATTGAACTGGAACACCATCGGCAGCACACCGTACTCGCGCTGCTTGGTGAGCCGCTCGGACAGTTCCGGAGACGCAGCGATCGCCTGCCGCAGCGCGATCGAGAAGTCGGTCTCGATCGCCACATTGATCTCGAGGTCCGAGGCGCCGTAGGACCCATAAGACGCCCGCGCGTGCTCCAGGATCAGCCCGCGCATGTTCTCCGATATCCCCTCTCCCCCGAATGCCGTCACCACCTCGTACTGGGACCAGTCCAGCCGATCGTCCTCGAACAGCGCCTTGAGGAACGGCGGGTAGCCGGTGATGACATAGGTGAACTGCGGCCCAAACTCCTCCATCGTGTGGATGACCTTGTCGCGGTCCGGCCCAATCGACTTGATCATGGTGATCTCGGTGAGGGATGCGGAGACGTTCATTCCCGTTGCCCACGCGCCCAACGAGAAGCAATTCAGAACGAACGGCTGCCGATCCGGAAACTCCCGCTGGGTGCGCCAGAAGCCCATCTGCAGAAGTTGCCGCGTGGCAAGCCGCTCGTCGGGCCCGCGCACCCAACTCGTCGGCACCCCAGACGACCCAGAAGACTCGTCCACGACGACGCCGCGCCGCGGCAGCCGGCCCCCAACGGACCGTTCCAGCACCGAGTACTGCTTGATGTAGCTCGCCTTGTCCATCTCAGGGATGGTGGCAAGGGCGTCGGCCAGGCGACCCGACGGGATGGCCGGCTTTGCGCCAACGCTCGCCAAGTACTGGGCGTACGCGGGCACGTGGTGGGCGGCCTTGTGAAAGGTGCGCCACGCTCGCATGCGCCCGGCCCACCAGCGCAGCGGCTCGATGCCTGGCCCCAGCAAGAAGCGGTGGGTGCGCACGGAGCGCGTGAGCTGCCGAATCACTAGGTCGGTGACCCACAGCAAGAAGAAGAGCACGTACTTGAACGCGTTTCTCATTGAACCAGCATCTCCTCGAGAGGTCGCCGATAGGCAATGGGCGGTTCGGGCGCGTAGCCGAGCCGGAACAGCATCCACGCCATCCGCCCGTCTCCCTCGCTGATGCCGGCCGCCTCCACAAATCTTGCGTGGGATCGAGGGTTCGTGATGACGGTCCCAAGCGGGTGCAGAGCCACGCCGCGCTCGGTGAGCTCGAGCCACGACCTCATGAACAGCCGTCCTGCCTCGAGGTAGTCGCCGGGTGCGGCAAAGGGGCCCTCGAACCAGGCCAATTGGGCTACCCCACGCATGGTTCTCAAGTAGACAAACTTGATCACGCGACCAACAACGGGCGCCTCCCAGAGGCCGCGGTGGCCCATCGCGAACCTCAGCAGCCGCCCAGGCATGAGCATCGCGTCGGCGCTGAGCCCGTCCCCGGTGCTCCGCGCCTCGTCGTCGCTGAACCGCAGCCAGGTCATGATCTCGTGGTGCACCGCGTCGTTGCGGAGGTCGTCGAAGAGCGTCTCCTGATTCACGCGAATGATGTTGGCCACCACGCCTGGATCTGTCGACGTCGCAAACGAGTGGCCCGCCTCGCTGGCGAACGCTTCCACGGCCTTGAGGTCGCCCGACGCTACGGCACGGTTGTCGTAGGGCCTCCGGTTGGTGCGGCGCGAGTTGAGCGCGGCACGGCGAGCTCGGTCGCGATCGGTCGGTTCGCTGGGAGACAGCAGCAGCGTACCGACAGGATGCAGGCGGTCCGAGGAGGCGAAGTCCATTTCGGCGAGCGTGAGCGTCTCATTCACCGAGAAGCCTTCCGACGCGGCCGCGACCGCCAGCGCCTCGAGGAACACCCCTGCGGCCACGTGCCCAAAGGGAATCCCGAAACTCTCCGCGGGCAGTCCGCGGTCGAGGTCGTAGAAGACCTCGGCGGTGCGAGCATCGATGACGCGAACGCGAATCGGCTGCGAGTTGTGCGGCGATGGATACGAGCGTGCCGCTTCCAAGAGCCGCCCCCACGACTCGGGGAGCTCGGTCACTCGGCCGCCCCAGCGTCGGGCTGCGCAGTGGACCGCGAGAAGTGGAGAGTGGTTCCCCTCCCCGTGAGCGCGGCGTTTGCCGCCTCGACGAACGTCTCCGGCGCAACCCCGTACAAAGGCACGCGTTCAATCTCGCGGTCGCCGTCACTCAGTGTGACGCGGGGGTCGAGTTTGCCCGGCAGTGCGGCTACCGGCGGGTGGGTCACTTCGATGGTCGCGCCCGCCACCCAGGTGAGGGGGCGTCGCAACAGAATCTCCTGGATCGAACGCGGCCACTCGATTGAACCAGCAGCCGTGTGCACAAGGAGCGCTCGCTTGTTCTTGACGACATTGGCCACCGCGAGCACCGCCAGAAGCGCCATCAGCCCTGCAAAAAGCCAAATCGGGGCCGCGAGCCACGCGTACGGCATGTACCACGCGGCAAGGCCGAGCACGCCGGCCATGAGCAGGCGGTACCCGAATCGCGACCAGAACGCGGAGGCGGGTTCACGCAGCAGAACCGCGGGGCCTTTCCACGCTGTCGACATGCCGCAGAGCCTACCTATCTCACGCGGGCGGGACGCCGAGCGCGAGCAGGTGTCCGTCATGAATCTCGCCGGTTGGCGTCACGCGCAGTTGCAGCAAGGTGAGCGAGGCTGGCGTTGGCCAGATCTTGGCGACAGTCCCTGGCGCGAACCCCATGGCGGCGGCCACGAGCGACTTGATCGCAACGGAGTGCGAGACCACCGCGAGAGTCCGGGGAACGTCGTCATCCGCGCACAGCCTCGCCTGCTCGCGTGCCAACTCCTCGACGAACGCACGCATGCGAGCGACTACATCGGTCAGCGACTCACCACCGGGCGCTCGCACGTCGCCGTCGTCCCACATCCGAATGAGCTCGCCGTCGCGCTCGAGCGCCTCAGGCGCCGTGAGTCCCTCCCACTCGCCAAAGTCCACTTCGCGCGCGCGCTCGTCCACCTCGACGTGTTGACCCAGGCGCCGCCCAAGCGCGCCGGCGGTGTCTTGGGCGCGTTGCATTGGCGAGGCGAGAATCCGCGAAACCGGAGCGAGCGGCGCCCAGGTCTCGCGCCCAACTCGGTACACGGCGTCGGCCGCTTGCGCGGCCTGCACGCGACCCGCAGCGTTGAGCGGCGGCCCCACTACCCCGCCTCCTGAGAGCTTGTGCGCCGTCGTCATGTCCGTGACGCCGTGCCGAACCAGCACCAGAGCCAGGCTCGAGACGAGCGGCCGCGAAGACATGTCGCGTGGACTGGTTGCCGCGGGCTCCGGCTCCGGATCGTCGTATTCGGGCCCGACGCTGGGGCCAGTGCTCCCGAACCCTCGAACGATCTCGAGATCCTTGGTGTCCATCGCCTCGTTGGCGAGAGCGTCGGCCGCCTTGTTGCGCTCGCGGGGGATCCACTCGAATGTGACCTCGCGGCCCGCGATGAGTTCGCGTGCTTTCGCTGCAAGATCGCGCATGTCCGCGTGCTGGATCTTCCACCGGCCGCTCATCTGCTCCACCACGAGCTTTGAGTCCATCCGGACGTCGAGTGCCGCTTGCGGCGCGATCGCGATCGCGGCCTCAAGCCCGGCGAGCAGACCGGTGTACTCGGCCACGTTGTTCGTGACGATGCCTAGGTAGCCGGCGCGTTCGGCGATGACCACGCCGGTAGCATCGCGGACGAGTGCGCCATAGCCTGCGTCGCCGGGATTGCCGCGGGATCCTCCGTCAGCCTCGATCGTGAGCCGCGAATGCGTCATGCGTCGCGCACCAAGATGCGCCCACACTCCTCACATCGCACCACCTGGTCGGCCGGCGCGGCCACGATGGCCGCAAGGTCGCCCGCATTGAGCGTCATGTGGCAGCCCTGGCATTGGCCGCGAACGAGCGGCGCGGCGCCGATGCCGCCGTGTTGGTCGCGCAACTTCTCGTAGAGCGATATCAGGCCCGCGTCCAGCCCGTCCGCCGCGTTCTTGCGCTCGGCAGCAATCTGATCGAGTTCTGCGTCGATCTCGGAGAATGCGGCGTCTCGAAGCTCCTCGAGTTCCGCAATCTGCCCTGCTATTTCGCCATGTTGCGTCTCCGCGGACGCAAGCTCTGCCTCAGCAGCCTCGAGGCGCTCCATAGCCTCGAGTTCCGTGTCCTCGAGTTCGGTGGTTCGGCGAGAGAGCGCCTCGAGTTCGTTGCTCAGTGCCTGCAGATCCTTGGGCGTTCCCTGGCCCGACTGGAGCCTGGCGTTGTCACGCTCGGCGCGAGCGCGCACCGACGTCACATCGTCCTCGATCTTCGTGACCTCGCGGCGAAGATCACCGACCACGGCGCCGCGGGCGGCCCGCTCGTCGTCAAGATCCACCACGCGCGCGGTGAGTTCGTCGAGTTGAGCTAGCACTGGCAGGGTCGAGCGCCGGTGGCGAGCCTGCTGCGCCTTGAGGTCGGCCGCTTGAACCTCAAGAAGTCGCTTCTGATCGGCTGCTGGTGCTGTGGGCACTGTCACTCCTTAGGCGCATCGATGCGCGAGGTCCATGGGTCGGTGGAAAGGGTTGAGACGAAGGTGCGGACACCCAGTTCACGTGCGAGGAATGCTGCGGTGTCGGCGAGCCACGACCACTCGGAGGCGAAGTGGGAAACGTCGACGAGGTAGGGGCGACCATCGCCGAGCGCGGCGAGCTCGCGTGCGTCGAGGGCCGGGTGGTGCCGCAGGTCAGCCGTCACATAAACATCGACTCCCGCCGTCCGGGCCGCGTCAAGGAACGCGTCTCCCGCGCCGCCGACAACCGCAACAGTGCGCACCCGAGCGCCCAAATCTCCGGCGATCCGAACTCCGTGAGCCGTGCGGGGCAGTGCGGAGGCGACCCGAGCGGCAAACTCTTCCAGCGTCGGGCCGTCGTCAAGTTCGCCTACGCGCCCCGTTCCCAACGCGGGACTTCCCGGCGTGGGAACCAGAGGCCCCGTCTGCCGCAGCCCGACGGCGTTGGCAAGGGCGTCGGCAACCCCACCGGCGGCGTGGTCAGCGTTGGTATGGGCGTTGGCGAGTGCGACGCCACCAGAGACCAGCGTGTGAACCACGGCGCCCTTAGCGGTGTCGGCCGCCACCGTTGTCACACCGCGAAGCATGAGCGGATGGTGAGTGATGAGCAGTTGAGCGCCCGCTTCGACGGCCTCGCGCGCCACAGCTTGGGTGGGATCTACGGCCAAGTGGATCAGCGAGAGCTCGGCGTCAGGAGCGCCCACGGTGAGGCCATTGACGTCCCACTCCTCGGCGAGCCCGGCGGGAAATCGCGCCTCGAGGGCTGCGAGGGCTTCGCGGACGGTGGGCATGCCCTAAACCTACCCGCGCGTCGGGCCGTCTTTCTCGCGCTCGATCTGCGCCTTGAGCAGAACGTCGAGCTTGCGCTCGAGCTCGACGATGCGGTCGTGTTGGTCTCTGTCCCTTGAGGCGTCAGCCCTGTCCGCATCACCTCGGGTGTTCGACACGAACCATGATGCGACGGAGGCGGTGATGATCGCCACCAGGGCAAGCCCGACGACCATCAGGACGATCCCGATGCCCCGTCCGGCTGGCGTGACCGGCACCATGTCGCCGTAACCGACGGTCGCGATCGTGACGAATGCCCACCACACCGCATCGCCGATGGTCTCGATGGACGATTCGGGCTGCCCGCGCTCCGCGGCGAGCACGGCCACCGAGCACACCCAGATCAGCAACACGGCGGCGACCAGGACTGCCTGAGTCGTGCGCGTCACCTGCCTTTCTGCGCGGAAGCGACGGTCACCGATGACCGCGAGGATCTTGAGCGGTCGGAATGCGGGCCACAGCACCGCAAGCACGTCTATTGGATGAGTGAGGAGCCACCGCAACTTCTTTTCGGCGAGCGCAACGCGAATACACAGGTCCGCCACAAAGACGAGCCAGATGATGACCTGAATCACGGCGCACGCGATCCTGAGGCCGCGGGGCATGTCCTGCCACACGACGATCGCTGTGAACACGACGAGGAAGAGGACAGAGAGAATCGCCATGAGACCGTCCACGCGATCCGCGTAGGCGATCTCACGGTCCTGGCGCCGCTCAGCGGTGGTCATGACTCGGCTCCCGTCGTGAGCACTCGTTGCCACACGGCGCCGCCAGCGCTGACTCGCCCCGCGTCGTCCAGCCGGGCGGCGTTCGAGGTGGGTTTGCGCACTGCCTGGGCGTGAATCGCGGCGCCAAAATCCTCGGTGAAGCTGCCACGAGGGAGAGCCAGCGTCACATCGCGAAGAAACCCTGCATCGAGCTGGTCTATGCCGGCGCCCGCGACGTCAATGCTGGTAGCGGCCTCGAGCAGATGCCCTTCGGGATCCTCCGCGGGGTTCACCGAAACCCACATATGGCGCTCGATGATCTCGAAGACTCGCCTGCGTCGCTCCGCTGGCCACGCGGCGCCAGCGGCGAAGGTCCAGCCCACAGCGCCCCCTGCGCGCTCAAACGGGACTTCCAGGGCATCGAAGTGGTCGGCAACCCCCACGTCGTGCAACATCGTCGCCACGTAGAGCAGTTCGGCGTCGAAGGCGATCGAGTCACGATCGGCGAGCGCCACGCCCCACACCCACGACCGGAGGCAATGGTTCACCAGGTCTGCGGAACACCACTCGATGGCGGCCTCAAGCGCGAGCGCGGCAGTCGGAGTCGGTGGCGCAACGAGCGCGTCCACGTCGACGCCGCCGGGCCGCCCAGGATGCTGCACGAGCCAACAGTAGCCTGGGGGCCGCATTGGGAGCGGGCACCCGGGCGCCGACTCCCCAAGGTCGTGACAGACCTCCCGTAGATTCGACTCTGTGTCATCAGATTCCACGCCCAGTCGATTCGACGTCGTCGTTGTCGGCGCGGGCCACAACGGCCTGACCGCGGCGGCTTATCTCACGAAGGCGGGAAGAACCGTGCTTGTGCTCGAGCGCTCGGACCACGTTGGCGGTGCGAGCATCTCTGCCCAAGTGTTTCCCGGAATGGACGCGCGGCTCAGCCGGTATTCCTACCTGGTGTCGCTCATGCCGCTGCAATTGCGCAAAGAACTCGGACTGCGATTCGCACTGCGGCGGCGCCGCTTCTCGTCCTTCACTCCTGATCCCAGCGACCCGTCGCGCGGGCTGCTCATCGACACCGGCGACCCGCAGGCGACTCTCGAGTCATTCGAGGCGGTGGGCGCTCGCGGCGATGCACGTGCGTGGGTGGAGTTCTACGAACGCACAGGTGCGCTTGCACGGAGGCTCTTTGCCACGGTGACGGAGCCTCTCCGTGGCCCGGCAGAGGCGCGAATGCTGATCGGCGCCGACGATTGGCGTGACTTCGTGGAACGCCCCATCGGAGAACTCGTCGACCAGACGTTCGCCTCCGATCTGGTGCGCGGCGTCGTGCTCACCGACAGCCTTATTGGCACATTTGCCAGGACCGATGCTGAGGACGGACTCGCAAATCGGTGCTTCCTGTATCACGTCATTGGTGGCGGAACAGGCGACTGGGACGTCCCTGTAGGCGGCATGGGCGCAGTGCTTCGCGAGCTTGAGCGCGCCGCCCGCGAGGCGGGCGCGGAGGTGCAAACGCGCGCGACGGTCACGGAGGTGGATCCGGGCTCGCACACGAGTGAAGCGACCGTCGCCTGGCTGGACGACGACGGCACGCGCCACGAGGTTGCGGCCGGCCACGTGCTCGCCGCTTGCGCTCCAGCGATCCTCGATGGCCTGCTCGGCCGCGAGACCCAGTGGCCGGAGGGCTCGCAACTCAAGGTCAACATGCTGCTGAACCGATTGCCGCGCTTGCGCGCCGACGCGGACCCTGCGGCAGCCTTCGCGGGCACGTTCCACATCAACGAGAACGCGAGTCAGCTGGAGGCGGCGTTTACGCAGGCCGCCGAGGGCGCCGTGCCATCGTTGCCGCCCTCCGAGATCTACTGCCACACGCTCACCGATCCGTCGATACTGGGTTCCTCACTGCAGGAAAGCGGCGCCCACACACTCACGCTGTTTGCCCTGCACCAGCCCGCAAGGCTGTTTCGCGAAGACCCCGTACGGGCGCGCGAGAGTGCATTGGCCGCGACACTGGCGTCCCTCAACTCCGTACTCGCCGAGCCGATCGAGGATTGCCTTGCGACCGCGCCCGACGGCTCCAAGTGCATCGAGGCCCGTTCGCCGGTGGACCTCGAAAGTGAACTCGCAATGCCGGGAGGCCACATCTTCCACGGCGATCTCTCGTGGCCATGGGCAGAGGCCAACCAGCACGCCGGCGGGTGGGGCGTCGCGACCGACCACCCTCGCATACTCATCGCCGGCGCAGGCGCTCGTCGCGGTGGTGGCGTGAGCGGCATTGCGGGCCGCGACGCGGCGATGGCGCTCCTCACCTGAAGTGGGTCGCCCTAGTGGGCCCTACCGGACTCGAACCGATGACACCTGCGGTGTAAACGCAGTGCTCTAACCAACTGAGCTAAGGGCCCGCGACCATTCTCCCGGCGTGTGGCGCTGTCGCCAAACCGGCGACCAATACGCTGGGGGTCGTGGCGAGCAGGAGCACCTCCCGGGTGAAGTCATTTCTTGCCCGACGCTGGTTCAAGCCCACCGCGATCCTCCTGTTGAGCGTGGTGGTTGGGTGGTTCATCATCCGCTTCATCGGGAAGGTCTCGTGGTCCGCCGTTGGGGACGCGATTCGGTCCGTCTCCTTCGTCGAACTGCTCGCCCTCATCGCGCTGCTACTCGTGCGTCAACTGCTCAACGCCCAGCCAATCGCACGATTCACGCCAGGGTTAGGACTCCCGCGTGCCGTGGTGAGTGACGTGAGCGCCAACCTCGCTGGCACCATCGCTCCCCCGCCAGGAGACGTCGTGGTGCGAGTGGCGCAGTTCCGCACATGGGGCATTCACCCGGTTGACGGCATGGCGGGCGCGACCCTCAACATGCTCATCTTCTACGGGGCACGCTTCGCCGCTCCCGCGCTCGGCGCCGCGATCTTCTGCATCTACGCCTTCGACACCGGTCGCATCTTGACTGGCGTCGTCTCGCTCATCATCGCGGTCGTCATCATCGTCGCGCTGGTCGCCGTTCTGCAGTCAGACACGGTGGCGGAGCGCTTGGCGCGGCGAGCCGCGCGCGCCGCGGCGGCCGTGAGTGCACAGGTTGACGCGCAACGTTGGGTTGACGCGGTGGTGGACTTCCGCCAGCGCATCGGCAAGACCCTCAACCGCAACCTCGCCCCCGCGCTGCTCGCCATGATCGGAGGCATCCTCGTCGACGCCGGGATCATGCTCGCAGCAGTGCGGTTCGTGGGAATCGGGGCCGACGTGGCGCCATGGCCGGTGGTCATCGGCGCCGTTCTGCTCGCGTATCCGCTCACGATCCTGCCGATGTTCGGGCTCGGCGTGATGGATGCGGTCATCATCGCCTCGATCGTCGAAGTCGCTGGCGTCGAATACGAGTCGGCGCTGGTAGGAGCCGCCATGGTGTGGCGCGTCATCACGCTCGGGGGCACCCTTGCGCTCGGTGGCCTGGCGATGGCCTGGTGGCGAGCGTCGGCGAGGCGAAATCCCGACCCCGCCCCAGCGTCGGACCTAACTGCGGAGTGAAGCGATCGCCTCAGACCATGCAGACAATTCGTCAAGCATCGCGGCTAGCGCTCCGGGGGCATACTCCGGCGGCACGAACACGCTGTCGTGAACCTGCCGCTTGATGAACTGGATCGCCACCGTCTGTGGCACGGCGTGAACGTTGACATTGCTCAGCAGCACTCGCAGCGCCTGCGTCGAGCGCAGGCCACTGGAGATTCCGCCGTAGCTCACAATGCCGGCCGCTTTGCGCGCCCACTCCTTTGAGAGGCACTGCACGGCATTCACCAACGATGCCGGAGCGAAGTAGTCGTACTCGGGTGTGACGAACACGAACGCGTCCGCGTCGTCGATCTCGGCCGACCAACGCTTGGTGTGTTCGTGGTGGTACCGCTTGAGGCTGGGGTGCTCGGGTTCGTCGAGGAGCGGCAGGGCGAAGTCGGCGAGGTCAACGAGGCGGACGTCGAATGCCCCGTGCTCCTGCGCCGCATCCACGGCCCAAGCGGCCACCGCGGGCCCAAGGCGGCCAGGGCGAGTGGAACCGATGATGATCGCGAGCTTGAGAGTCATACCCTCAATCATCACTCACCGAGGAGTCGAGTAACCTCACGCCGATAGTCGTCGATGTCTCGTGCCTGACCCTTGGGATTCACGACAGACCAGCGCACCACGCCCTCGGCGTCAATGAGGAAGGTGCCGCGTGTCGCGAGGCCCTCGCGAGGGTTGAAGACGCCGTAGTCGCGGGCGACTTCGCCGTGCGGCCAGAAGTCGCTGAGTAGCGGCGAGCGGTACGAGTGAGTGTCCGCCCAGGCCTTCATCGTGTAGATCGAGTCGCATGATGCGACAACGACCGTGAGGTCGTCGCGTCCTTGCAAGTCCACGGCATTTCGGAGCTCCACGAGCTCATTTGTGCACACGTCGCTGAAGGCGAATGGCACGAATACCAGGAGTATCGCCGTGCCGCGCTGTTCCTCAAGGGCGAAAGCGCGGCCGTGCTGATCTGTGAGAGAGAACGCCGGGGCCCTGAGGCCGTCCAGCGCGTGCGTCACTTGGAGCGGCCCTTCTCGACCAACTGCGTTGCCGCCCATCCCTCACCGATCACAAACGTTGAGGTGGCATGCAGTCCCGCGAGCGAAGAGGCCTCGCCCACCTCGCGGGCGTCAACGTGGCCCGAGACACCGGTCTTCGGCGTCAGCAGCCACACGCAGGCGCCGTCGTCGAGGAGGCTCTGCACATCCATGAGCAGGTCTGCGAGGTCGTCATCGCCCTCTCGATACCAGACGATCGCTCCATCCGTCACGTCGCCGTAGTCCTCATCGACCAGGTCCTCGCCCGTCGCGGACTCGATGCTCTCGCGAAAGCTCTCGTCGCAGTCGTCGTCGTAGCCGAACTCCTGAATGACTAGGCCGGGCCTGAGGCCCAGCCGTGCGATCGTCCCGGAATCCCCGGACGTGGCACTGTCGGTTGTCGCCACGGTGGCGCCGCTCCCTTCGTCGAGCTTTGTCGTCGGTCAATTCTCGCTCGTTGCGGCACTCGCGCGCCGTCCCGCCCACAGTAGAGGCACCCAGGCGGGCTTCGCAACGAACCCGGCCGCGGCGTCGGGCCTGCCTGGCCTCCCTCTCCCACCCCCAACTTCCTGTCGGTAGAACGCGGTCGCCTCCCGCGCGGAGACGACCCGTTTGTACCGACAGGGTGCGGGTGCGGGGGCGGCGGGTTGGCGGGTGCCGCGACCGCCGAGGCCCGACGCTGTGGGCTGGCTCGCCACGCGGGTCGCCAAGGCTGTGCCAAGATAAATGGCAGATGCGCGCACCCGCGCGAGCCCTCACCAATACGGCGCATACCCCCGCGCCAGCAAGGACGGTCATCCGTGGACACATTCGGCGCCACCGATAGGGATCCCAACGAGACCGAGGAGTGGCTCGAGTCGCTTGACGGCCTTATCGAATCCGGTGGCGAATCGCGCGCGGAGTACATCATCGAGCAGCTCATGGAACACGCTGCGTCCAAGCAGCTCTCGGTGCCCCTGAGCCTCAACACCCCGTATGTCAACACGATCCACGTTGACGACGAACCCGAATTCCCCGGCGACGAGGAGATCGAGCGGCGGTACCGCGGGTGGATTCGCTGGAACGCGGCCGTCATGGTCACGCGCGCGCAGGCCACGGGCAAGGGGGTTGGCGGCCACATTTCGTCGTATGCGTCGGTAGCGACGCTGTACGAAGTTGGTCTCAACCACTTCTTCAAGGGCAAGGACCACCCTGGCGGCGGCGACCAGGTTTACTTCCAGGGCCACGCGGCGCCTGGCGTGTACGCGCGCGGCTACGTGGAAGGTCGCCTCACCGAAGACGACCTTGACTCCTTCCGCCAGGAGAAGTCCGGCCCTGGTCGGGGCCTGTCGTCATACCCGCACCCTCGCCTCATGCCTGACCTGTGGGAGTTCCCCACCGTGTCGATGGGACTAGGCCCGGCGTCGGCCATCTACCAGGCATGGACCAACCGATACCTGCATCTTCGCGGCATCAAGGACACCTCGGAGCAGCACGTGTGGGCGTTCCTCGGTGATGGCGAGATGGATGAGCCGGAGAGCCGCGGCATGTTGCAGCTCGCCGCCAACCAGCAGCTCGACAACCTCACGTTCGTGGTCAACTGCAACCTGCAGCGCCTCGACGGCCCTGTGCGCGGAAACGGCAAGATCATCCAAGAGCTCGAGGCCTTCTTCCGCGGCGCTGGCTGGAACGTCCTCAAGGTCATCTGGGGACGCAACTGGGACTCGCTGCTCGCCCGCGATGAGGATGGCGCGCTCGTCAACCTCATGAACACGGTGCCTGACGGCGACTTCCAGACCTTCCGTGCCGAGTCCGGCGCGTTCATCCGCGACCAGTTCTTTGGCGGCGACCCACGCGCCAAAGAACTCGTCAAGGACATGACGGACGACGAGATCTGGGCGCTCAAGCGCGGCGGCCACGACTACCGCAAGCTCTATGCCGCGTACCTCAAGGCCACGGCGAGCAAGAACGGCAAGCCCACGGTGATCCTCGCGAAGACGATCAAGGGCTACGGGCTCGGCACCAACTTCGCCGCCCGCAACTCCACGCATCAGATGAAGAAGCTCGCCGCAGCGGACCTCAAAGTGCTGCGCGACACGTTCGACATCCCCTTCACGGACGAGCAGCTCGAGGCCGACCCGTACAACCCGCCCTACTTCCACCCGGGCAACGACGACCCCGCGATCCAGTACATGCTCGAGCGCCGCCGCGCGCTCGGCGGCTTCGTTCCTGAGCGACGCGAGACCCACACCGCGGTCAAGCTTCCTGATGACAAGGCCTACGAGTTGCTCGCAAAGGGTTCCGGCAAGCAAGAGGTTGCCACGACGATGGCATTCGTTCGCCTCTTCAAGGATCTGATCCGCGATCCCGAGTTCGGCAACCGCCTGGTGCCGATCATCCCCGACGAGGCGCGCACCTTCGGCTTGGATTCGATCTTCCCGAGCGCCAAGATCTTCAACACTCAGGGCCAGAACTACCTGCCTGTTGACCGCGAACTCATGCTCTCCTACAAGGAGTCCGAGGCCGGGCAGATCATGCACACGGGCATCAACGAGGCAGGGTCCGCCGCGGCGTTCCAGGCCGTCGGCACCTCCTACGCGACGCACGGCCAGCCACTGGTGCCCTTCTACATCTTCTACTCGATGTTCGGTTTCCAGCGCACCGGCGACCAGTTCTGGGCCGCTGGCGACCAACTCACGCGCGGCTTCATCATTGGCGCGACGGCCGGCCGCACCACGCTCACGGGCGAAGGTCTGCAGCACGCCGACGGCCACTCCCCGCTGCTTGCTGGCACCAACACCGCGGTGGTGCAGTACGACCCCGCTTTCGGTTACGAGATTCGTCACATCGTCCGCGATGGCCTTCAGCGCATGTACGGCGACGATGGCCGCGATCCGAACGTCATGTATTACCTCACGGTCTACAACGAGCCGATTCAGCAGCCAGCTGAGCCCGAGGACGTGGACGTCGAGGGCATCCTGCGCGGCATCCACCGCCTCCACGCTGCACCCGACGGCCCGGGTCCGGAGGCGCAGATCCTCGCCTCTGGTGTGGGAGTGCCGTGGGCTCTCGAGGCCTCCGAACTCCTCGCCCACGATTTCGGCGTCCGCGCCGCTGTGTGGTCGGTGACGAGCTGGAACGAACTGCGCCGCGACGCCCTCGCCGCCGAGAAGGCGGCGTTCCTCAACCCAGGCGAGCAACCGCGAGTGCCGTACGTCACCGCGAAGTTGCAGGGAGCGTCGGGCCCGTTCGTGGCGACGAGCGACTACGACCACCTTGTCCCCGACCAGATCCGCGCGTGGGTGCCGGGCGAGTACGCGGTGCTCGGCGCTGACGGCTTTGGCTTCAGTGACACCCGCGCCGCCGCTCGCAGGTTCTTCTACATCGACGGCCCCTCCACCGCATGCCGCGTCCTGTACGCGCTTGAGCGGCGAGGCGAGGTGCCAGCGGGCACCACCGCGGCGGCCATCGAGAAGTACCAGCTCCACGACGTTCGCAAGGGAACGTCGGGCAACGCGGGCGGCGACTCCTAAGGCGCCTTCGGCTCCTGCCGTTGCTCGGGCTCTTCGGGTTCTTCCGGGGCCTCGGGCTCGGCGGGCTCCTCCGCCCGTTCCGGCACGTCCGGCTCGTTGCCGGACGCCGTGGCTGGTTCGCCCTTTTGGGTCGGCAGCACCTCGGTATCAGCGGCGGGCATGACTCGGGTCTCCGCGACCGCCTCCTGCTCGTTGACTGGCGTTGGCACGGGCTCTGGCGCCGGCTTGGGCTCGGGCTCCGTGAAGGCCCCGACTGGCTCAACCTCTGGGGCGGCCGAGCCGCCGGTCTGTCCGGCACCGGTGGCCGAGGTCGTGGGGTTCGCGGCCGCGAACTGCTTGGCCTCGCGAATCGAACGCCGCACCGAGACCGCGAGCGCGATCACGATCACTACAAGCAACGCACCCGCAGCCCACAGGGCGATGATGAGCGGCGTCGCGAACACACCCTCCGCGTTGACGCGGATGTACCCGGCCATGTCGCAGTCGCCCTCATCCGCGTGGATGTAGCCGAAGGCGTGATAGGTGCCGCGCAACTGCAGCCCTGACTGATCCTCGAGCTCATCGAGGTACTTCTGCACGGGCTCTTCGCCGCTCCACTCTCGCAAGCCAGCCGCATTGTCGCGTTGGGCAGTCCACAGCGTGAGCGGAATGCCACCAATGGACATGCCAAGGCCGCTGTCCCAATTTTTGAGCACCTTGTCCGTCGAGGACGTGAAGCTCACGGTGTCGTCGGGCGTGGTGTCGAATGGATCAAAGGCGCTGGTATCGGTGGGGGTCGCCTCATCGGTCGCGGAAGTCACGGTGAGCGTGCATCCATCGCTGAGCGAGCCCGTGTTGAGGAATGTCTCGGGAATGCCCGTGAGCGCAACCCCTCCAAAGATGCCCGCGATCACCATCGATGTGACGAACCGCTTCTTCCCGCGTCGGGTCGTCTGAGTCAGCAGCAACTCGACGATCGCGATCGTCACCGCGAGCACGCCGAAGAAGATCAGGCGGTCGGGGGGAGCAACGCCAAGCTGCCACAGCAGCCCCACGATGACGAGTCCGAGCAGAAGCCCGAGCAACAGGCCGAGCAGCGGCTTTGGGCGAGGCTTCATCTTGAGTCTCCTTCGCGTTCCGTCCACCGTATCGGCTCGCACACCGGACTGCACGGCCAGCGCCCGCCCGTATGCTGGCGCCATGGTCACGGCGGAGATGCGCGCACAGACCCTGCGCAAACTCCGCGCGGGAAGCGGCCGCCTCACCACAGCCGCGCTCAAGAGTCTTGACGTCAACTACAAGTGGTTCTCCGAGTTGCCCGCCCAGGAGCGTTCGTGGGTAGGCACTGTTGCCCAGGCCGGTGTCGACGCGTTCATCGGCTGGTACGAGAACCCCGCGGCCCACACTCGCGGCGCCGCGGAGGTATTCGCGGCCGCGCCGCCCGAGCTCACGCGCTCCATTTCTCTGCAGCACACGCTTGCGATCGTGCGGACGCTCGTGCGGATCGTCGAGGAGCAGTCTGACGACTTCGCTGCGCCCGGCTCCGAGCAGGCGCTGCGGGAGGCGATCCTTCGCTACTCGAGAGAGATCGCGTTCTCCGCGGCAGAGGTCTATGCACGCGCGGCGGAGACGCGCGGTGCTTGGGACGCGCGCCTCGAGGCGCTCGTCGTCGATGCTCTCGTTCGCGGCGAAGTGGATGATGACCTCCCGTCCCGCGCCGCGGCGCTCGGGTGGAAACCCGGCCCGACGCTGGCAATGGTTGGCAACACGGACGGGCCGTTGGGCGAGGTCCAGTCAGCGGAGCTTCGCCGGTCGATTCGCCGAGCTGCGCCCGGCGCGCTCGTTGGAATCCATGGCGAGGACCTAGTCATCATCGCCCGCAGCGACCTCGCAATCTCGGATCTGGCAACCCAATTGCTCGCGTGCTTCGGGGGCGGGCCGGTGGTCACCGGACCGCCCGCCGTCACCCTGCTGGAGGTGGCCCGCGCCACTCGTGCCGCACTGTCGGGGCGCGCCGCCGCGCCCGCGTGGGCGCTGGCGCCCCGTCCGGCATCTGCCGATGACCTGCTGCCCGAACGCGTGCTCATTGGCGACACCGCGGCTCGCGACCGCCTGATCGCCGTGGCCTACGACCCCATCACGAATGCCGGCGGGTCTCTCGCCGAGACGGTTGCCACCTATCTCGACTGCGGTCGGTCGCTGGAGCTGGCCGCCAGGACGATGTTCGTGCACGCCAATACCGTTCGGTACCGCCTCAAGAAGATCGCCGAGCTCACCGGTTGGGATGTGCTTTCGACCCGCGACGCGCACGTTCTTGAAACCGCGTTCGCCCTAGGACGCCTGCGGGACTCATCACGCACGGTTTTGTAGGATGTCTACAACATGCGACCTCCGAATCGGTGGCCGTCGAACCCGTCATCAATCGCGGAAGTGAGGCACGCTAGTAACCATGCTTGCCGTCCTGTGCCCTGGCCAGGGTGCCCAAACCCCCGGAATGCTCGCCCCTTGGCTCGAGCTTGACTCGGTCGCGGCACACCTCGCCGAATTGTCGGAAGCCACCAACGTGGACCTTGCCGTCCACGGCGTCCAGTCCGACGCCGACACGATTCGCGACACCGCGATCGCCCAACCGCTGCTGGTGGCAACCTCGCTCCTCACGGGTCGCGCGCTGTTCCCCGCCGGCGTCCCTGCGGGATCCGTGATCGCCGGCCACTCCGTAGGAGAGTTCGGTGCGGCGGCCCTTGCCGGCGTTCTCACCGACGCTGACGCGGTGGCGCTCGTGACCACCCGCGGAGCGGCCATGGCAAGCGCCGCGGCGGCCGCGGAGCCCACATCCATGGCAGCGGTTCTTGGCGGCGAAGCCGACGCTGTTGCCGCGGCACTTGCTGCGCTGGACCTCACTCCAGCGAACGTCAACGGCGGTGGACAGGTTGTCGCAGCTGGCGCAAAGTCCGCGATCGCCGAACTTGCTGCAAACCCACCGGAGCGCGCTCGAGTCATCGAGCTGCAGGTTGCCGGCGCCTTCCATACTCGCTACATGGCCCCTGCCGTCGACACCCTGGCGGCCGCAGCGTCGGGCATCAACCCAAGCCAGCCACAGACCACCCTGCTGTCGAATGCGGACGGCGCGGCGGTCGCGTCGGGCGAGGACGCGCTTGCCCGCCTCGTGAGGCAGGTGGCGAACCCAGTGCGATGGGATTTGTGCATGGAGCGGATGCTCGAACTCGGCGTCACAGGCATCATTGAGGTGGCGCCTGGCGGGGTGCTTGCGGGTCTCGCCAAGCGCGTCATGAAGGGCGTACCGACCGTGGCGCTCAAGACCCCAGAGGATCTCGAGGCTGCCCGCGAACTGGTGGAGGCGAACGCGTGACCCAGATGACCATTCGGCGCGGACCCGAGTTCTCGCGCATCCGAGGCCTCGGCGTTGCGCGCGGCGAGAACATCGTCACCAATGACGACATCGCCGGTCCCATCGACTCATCTGACGAGTGGATTCGTCAGCGCACCGGGATGGTCACGAGGGTGCGCGCGGGAGCCGAAACCTCTCTTCTCGACTTAGCGGAGGCCGCGTCAACCGCTGCCATGGAGCAGGCCGGGGTGGCGGCGGACGAGGTCGACGCCGTCATTCTCTCGACCATCACCTTCCCCCACATGACGCCCGGCGGCGCGCCCACGCTGGCGACTCGACTTGGGATCGACGCCCCGGCTGCGTGGGACATTTCGGCGGCGTGCGCAGGCTATTGCTACGCCATTGCGCAGGCGGATGCCCTCGTACGTTCTGGACAGAGCCGGAACGTGCTCGTGATCGGCGCGGAGAAGATGAGCGACTTCGTGGACCCCACGGATCGTTCGATCTCGTTCTTGCTCGGTGACGGCGCGGGTGCTGTTGTTATTGGGGCGTCTGACCATGCGGCAATCGGCCCAACCATCTGGGGTTCAGACGGCTCCGGCGCCGAGCTCATCCGGCAGACCAACTCGTGGCTAGAGGTGCGAGATGACCCGACTCTGCCGTTCCCAACGCTGAGGCAAGAAGGACCGTCGGTGTTCAAGTGGGCGTCGTTCAAGATGGCGCCCGTCGCGTCCGAGGCGATCGCTGCGGCGGGTCTCACGCCAGACGACATTGCGGCCTTCATCCCCCACCAGGCGAACATGCGCATCATCGATCAGATGGTGAAGCAGATCGGTCTGCCCGACTCGGTGGCTGTTGCGCGCGACATCGCCGATTCTGGCAACACGTCGGCCGCGTCCATCCCGCTCGCGACGGAGAGGCTGTACCGCGAGGGCCTGGTAAACAGCGGGGACCTGGCGCTGCAGATCGGTTTCGGCGCGGGTCTCGTATACGCCGCGCAGGTCGTAGAACTGCCGTGACCGCACCCAGAGACTAGATTCGTACACGTTCAATCCGAACCCGATGCGTTCGCATCACCAAACCTGAGAAGGAGCACCGCATGGCACACCCCGAGAACGAGGTTCTTGCCCACCTCGCCGAGATCGTGTCCGAGGAGACCGGCATCGACACCGCCGAGATCCAGATGGACAAGTCGTTCACTGACGACCTCGACATCGACTCGCTGTCGATGATGACGATCGTCACCCTCGCCGAGGAGAAGTTCGACGTGCGCATCCCCGACGAAGAGGTCAAGAACCTCGTCACCGTCGGCGACGCCGTCAAGTTCATCGCCGCGCAGGACTAATACCAGCCCTCTTACGGCCCCACCACTCCGGAGGTTCCCATGAATGTCGTCATCACTGGCCTAGGCGCCACTACCCCGCTCGGCGGGGACGTGCCCAGCACCTGGGAGGCGGCGCTTGCCGGAAAGTCCGGAGTTCGCACGCTCGAGTACGACTGGGTGGAGAAGTATCGAGTGCCCATCACCATCGCGGGTCAGCTCGTGGTGCGGCCGGATGAGGTGCTCACCCGGCCCGAGATGAAGCGCATGGATCCCATGTCGCAGTACGCGATCGTGGCGACGCGCGAGGCATGGACCGATGCCGGCTCGCCTGAAGTAGACCCACTGCGCCTCGGCACCGTGGTCTCCACGGGCATCGGCGGCGTGTGGACAATGCTCGACGCGTGGGACACCGTGCGCGACCGCGGCCCCGAGCGGGTGCTCCCGCTCTCGGTGCCCATGCTCATGCCCAACTCGGCAACGGCCTACGTCGAGCTCGAACTCGGCGCGAAGGCGGGCGCGCACGCGGTGGTTTCCGCGTGCGCGTCCGGCGCCGAGGCCCTGGCCGTGGCCTACGACATGATCCAGTCGGGGCGTGCGGACATCGTCGTGGCCGGTGGAACCGAGGCTGCGATCCACCCGCTGCCGATCTCCACATTCGCGGCGATGAAGACGCTCTCCAAGCGACTGGACGATCCCGAGCGGGCCTCGCGCCCCTACGACGTAGACCGAGACGGCTTCGTGCTCGGCGAGGGTGCCGCCGTGATGGTGCTCGAATCCGAGGAGCACGCAGTAGCGCGCGGGGCGCGCATTCGCGCCCGGTTGCTCGGCACCGGACGCACCGCTGACGGCTACCACATCGCAGCACCGGAGCCCACGGGTGACGGTCAGAAGCGCGCGATGCTCGCCGCAGTGGAACAGGCAGGATTGACCCTCGCCGACATCAGCCACATCAACGCGCACGCCACGTCGACTCCCGTTGGAGACCCGATCGAGGCGCGCGGCATCCGCGACCTCCTTGGTGGGCATACCGACGACGTTCTCGTTTCGGCGACCAAATCGATGACCGGTCACCTCCTCGGCGGCGCTGGCGCACTTGAATCGGTCTTCACGATCAAGGCACTCGAGGATCGCAAGGCCCCGCCGACGATCAACGTCGACAACCCGGACCCCGACCTTGCGATCAACCTCGTGCGGAACACGCCGGGAGCGCTGCCTGCATCCGGCGACCTCGCCGCGATCAACAACTCGTTTGGGTTCGGCGGCCACAACGTGGCACTGGTCTTCGGCAGCGCCTGAACCAGCCCGCGCCAGCGCCACTCCCTGTCGGTATAAGCGGGTCGTTTCGGGCACCTCAGCGAACCTTCGCGCACCCCGGCGTACCCCTGGCGCCCACTCACGCTGTCTTCCTGTCGGTACATACAGGTCGCCAACGTGCGTTTGGCGAGAGCGAGTCGGTGCGCTAGAGCGCCGAGGGAGTGCCCTGGTGGTAGCGCAAGAGCCAGCGCTCACCGTCGCTGATCCACACTGAGCCACGATGCGCGGCGCCGTGCCTCGAGTCCGAGGGGACGGTCTCATAGCTCACGAGGGCAACGGAGGGCGCGATCTCAACTACAGAGAAGGTCTCCCTCGGGATCTCGACGCGGATCTGCACGGGTGGCATGTCGAGCACCTCGTCGCGGCTGAAGACGCGGCCGGAGCGACCCACCTCCGTGAAGTCTTCATGGAGAACCGCATTCATATAGTCGCGATCAAACCGCGTCTCGTCACGCCACATCGACTCTTCGAGCGCCTGCAATGTGAGCGCAGCGGTGGCGTCGAGGACCACTACCCCACCCTGTGCAACCAGCGCACGGGCGCGCCGTGTCCCGCGTAGCGGAAGGGCTCGAGCTCGTCGTCCCACGCCGTTCCCAGCGCGAGGTCCATCGCCCGCTGCATGTCGGCCAGGGATCCCCCAGCATCGAGCGCGGCACGGATGCGATCCTCTGGGACAACGATGTTCCCGTGCACGTCCGTGACCGCGTGGAAGATGCCGAGCGACGGGGTGTGGGACCAGCGGCCGCCGTCGCAGCCGAAAGACGGGTCCTCGGTCACCTCGTACCGCACGTGCTCCCACCCGCGCAGGGCAGACGCCAACTGGGCACCAACGCCTTGAGCGCCCTGCCACGCGACCTCGGCGCGCAACAGGCCGGTGCCCGCGGGCTGATCCGTCCAGTCGAAGGAGGCTCGCGGACCGAGCACGTTGCGCACGGCCCACTCGATGTGGGGGCACATTGCACGCGTAGCTGAGTGCACGAAAATGACACCGCGAGTGATGGCTGCCATGTCCCGTCCTTCCATGAGGTTCGTCTTCCCCAACGGCCTCGAAGGATGCGCACGGCGCGCGATGTGCTCCTATCGTGCCCCACCCAGCGTCAAAACGGAAGTTCCGGCGCGCCCCTGCCCCAACATCCTGTCGGTACATTGCGGTCGCTCCCGCGCGCCAAGCGACGCTGTAGTACCGACAGGAAGCGCAGAGGGCTGGCGAGGGGCGGGTGGCGGTGGCAGGGTGGGGCCATGGCTTCGCAATCGCAGCCACTGAGGGTCTCCGAGCTGAGGGCGGCCGAGCGCGTCACGATGATCACCACGCCGGAACACGTGCTGATGGATCGCGCCGCACTCGCGGTCGCGGGCGAGGCGACCGGCGCACACCGCGTGGCGGTGCTGGCTGGGCGCGGCAACAACGGCGGCGATGCGCTTCTGGCTGGATCCCTGCTAGCGGGCCGAGGCTGCTCAGTCACCGCTGTCCTCTTGGCGCCCGACGCTCACGCTCGGGGCCTCTCCGAACTCACCAAGGCCGGTGGGCAGGCGCTTGAGTGGGTCACCGACCCCGAAGAGGCTGCATTCGCGATCGCGAGCGCAGACGTCGTGATTGACGGAATCGTCGGTCTTGGCGGCACGGAGGGGCTCCGGGAAGACGCACAGGCCGCGGTCAGCGCAATCAAGCCTGGTACAACGGTGATCTCGGTTGACCTGCCGAGCGGCCTGAACCCGGACTCAGGAGCCGCCGACCACCCTCACGTCACTGCCGACATCACGGTCACGTTCACCGCGCCAAAGTTGTGTCTGATGCTCGAACCCGCCAAAGCGTCGGCCGGCCGGGTGGTCATCGCCGACGTTGGCGTGGACCTTCCGTAGGCGACCGCCTACGCCTCAAGCGACTCTCGCAGATCGCGCATCGCCTGCTTTCGCACGTCCTTCTTGAGACGGTCAAGGAACAGATGGCCGTCGAGGTGGTCAACCTCATGGTTGATGAGCCGCGCCCAGATCTCCTCGCCCTCGACGATGACGAGGTTGCCGTCGAGATCGGTGCCCTCGGCCCTGGCGAACTTTGGACGCTCGCACGGGTACCAGAGTCCTGGCACGGAAAGGCAACCTTCGTCGCCGAGCTCTTGAAGTTCCTCGGATCGCTCCACGATGACCGGGTTGATGATGTAGCCGATGTCTCCGTCGATGTTCCACGAGAACGCGCGCAGACTCACGCCGATCTGATTGGCAGCGAGGCCGGCACGGCCGTCATGGTCGACCGTCTCGACGAGATCCTCAACGAGTTGACGAACCGTTTCGTCGATCGTCTCAATCTCGAGGCAAGGGGTGCGCAGAACTGGGTCGCCAATGGTCCGGATTTCGCGAAAGGCCATGGCGAAAGTGTCCCACGGCCGCACGTGCCTCAACCAATCCACCCCGGTATCGTGTCGGTACATGGAGGTCGTTTCCGAGCGCTTGGTGCTTCGCCCCTTCACCGCGGAGGACGCAGACGACGTGCACGTGTACGCGTCGGATCCCGCTGTGTGCTTCTTCACCGACTGGGGCCCAAACTCTCGCGACGAAACCGACGCCTTTGTCGCCGAGGCAGTAGCTACCGGCAGCCCGCTAAATGTCGCGATCACGCTCGCGCGCGACATGTTGGGCGCCTCCGGTACGGTCACCCAGGGAACGGTCATCGGCGGGCTGAGCGCCTTCGGAGCGCTACGGGGTCCCGTGGAGGACAACCCGACCGTCCGCGAACTCGGATGGGTGGTCCGCCGCGATCTGTGGGGCCAGCGCATCGCCACCGAGGCCGTGGGCGCGTTCGTGGAGTGGCTCGTGGCTGAGCAAGGCATCGTCGAATTCACGGCCCGCTGCCGCCCCCAGAACCGTGCGTCCTCGCGCGTGATGGAGCACATCGGCATGACATACGTCGAGCGCATTCCGCACGACGTTGTCGTCCGCGGCGAGCCCGCCGACTCAGAGATATACCGCCTGGTCATTCCCCGGTAGTGCGCCACGCCTGTGCAACGCTAGGGGCGTGAGCACGGTCGAATGGGGCCTCGGCGACGTCGCCGAACGTTGGCCCGTGCCCGACGCTGGGGACGACAAGTACTCGCGCGGCACCCTTGGCGTGGTGGCGGGCTCGGAAGCGTATCCCGGCGCGGCCGTGCTCGTGGTCGCTGGCGCGGCGAGGGCAGGCGCCGGAATGGTCCGCTACGTGGGCCCCCGCCGTGCGCAGGACCTGGTGCTCGCCGCGCGCCCGGAGACGATTGTGCACGGCAGCGCCGACGCTGCGGAGACCCTCCCCCGAGCGCGGGCTTGGGTCGTGGGACCCGGCGTGGCCGACTACCCGGAACAAGACGCCGCGATCGGCTCTGTCACGGCCTCCGGGCTGCCCATGGTGGTTGACGCCGGCGCCCTGGAGTCGGTCGCGCTTTCACGCGCGGCGGGGGCTCGAGAAGCGGGCGCGGATCGCGTGCTCCTCACCCCGCACGCCGGCGAGCTGATTCGGACGCTCGGCGCCTTGCGCCACGACGTCACGCCGGCGGACGTGGAACACGACAGAGCCGGTCACGCGCGACTGCTAGCCGAAACTGCCCGCGCCACGGTGCTGCTCAAAGGCTCCGTGACTCTTGTCGCGTCCCCAGGTGGTGCGATCGTGTGGCTCCCAGAGGCGCCCGCATGGTTGGCGACGGCCGGATCGGGCGACGTTTTGGCTGGTATTGCGGGGTCATTGCTGGCGGCCGGCCTGCCCGCTGCGGACGCTGGGGCGTGCGCCGCGTGGATGCACGCAAGGGCCGCAACCCTGGCGTCGGCCGGAGGGCCAATCACCGCGATGGACGTCGCCGACAACCTGCCAATCGCTATTGGCGAGATCCTCACCGACTGAACCCGAGCGTCGGGCAGGGGGAATAGTTGGCAAACCCTTGACGTAGTCCTTAGTGACCCTCAACACCACTGGAGGTGCACCATGGGTACGGAAGACAAGATGCAGAACGCCGCCGAGGACTGGGCTGGCAAGGCCAAAGAGGCCGTCGGCTCCGCCACCGGAGACGAGCAGATGGAAGCCGAAGGCAAGATGGACCAAGCCAAGGCGAGCGTCAAGGACAAGGTCGAGGACGTCAAGGACTGGGCTTCAGAGAAGTTCAACGACATGACGGACCACGACGACAAAATGTAGATCCCCCAACCGAATGCCCGGCGCCAACCGCGCCGGGCATTCGTGCATCAACGGCTATGAGCCCCGGGCGATATCTTTCCCGCGCACGGGGTACTCCACAGGTGACCACAACACCAATGCAGGTAGTGAACATGGGCACCGAAGACAGGATTCAAAACGCCGCTGAGGACTGGAAGGGCAAGGCCAAGGAAGGCTTTGGCGCTGCCACCGACAACGAGCAGATGGAAGCCGAAGGCAAGATGGATCAGGCCAAGGCTGGCGTCAAGGACAAGGTCGAAGACGTCAAGGACTGGGTCGGCGACAAGGTCGACGACATGCACAAAGAGGATGACAACAACGGCATGTAGGTCCGCCAGACTCGAGTGCCCGGCGCTTCGGCGCCGGGCACTCGTGCATTCACAGCTGGTGGGGCGGGCGGGACTTGAACCCGCGACCGATGGATTATGAGTCCACTGCTCTAACCGGCTGAGCTACCGCCCCTGGTACGGCCCGCGCGGGGCCGCCCGCAAGTCTATCGAGACGCTCTGGGCGCTCCGCACGTGTCCTGGACCCACCCCGCGATCCGGTACAGTATTCGAGCGCGATCCTCCGTAGCTCAATTGGCAGAGCAGCCGACTGTTAATCGGCAGGTTACTGGTTCGAGTCCAGTCGGGGGAGCCACCCGTTCCCTCGTCGAAATCTGCGCGATGGGCGGCCGCTCTACGCGGCTCTGATCCCGGGTTAGCTCGCTCGAATAGTCCAATCAACGCTCCGGCGGCTAGTAGCAGGCGCGACGACGCCACCTCTTGGTGTGCGCGGGCGCGACCTGAGCGAAGCGGCGTGTGACGGGGTCTTGGATCCGGCCGCTCAGCGTTGACGATCGTCGCGAGCACGGTGCCCTGAGGTGGGCGAACACAGTCACCTCAGATGACATTTGCTGGTTCCTCACGGGCCGCGACTCCCACACTTCAAGCCCGCTTAGCCTGCTCCGCGCCTGCCACTGTTCACGCGGCCCAACGCACCCCCGGCCCGCGCTTGCGCGACCACCTCAGGCTCAACGCGCCTAGTAATTAAGGCAGGCTCAGTGCCTGTGAATATCACTACCTGTTCACAGTCGACCACCCGTTCAAAACGCCGTGGGCCGCACCAGCTCTACCGAGAAATGGGCTCAAGTTCGATTGATCGGCAGAACTGTCGGCCCACTTCTTGGGTCCGGTTGCGCCAGCGCAGTCGGCGACGTACAGACGTCCTGCCCACCGCCTGTGAGCTCAGCGGAGCCTGGTGGACAACGCACCGGCAACGCGCGCGCTAGAGCGACTCCTCCAGCCCCGGCCAGGCCGCGGCAACTTCCGGGAGCGGTTCGGCTCGTACACCGTGATCCTGGAGCCATTTCAACCTCCGGCCCAATGCTTCATAGGCGAGTTGGTCTCGAGGGTCAGTACAGCGCTTCCACCACTCGAGCACCCACATCTCTTGGGCACGCATACCGAGCGCCTTGAGGACGCGCGCGGCCATCGCAGCGGTGGGGGTACACATGACCTCATTCGGACGGTTGCGCCTCACCAGACCCTCGACGCTCATCTGAACAAGCAAGAGAGCACTCTCCTCCTGGCCGTCGCGCAGCGCGTCATACGCCAAGCGGTTCAGCGAGACGTATGCGCCGTCCGGAGCCGTGCCAGCCCGCACAGCCTCGAAGATGTCGATGCCGCGATTGGCGTATCGTTCCAGGCGTTGTAGCGCCACGGCGCGCCCGTACGCTCCTTCCTCCTGTGCATTCATGGGCGGGCGATTTGCCTCAGAGAAGCGCCACTCCGGGGCCCCTTGTCCAGCCCACACCCACGCCTGGAACTTGAGCCATGCACGGCCCTGCCGTGTGAATACCTGCATGGGCGCCTCAATCGCGCCACCCAGGGTGATGTGCTCTGAGCCTGGGAACCCGTGCGCCAGGTAGCCAAGCGTCGAGCCTTCATAGGTCGCAGCGAGACTCTCCCCGCGGTCGGTCAGCACTCGCTGCACGACTATCCGCACCTGTGCGTATCCGAGGTCACCCACACCGAGACGCTCAGCGAACGCGTAGGTCGCGTTCCTGCACGCGGTCGTCATGCCAACTATTGGCACCTCAAGTGACGCCTTCGAGGACACGTAGACGTTGCGGTCTGCCGCGTCGGGCTCGTTCATCGCGCCAGCGTACATGTACGCGCGCACATGCCCACGGGTCGGCGGTTGCATGGGGGGCTGGCCAACCTGCGTGGGTCCAAAGCGCGGCGTGGGCGCCGCATGGTCGACGATGCACGAGCAGGGTTCGACGAAGTGGCTGTCTGAATCGGCGCGCTCAAGCCCTATTTGCGGCTACTCCTCCTTCCGGTGGTTGGCCCAGATCATTGTCGGCGGCTCGGTGAAGATGCCCTCCTCAGGGATGTCGTATAGCAAGGGCATCCCCATCTGCTCACACATCCAGTTGAGCGTCTGTACAGCGCCTTCGAAGCAACGCGGGTCCAGTACCCATTGTTCACGGGTATCGCCCGCCTCCCGGCGCACGATGACCCCTCCGCTACCCGCAGCCATCGCGGCTGCGTACGCATTGCCGACAAGTTCGATCTTGTCGCACACGTACGGCGCAGAGCGGGCGAGCATGCGGGCGACAAAGATGTCGTAGGCCTTCCGCGCCTCAAAGAGAATCTTGCTCACTGGGACGACAGATTCCTTGTTCGCGAGCAGCCGATGAAGTTCGGTCCACGGGCGTCGGTGGTTGCGGCCAAGTTCTAGTGAATCCGCGTATTCGAGGACATGGCTGGTGTCAATCGTGAGCACCTCGGCGTCGTCAATGAGGCCCACATCGATGAAGTCGGAAGCAAATTTATGGTGCTGGGAAAGATTGCGCAGTTGCCAGACGAACAGGTACCAATGGTTCTCACTTCTGAGCAGGTTGAACTCGTCGCCGAGCACGTCCGTGTACTCAACGTCTAGCCGCTTGGTCGCAGCCTCCACTGCTCGATGTGCCGCCGTGAATGCGGTCAAAGTCGCCTCGAACTTAGTCCGCACAGCCATGACGGCGTCGGGTTCGCCACGGAAATAGGCGCCGGAAGCGGTGACTGTGTCGACCTCTTCGAGAAAGGCGAGGCCCGCTGTGTGGATGGGTTCCGCCAGGCGACACAGGTTAAAGAGGTTTAGGTCCTTGACAGCCGACACGAGCCTCGAGTGCTCTTCGTCGTTCAACTCCAATACGGGCGTGAATCCTGCCGGCGCGCCAACCAGGTTTGCACCTTCTGACGGCACAAGTAGACCAACGGTCCACGGCACGCCTGCGAGATCGTCAAGTTCAGCCTCGGGCGGCACACCTTCCGTTGTCATGCCCACATGATGCCCGCCTCCGGCGACATCCACCGAGAAAGACTCCTCGCAGTTCTGTCTGAAGCCTCCACGGTACCGGGTATGCCCGTCAGCTTCTGGGTATCGGCAATCGTTGCCCTGTTCGGAGGCATCGCCATGCTGGCGGCGAAGTCCATTGACGTCGCGGGCAAGCGCGCACACGCAGAGATCGAGCGAATCGACAAACGCGAGGGTCGCGTCGACACGCTCGAAAACCGGGTCTATGTCAGGAATGGCTACATCGAAACCCTGCGCGAGCACATCTCGGGGCGCGAACCGCCGCCGCCACCGCGGTGCCCGTGAGTTGGCGTCGCCCCCGACGACGACTGTTCTAGTCCCTTGCCTCGATCGTGACGTTCAGCGCTGCGACGTGGGGCTTGTCCCAAGCGATCTGCCCGCCCTCGATCGGCGCGTACCCGCGGTGGCCACCTTCCGCGCCGATAATGGAGTCAATCGTCGCATCGTCGACGAACGCCAACTCCAGGATGCATGCCGCACCGTCGAAATGCATGACCTTGCCCTGCGAACGCGCGTCGACCATGTCGTCCGAGTAGTAGGCAGTGAAGTCGACACTCTTCCCGTCAGCGGATACAACGATCGCCCCCGGAGTACCAGGGTCCGGATCTGGAATCTTGCAGAAACGCGCCCAGCCGTCGACCTGCTCTTTAGTGAAGCGGAGCAGTTGAGCACTCTCCATCGGCGTGGTCTTTGGGGGTGTCGTTGGCGCCGGGTCAGAGGAGCACGCCGACAAGGTGAGCGCGGCCGCAACCAGGCCTAACGACGCAACCACATGCACGCGCTTGACCACAGCGACCCCCAATCGTCAGTAGGGCATGAGTCTAGCGACGTAGCCCCAACTATCAGGACTGACTAGCGGAAGAATGCGCCTACAACTAACAGGATCGCTAGACGTTACGTCTCACCCCAGAGGAGCACGACTTGGCGCTCGCCAACCACGTCAACAAGCGTCGTACTGACTTGCACCACTTGCCGCGTCCTGGCTGCACCGCCACCCATCCCATCACCGCGCTGCGCGCACACTTGCGCGTCTGCACCGACCACGATCGCCGTGCCAGTCGGGGGAGCCACTCTCAGGCCTTGGGCCTGAGGAACTCCCTCGCGTAGAAGAGCCCATCCGACGCGCGTCCCCACACGAGCCCGTCGCCCTTCACCCACTTGTCAACAGTGACGACGGCGCCCTTGCGCTTGCGAGTCGCGATGCGCGCCTTGAGCGAGGGCGCATCACGCCCTCGGAGCACCGCAACGGTGACAACATGCGGGCCCGGCTTGCGCGGCACCAACTTCACGGCGACGGGTTTGGGTGCCGCCGCGCGCGCAACCGGCGCCTTTGCGGCGACTCCCGCGCGCTTGCGCGACTTGTCCTTGCGAGCCGTGTACTCCCAGTGCACGGGATCACTGCGCTTGAGGGGCTGGCTCCATCCGTAACTGGATCCATTCGCGACGAGCCAAAGGGAAACCCCCTTCCTCACAGGGGTGTCGATCGCGAGGCCCTGATTGTGTTTCGATGTCCCCGGCACACTCACCGGGAACCCGCGCACCCGCTTGTACCAAACTCCCTCGTACTTCCTCACATCCTTGAAAGGGCCCTTGTCGAGCCAGCGGCTGCGGCTCCGCACATACCGGCTGAGGAAGATCTTGCGTTGCCCCTCGGTGGAGCGCCACGCGGACGTGATGCCCCCTGCCGGCAACTTCTGAGCGCGCATGCGCTCGTATGAGGCCGCGGCGTCGGGTGCCAGCCTGCGGGTGCCAGATATCCGAATAGTTCGCATTGCGCCCCCTTTGGGGGAATTGTGCATCCGGAGTGCCACGCGCGCAACGGTTGCGGGCCCATCGACTCAGGCGGCCGGGTCTCGCAAGTCGGTCGAGCCCCACTCATCAACTGTCCAGAACGGATTCATCGCAAGTTCCCACACGTGCCCGTCGGGGTCAGCGATGTACCCGCTGTATCCGCCCCAGCTCGTTTCCACTGGTCGCCTCAGCATCGTGGCCCCAGCCGCGAGCGCTGCGCGGAACCGCTCGTCGACCTCCGCGGTCGTGCCGTAGTTCTGCGCGAGCGTCATGGCGCCGAACCCGAGCACTTCCCCTGGCCGGCCCTGATCAGCGGCCAACTCGGAGAGCCCAAACAGCCCGATTACGAGCCCATTTCCCTGAAAGAACACGATGCCCTCGTTCGAGAATTCGGGGACCCAGCCCCACGCCTCGTAAAACTCCCGCGCTCGCACCAGGTCAGTGACACCCAGCGTTACGAGGGTCACGCGTTGCTTGCGTCCGCCTGGCATGTGTCACTCCTCCCGCAACGCGCGCCGTCTGGTCTCCAGCGCGATCAGCTCCGCGAATGCCTTCGACGCCTCCTCGCTGCCCTCGCCGGCCCGCTGCATGGCGCCACGAAGGTCCGCGATCTGTCGCGTCAGGTCGAGGTCAAGCATGCGGGAAAGAACCGAGCGCGCATAGTCCCCATCTGAGCGATCCGTTGGCAGCGGAGTCACCGCGAGCTGAGAGACGACGCCGGCAAGATCCTCCCCCGCCTGGGCGCTCACCGCGCCCACCCAGTCCGCTGAGCCAGCCGCCGGCCCGCCCGCGGCGCGCACCGCCTCGAAGATCGCGCGGTATTGCGGCACTGTGAATGCCTCCGCCGAAATGGCCCCGTAGAGCGCCAGTGCGGACGGCTCGTTCGCGACTTGGGATGCGGCCTGCAGCAAGACGCCAAGGGCTAGCGCCTGGGCTCGCGTCACCGGATCCTTCGCATTTGGCCTGCCCGACGCTCCGCTCGCCTCTTGCGCGGAAGCGGCCGCAGCGTCGGGCCGGGTTTTGGCGCCCGGGCCGCTGGACGTGATCGCCCCGAGCACCTGCTCGGGCTCCATGCCGAGCCAACCCGCGAGCTTGCGAGCGTACTCGGGCCGTAGGGCTGCGTCGCGAATACCAGCGACGACGGGAGCAGAGGCGCGCAGCGCGGCGACGCGGCCCTCCGGCGTAGCGAGATTGTGGGAGGCGAGCGAGGCCTTGATGAAGAACTCGAAGAGCGGAACGGGGCTCGCCATCAGAGCGACAACCGCGGCATCCCCGTGACGCTGACGGATCTCGCAAGGATCCTCGCCGTTGGGATCCACCGCGACGAAGGTCTGCGCCAAGAACTGGCCGTCAAGATTGAAGGACTTGAGGGCGGCATTCTGGCCAGCCTCGTCACCGTCGAAGGTGAAGATTACTCGCGCGCCGGTGGCGCCCACCTTGAGCTGCGTGGTGTCTCCCATGAGCCGCCGGACCATCTTGACGTGGTCCTCGCCGAAGGCGGTGCCGCACGTCGCGACGGCGTTGGTGACGCCCGCGAGATGGCAGGCCATGACGTCGGTGTAGCCCTCGACCACGACCGTGGTGCGCTCGCTCCTGATCGCCCCCTTCGCCAGGTCAAGGCCATAGAGGACGGTGGCCTTCTTGTAGAGCTGGGTCTCGGGGGTGTTGAGGTACTTGGGGCCTTGGTCGTCGTCGTAAAGGCGCCGAGCCCCAAACCCTATGACGTCCCCCGTTACCTCGCGAATGGGCCACACCAGGCGCCCGCGGAATCTGTCGTAGACTCCTCGTTGCCCTTCACTTACCAGGCCCGATGCCTTGAGTTCGTCTTCGGTGAAGCCCGCCTTACGGAGGTGGTCAGTTAGCGATGACCACCCCTTTGGCGCGTAGCCGACGCCAAAGTGCTCGGCCGCTTCACGATCGAAACCGCGCTCCCGCAGAAAGTCGCGACCGGTGCGAGCCTCGTCGCTCGCCAATTGCTCGGCGTAGAACGATTGGGCCACGCGATGAGCCTCGATGAGCCGCTTGCGCTGCCCCGGCGTCGGGCCGCTGCGCCCGCCCCCCGCTTCATAGCGCAGAGTGACGCCCGCCCGCTCAGCCAAGTACTCCACTGCCTCCGTGAAGGGCAGGCCGTCCATGCGCATGACGAACTCGATGACGTCGCCGCCTTCGCCGCAGCCGAAGCAGTGCCAGCGGCCCACCGCGGGGCGGACCGTGAACGAGGGTGAGCGCTCGTCGTGGAATGGGCAAAGGCCCTTGAGCGCTCCGACGCCAGCGGACTTGAGCGCGACGTGCTGGCCGATGATCTCCTCGATGGGAGCGCGTTCACGAACCGCCGCGATGTCCTCACGGTTGATGGTCCCTGGCACGTGCTCACTCTAGTTCGCGGGCGGTTAGGCTGGTGCGCAGGCTTGGGGAAAGGAATCCAGACGTGAGAGTAGACGCGTTCCTCGCGGACACGGCGGAAGTTGTCAATGGCAAGATCTACGCGCTCGGCGCCGGCTGGAACACCATCTTTGTGCGCCAATTCCCCGCCCAGCACCGTCGCCTCGCGGTCGCGGTGACCGCACACGTTCCGTTCAACGAAACGAACCTGCAGCACAACCTCGAGGTCAAGCTCGTCACCGAGGACGGCGAGACCTACCCCATCGGCCTGCGCCCAGACGACGACGGAAACCCCCAGCCCGTGCGGGCAATGGGGGGCGAGTTCACGCTTGGGCGGCCGGCGCACCTCGCGGACGGCTACGAGCAGGTCGCGTGCTTCGCGTTCACCTTCGATGGGTTGCGGTTCGATAAGCAGCGCCTGCTCGCGTGGGTCGTCTCGGTTGACGGCGAGGAACTGGCTCGGCTCCCTATGCGCGTGCAGAACGCGCAACAGTAGTGGGCTTCTACCTCGACTTTCTGTACCCCGCCGTTCTGGTGGTGAGCGCTCTGCTCGTGGTGCACGGCGTGGTCACCCTGATCGCTGTCGGTACACACAGGTCGCTTCAGTGGCTCGTGACGGCCACGTACGTGGTGGTGGTGCTGCAAGCCGCGACGGTGGTTGTGCTGCTGTTCTCTGGGACTTCCGCTGATCTGGTGCTCGCGATCGGGTACCTGCTGGCGACGGTGGCGTTGCTGCCGCTGCTGGGGATTGGTCGTTTGGGCACACCCGAGGCCGCGGCGGCAGATCCCGACCCCGAACGGCCCGTCTTGGCCCCTGACCAGATTGCGCGGGTCGACGCTGGGGCGGCCATTGCTGTCGGCATCGCTTTGGCCGTGGCGTCGTGGCGAATCACCGTGGTGCTGGGAGGCTAGCGGCTGTGAATCCGATCGCCCGCATCATCCTGATCGTCGTGTATTCGATCCTGGGCCTCGCCGCCGTAGGCCGTGCGGCCTATCAGATCATCGAGAAGTTCGCCGACGCACCGCTCGCCTATACGGTCTCGGCGCTGTCAGCTGTGCTGTACGTGGTGATCGCCGTTGCGCTGTGGCGCCGGTGGGAGACCGTGGCGCTTGTTGGCTCCTCGGTGGAGCTGTTCGGGGTGCTCTTGGTGGGGACGCTCGGCATCGTCGACTCGGACTTGTGGCCAGACGAAACCGTGTGGACGGGCTATGGGAGTGGGTACGGGTGGGTTCCCGTACTGTTGCCGCTCGTAGCCCTGTTCTTCCTGCTCAAGGGGCGTCAGCGTCGGGCCGCTACGAACCTGTGAAACCAATCGTGAGCTGACTTGTCGGTGAGCGACGCCACCTGGTCAACCGCCACGCGCTTGCGGGCGGCATCGCTGGTCGCATCCGCGTAGAGCTCCGCGAAGTGGGGCTCCATGGCCTCCGCACCCCTGGCCTCGAGCGCCAGCACGAGCGCCGCGAGTCGCTCCCTCTGCTGCCGATAGCCGCCCTTGCGCTCGCGCGGCGCCATGAGGAAGTGGACCGCGATCCCCTTGAGGATCAGCATCTCGGCTTGCGTTTGCGGCGAGATCACGAGATTGGCGTCGTGCCTGGTAAGGGGGCCATCGCCGTACTCGCGCTGCGTGTCGACGATGACCGCATCGCAAAGGCGACCGATGAGCTGACTCGTCATGTCTTTGAGGCTCGCGAGGGCGCGGTGCGAGCCGTCGTACTCGTCCATCCACCAGGGCTCGCCGCGCAGGCGCTCGAGGGCGGCGAGCAGTTCTGGTTCCTCACCACGGCCGTACCATTCGTGGACGTGCACCGCGACGGCCTTGGCTTGGCCGGGGTCGCGCAAGACCGAGAGCGCCACGTCGTTATGGACTACCGAATCTTCGACGTCATGGACCGAGTACGCCACGTCGTCGGCGAAGTCCATGAGCTGGGCCTCGAAACTCTGGGATCGCGGCGCGGCACCCGCGCGCGCCCACTCGAAGACGGGGCGATCGTCCTCGTAGAAGCCGAACTTGCGGGTTGGTGCGCCGTCGGCGCGTACTGGGGCTTCCGGCTCCGGCCAGGGGTACTTGATCGAGGCATCGAGGACGGCTCGCGTGAGGTTGAGGCCCACGCTCGCGCCGGTCTTGGGATCAAGCGACTTGGGTTCTAGCCGCGTGAGGAGGCGGAGAGTCTGCGCGTTGCCCTCAAAGCCGCCGATGTCCCGCGACACCTCGTCGAGGGCACGCTCGCCATTGTGGCCAAACGGCGGGTGTCCGAGGTCGTGGGCGAGGCACGCAGCGTCTACGACGTCCTCGTCGCTGCCGAATACCTTGGCGAGGCCGCGGCCCACTTGGGCGACCTCGAGCGTGTGCGTGAGGCGGGTCCTGACGAAGTCGCCGGAGCCTGCTCCCAATACCTGCGTCTTTGCACCGAGCCGGCGCAGGGCACTCGAGTGAACGATGCGAGCGCGGTCGCGCTCGAACGGGGTGCGGACTGCGCGCTTTGGCGGCTCATCGACGAAGCGTTCCGCGTCGGCGTCCGAGTAGCCGGGAGGAAGCGCGCTCACACAGCGATGCTATCTGGCGTCCCTCTCCCCCGCCCCCACCTGCTGTCGGTACATGGCGGTCGTGTTGGTGCGCGGAAGCGCCCCACGCGTACCGACACGCTGCCGTACCTCGATGCAGTGGGCGAGCCAAAGGCGTGCCGAGCCAAAGTGAGGGGCGTGATCGCGCAGCGTATCGCCAGGCAGCCTCCGCGCGCTCCGCCGTAGTCTGGCTCAATGGCGCGCGTCGTTGGTTACCTGGCAATGTCCCTCGACGGCTTCATCGCCGGACCCAACGACGAGCTCGCGTGGCTCGAGAGGCCCCGCGCCTCCGGACTGCCATTGGCCACCGATCAGTGGGCGTCTACCAGGCCCGATGGCCTCGAGTTTGACGCCTTCCTCGCGACGATCGGCTGCATCGTCATGGGTCGGCGCACCTACGACGTCGTTGCCGGGTTTGACGGCCCGTGGCCGTATGGCGAAACACCGCTTCTGGTCGCTACGTCGAGACCACTCGCAGAAGTGCGAGAGGGGGTCGAGGCGGTCGGCGGTGGCGCGTCCGAGATAGTCGCGCGAGCCCGCGAACTGGCCGGAGATCTAGACGTCTACGTTGATGGCGGAGTCACCATCCGCTCGGTTCTCGACGCCGGACTTCTCGACCACCTGGTCCTGACGATCCAACCCACGGCGCTCGGCGTAGGAATCCCGCTGTTTGCGGGCCTCACGAACACGGCCGAGTTCGCGGTCGAGAAGGTTCAGCGTTGGGGCCCCGGCTTCGTTCAGGTGCACCTAACCACTCGCGCGGCCTAACCGCCAGAGACGCTCAGTTCTGCCTCGCGCAGCCTCTCTTCGAGGTCCGGGGTGATGTCGCGGGTGTCGAGCCACCCTTCAGGACACGACGGTCGCTTGGGTGTGCCCTGGCGGCCCCGGGCCCCCTCGGCGTCCGCCCCTGGATACGGCGCGTCGCCGAGCGCATCCAACAAGCCCCGCAACTCGGCGAGCGAAGTAACCAAGCCCAGGGAGCGTCGGGCCTCACCGCCAACCGGGTAACCCTTGAAGTACCAGGCCATATGCTTGCGTATTTCTTGCATGGCCTTGAACTCGTCACCACTAAAGTGGCGCACCATGAGCTCGCCGTGTCGGTACACAGTGTCCGCAACGAATCGCAGCGTTGGCTGCGCCCGCTCTGGCCTGCCCTCGAACGCCGCCTGCAGATCCGCGAAGAGCCACGGGCGTCCCTGGCAGCCGCGCCCAACAACTACGCCGTCGCAGCCGGTGCGCTCCACCATGGCGACCGCGTCCTCCGCGGCCCAGATGTCGCCGTTGCCGAGCACGGGCACGGTCCGGACCGCGTCCTTGAGGCGGGCGATGGCATCCCAGTCCGCGGTCCCCGAGTAGTAGTCGGCGGCCGTGCGGGCGTGCAGGGCGACCGCGGCGGCGCCTTCGCGCTCGGCCATGACCCCCGCGTCGAGGTACGTGAGGTGCTCGTCGTCGATGCCCTTGCGCATCTTGACGGTCACCGGGATGCCGAACGGCTCCGCCTCGCGGACGGCCGCGCGGACGATGTCGCGGAACAGGTCGCGCTTCCACGGAAGCACCGCTCCGCCGCCTTTGCGCGTGACTTTGGGCACGGGGCAGCCGAAGTTCATGTCGATGTGGTCGGCGCGGTCCTCGCTCGCGATCATGCGCACCGCGGCCCCGATAGTCGCCGGATCAACACCATAAACCTGCACGCTACGAGGGGTTTCATCCGGATCGTGGGCGATGATGCGCAGTGACTCTGGAGTGCGCTCCACCAGGGCCCGCGAGGTCACCATCTCGGCAACGTAAAGCCCACCGCCGTGCTCGCGGCACAACCGCCGGAATGCCGCGTTAGTGATGCCCGCCATGGGCGCGAGCACCACCGGGGTTTTCGCCGTGATCGGCCCAATCTGCAGTGGCGGCAATAGGGCCGACGCTGTGGTTGCGGTCGCGGTCATGGTCACCATTGTCTCAGGTCGCGGCACACCCGTGCCCGGGCCGCTGAGGGGGAGCCCGGGCACGGTGCGTCGCGGCGCAGCGGAAAGACGCGCAGCCGCAACGTCTTGCGCTAGACGGCGGGCATCAGGACCTGATCCTGCACGTCCTCCATCAACTGCACCGTTGCTGGCTGGGCGGGGCGACCAAGCGCCCTGTACTCCCACCCTGCGGCCCTGTAGGCATCAGCATCGAGCGCATGACGACCGTCAACCATGGCCTTACGTTCCACGAGCTCGCCCATCATCTCCGGATCTGCATCCCGGAACTTCTGCCACTCCGTGAGCAGTGCGACCACCTGCGCACCTTTGACGCATTCCGCGAAGGTTGGCGCATAGGTGAGCTGGGGATAGACGCGGCGTGCGTTCTCCATTGCCTCTGGGTCGTAGACGATCACGTCGGCCCCCTCCGCGCGCAGCATGTCCGCGACATCGAGCGCTGGCGCGTCCCGGATATCGTCGGAGTTGGGCTTGAACGCCGCGCCAAGTGCCGCCACGCGAACGCCCTTGAGGTCGCCGCCTGCAAGCTCGCGCACGAGATCTACCGTGCGCCTGCGCCTGCGGTTGTTGATCTCATCGACCTCGTGTAGGAACGCGACCGCCTGCCCAACGCCCAACTCGTCCGCGCGATGTGCGAAGGCCCTGATGTCCTTGGGAAGGCATCCACCGCCGAACCCGAGGCCAGGCTTGAGGAAGCGACCGCCGATGCGGTTGTCGTAGGCGAGGGCAGAGGCGAGGACGTTGACGTCTGCCCCCGTGGCCTCGCACACCTCTGCCATGGCGTTGATGTACGAGATCTTGGTGGCGAGGAAGGAATTCGCCGCGACCTTCACCAGTTCCGCAGTGGGCAGATCCGCGACCACCAGCGGCGTCCCTGCCTCAAGGATCGGCGCGAAGGCGGCCTTGAGCATTGCCTCGGACCACGGGGACGTGACCCCGAAGACCAAGCGATCCGGATGCAGCGTGTCCTGCACGGCGTAGCCTTCCCGCAGGAACTCCGGGTTCCACGCAAGTTCCACGAGATCCGGATCCGGGGCGGCCGCGTTCACCATGGCGGTGAGGCGCGCCGCCGTGCCCACGGGAACCGTCGACTTGCCAACGAGCAGCGCCGGCCTGGCAAGACGGGACGCCAACTCGGTGAACGCGGACTCCACATAGGAGAGGTTTGCCGCGTGCGATCCATGCGCCTGCGGGGTCCCCACGCAGATGAAGTGGACGTCGCCGAACTCCGCCGCCTCGTCGAACGAGGTGGTGAAGCGCAGTCGCCCGGAGGCGATTACCTGCGAGAGGAGCTCCGGCAATCCGGGCTCGAAGAACGGCACGATGCCAGAGGTGAGGAGATCGATCTTTGACTGGTCGACATCGACGCCGAGGACGTCGTAGCCGAGGGACGCCATAGCGACAGCGTGTGTGGCTCCGAGGTACCCGGTGCCGATGACGGTGAGGCGAGGTCGTTCGGGTACTGCGTGGTTCGTAGACATGTACTCCCCCTTGTGGGTGGTGGCCGGAACGCGGGAGCGCCCGGGGTTAGCTACAAGGGACATTTGACAGCCCCTTCTGTGCGTTGGATACGGCATTGCTGCAGTCCACGGTGTTGGTTCCTTGACTTCGTATCGCGAACCCGTAGCCCGGACCGTTCACCGTGGCGAGGTTGTCGCGAAATACATTGCCTTGACCCCAGCCGTCCACCACGTCGTGAACCTGAAATCCGTCGAGCAGGCTGTCAATGCCAACATTCCCCTCGATCACCCAGTCGTTCCCTTTGACGTCCACCCAAGAATCGCCGCCGCTTTGCGTGAGCCCGTTCCCGTCGAACGAGTTGTTGCGAAGCACCCCTCCAGACGCGCCCTCTTTGATATCGACGCTCTCTGCGGTGGTGTCGTAGATCGTGTTGTGCTCCACAGTGTTGCGATCCGAGCGATCCACTTTGCAATTGCTCACGTCGCACCAGTTCGAGTGCGCGCTGCCGATATAGATTCCCTCGCCGAACTTCTCGCGCCGATTTCCGGTGTCGTACACGGTGTTTCCCCGTATCACGTTGTCCGTCGAGAACCCGCGCAGGTGAATACCTTCATCACCGATCGCGTGCACAGTGAGTCCTTCGATCACCGTTCCCACGGTCGCGTCGGCTACAACGCCCTTCTGGGCATCCGTGACAGTCAAGCCGCTCAGCACCCAGTACCGTGCGCCGTCGAGGTGGAAGCCGTAGCCGCCCTTTATGCCGTCGCCATCGATGACGGCGTCGGCGCTGCCGCACAGCGTGATGGGCCGTGCTTTGGTGCCCGATGCCGTGGTTGAGAACGTGCCGACGTAGTCCCCCGCCTCCATCCGAATGGTGTCCCCAGGCTTCGGCGACTTGAGTGCGGCCCTAAGTTGCGCGGCGGTGGCAACGCTCACGGTCGGGGACGCACAGGAAGCGACCTGAGCACCGGACCCTTGGGCACCTGCTCCGGGGGTGCCTCCGCCCGCCAGGCCCCCGCTCGGCGCCGGCGTCTCAGTAATCGCACTCGCGCCGGGGCCCGGCTCGGGGCTCAGGCTCGGGCTGGGTGACGCTAGGCCCGATGCGGCCGTCGGGTTCGACGACCCAGTCACGTTTTCGTGGGGTCGGCTAGCGCCTGGTGGCGCTTCTTCGTCGTCACGGAAGACGCCCCAAAGCACCGCGGCACCGACGACGAGCGCGGATGCCCCTGCAATGGCCGTCTGTGCGCGGCTCATCACACGCCCACCGGATGATCTGCTCTCGAGTGCTCACGCTTTGGAAGCGGGCCCGCAAACGTCCCCGAGCGCGCGGCGTGTGGGAGTGGTGATTGCGCTCCCAGCACGGTTGCTGGATCCACGAGCCCGCGCGAGAAGAGGTGAAGGGGAGTGCGATCGCGATATGGGGCTCCGAAGCCACGCTTACGCTGCCGGAATCCTGAAATCGCTGTGAATACCAGCAACACCGCGAGTGCCGCCCACATGAGCGTGAGCGGTCGCTTGACCGTGTCGACCACGACATCGGTGAAGCTCTGGTAACTCCACTCGGTGATGTCATTCGAACGACGTGGCACCTCTGCGCCGGTAGCCCTTGCGATGTCTATCGGCGACGTTCCTGATCCGGAAACGGCGTTCGACCTGACTGCGGTTCCCGCTGACTGTCCCACCACGGTGACGCCGTGCCCGTGCACGCCAGAGATCGTGTTGTGCTCGATGGAGGCTGCGGAGTCGCGAACGTAAACACCGATCTCGCCGCCGCGAATGATGTTCTGTGTGACGGTCGCATCGACACCGTCGCGAAGCGCAATCGACTGCTTCGAGATTTCGGAGAATGTTGAGTCTTCGACTCGGAGATCGCTTGTTCTGTCCTGCACCACGATGCCGAAAGGGCTTCCTTCGACGCGGTTCCTGCTCAACGTGATGCCGTCTCCCCCAAGCACCGTGATGCCCGACGCGCCATTGCCCGTCACGACGGAATCGCGCACCGTATGGTCGCCATATACCTTGGTCGACAGGCCCACCGCGGAGGGCCCGATCGCTAGGGGGCCGGCGTTGATTGTGATCCCATTGCGGCCGTTCCCCGTGGCGGTGACGTCCTGGAGCATGATCGCGTCGGAGCCTCGAGAAATCCGGAATCCGTCGCCGACGTTGTCGATGCTTGACGTGTTCTCCACGCTCGAGTGCTCAACTTCGCGATGGAAGACGATCCCATCAATGAGGCTCTTCCTGACCGTGCTGTCCTGGATCTCGAGGCTCGTGGTGTTGGCAGCGAATATCCCAAACGCGTTCCCGTCAATGGTGAGGGAAGACAAATAGGCCGTAACGCCTTCTGGTACAAGCGACGATCCAGCCAGCCCTTCGACAATGCCCTCATCAGTGGTCGTCACGATGCCGTCGGCGCCCTGCGGGCTGGAATCGGTCGATGTGGCGTCCGTGGAACCAACGGATCCCGTCTGGTCCATGTCAGAACCGCCGGTGCCGAGTCCGAGTCCAAAGGTCTGGACCAAGCCCGTAAGCGCGATGCCCCCCGTGTTACCGCTCCAGAAGCCAAGGTCAGAGAAGTTCGCATTGGTGAACGACACCTGCCCGCCCATGGCCCGTGCGTAGGACCGACCGTCCGCCGTGGTCAGATCTGGGCCTTCGGCCGCCGCGTCCCAGCTGGTGACATTCGCGGGCGCGGAAGAGGTGCCCCTAATGATGAGCGTTCCACCAAGTGAGACGATCGAGACAAACCCCTGATCTTGCGACGCCAGGCGCAGCGTCAACGCGCCGCGCGCGTGGAGGTCAAGGGTGGCGCCCTTCAGCACCGCGAGTGACTCGTTGAGGTCGTAGACGTTGTCGTCGCCCTTCACCACGGAGTTCGGGGCGAGCGTCGCGAGTTCGTCAAGTGTGTAGGGAGCCTCTCGAGCCGTGAGCACGAGGGTAGATACGGCGGTTCCCGTCACCCGGAAGGGACGCGTGATGTCGAGTTCGGGAACCAGCACACCCTTCGCCACGAGATTGACATCTATGAGCCTGCGGTCCTCGCCTGCTACTAGCGCAGCTTCTGCGATCGGGTCTCCCGGATAGCCCCCCACAGTCGCCACCTCGCCGTCGTTCAGCGCGTCTTCAGCAGCGAGTTCGGTTGGCGCGGCAACCGGCGAGGCGAGTGAACTTGCCCCCGCGACGTCCGAGGAGTCGTCCGCGGCCGCAGAGGGCGCGATCACGAGCGTCACGAGCGCCACGAGCGCCGCCCCCGCCGATGCCGTGCGCCGTGTCACGCCGTCACCACCGTAGGCTGGAGAGTCTTGGCTGTTTGACCCTCGCCACCAATCTGCGTTGCGGACCGCGTAAGCCATCCCTGCTTGTTCATCGTCACGAACGCGTAAAGCTTCACCGGCAGGGCGATGAATATGACCGTCAACGCCAGGATTGGCAAGAAGAAGATGTCAATGGGATTGCGCCTCAAGTTCGACCACCCGCGGATGCCGCGCCCCACGAGGAGCCAGCAGAGCACCACAACTCCGCCGGTCGTTGAGGCCTCGAAGCGGGTGAGCGCCAAGTAGGTGAGCGTGAGACCCATAGTCACGGGAGTCAGCAGTATCTGCAGCACCGTGATCTTGGTGACGAACGGCGTCCTCCATAGCCAACCCTTGCCCACTGCAGTGAGATAGGTCCGGTACGAATTGCGACTCCACCGCACGCGCTGCTTGACGAACGCCTTGAAACTCGACGGGAACATGGATATCGCCTTGGCGGTGGACTGATGGACGGTCTTGTAGCCGGAGGCGATAACGAGCCAGGTCAGCCGGCCGTCGTCGCCGGCAATGCAGCGCTTGCCAAGAAAGAACTCGTCTTCGAGGTGCGTCAGCACCGGCATGACTGCAGCCCTCCGGTAGACGGCGGTCCTGCCGGAGATGCACGGCACCGCGCCAGCGCGCGCCATTGCGGGCACGTAGTCGTAGTACCGCAGGTTGACCAGCCAGTCAGCCATCCGCCGCCACACCGAGGAACCGCGCTGGTAGACATTCTGTTGCGTCGACACTCCCCCTACCTGAGGGTCCTCGAACGGCATCTGCACCGCCTCGAGTAGGCCAGGCGTCCACGCGGTGTCAGAGTCGACCAGCACCAAGATCTCACTCGTCGCGAGACGAATCCCGCAACCGAGCGCAGAGCGCTTGCCCGCGTGATGGAACAGCACTGGACGCACTCTCGAGTCGCCTAGCGCGACGATGCGGTTGTATGCCTCGACATCAGCGACGTCGAGCACGACGATGACTTCGGTGGGACCTTGTTCGCGCCACGTCTCAAGGCAGCGCATCAGGATGTCGGGGTCTTCGTGGAACGACGGCACCACCACTGAGGTGGTGGTGCGGAAGCCCGAAAAGGTTGGGCGATACATCCGCGAGAGGATCACGCGATAGAGCCACAAGCTCCACACGATGGTGCCGGCAACCGCCAGCGGAAAGTACACAAGCGCATCCTGAAGATAACTCCAGGCATCGGACCAGAATGTGCCCATAACGGCACACCCCCTCAGACTCGAAAGGACCCACATTGGCATGCCATCGCCCGTTCGCTTGAGTGCGTGAGGATCCCCGTTGATGGCCCGGCTTCACCAACCCTCGGCATTTCCCTCAGCCGGTGTCGTGGTGCCCGATGACTCCAGCGACGCTAGGTGTGACGTAGATCACACTTCAAGACCTGATTCGGGATTTCATCGAGTATTAACCGCCCGGCAATATTGACCGGCCGGTAGGAGCGGCGCCGTCTCGTGGGGCCAATTGCTAGCGTCGTCCCTCGTAGACCCGGTGAGCACGGGACGCCACCGCGTACGTTGTGCGACACCCGTCGTGTGAATCGAGTTCTTCTGGAGGAAACACGCTTCAGTGCTTGGCGGTCCCGCTAGACCCCTTGGGCGCGCCCCGCGTGATCGTCGTCGAGCACGTCAGACACTTCGCGCTGGATCCTCAAAGCCCGTCGTCCAGAGGGTTCGGGAACGATTGCTCCCGGCCCTGCCACGGAAGCGGCGATGAGAGTAGTGAGCGGCACCGCGAGAACAAGACCTAGGGATCCTACGAGCGTGCGCACAATCTCGCCCGCGATCTCAGAGGAGGTAATCGCGTTGCCGATCGAGTTGTTGTACACCAGCACAAGGACGATGAGCGGAAGTGCTGCGCCCACATACGCGAACGCGATCGTGTAAACGGTGGAAGCGATGTGGTCGCGCCCAACGCGCATCGCCCTCTTGTAGACGTCGACGCGACTGAAGTCCGGTCTAGCTCGGCGGAGTTCCCACACGGCCGACGCCTGCGTTACGGTGACGTCGTTAAGCACACCGAGTCCCGCAAGCATGACGCCACACAATGCGAGTCCCGACAGAGATAGCGCAGGCGCCACGAAGTTGACGTTGATCTCTGCGTCAGATGGCACGCCTGGAATGTGGGCTGCACCAACCGCCCACGAGCCAAGGCCGGCAGTCACGAGCAGACCAGCGACAGTTCCCAAGTAGGCCGTAGTGGTGCGGGCGTTGAAGCCGTGCGCTACGTAGAGCAGTACGCACAGCGCACCCGCGCCCGTTACGAGCCCGACAATGATCGGCGGTGCGCCATCGAGCAAGGCAGGAACGGTGTAGAACGCGACGATTCCCAACGCGAGCGCAAGGCCAAGGAGGGCTCCGAGACCCCTCCAGCGCGCGATTGCGAGAACGGCAAGCACATATAGCACGAGCAAGATGACCATCGGCTCGGTGCGGTGGAAGTCTGAGAAGATCAGGTCACCTGACCCAAGTTTGACGACGGAAATGGAGTCCCCAGGGGAGACAACGAGACCCGTAATTCCGGGCGGGTCAACCTGCGAAGTCCCCGACTCGCCGAGAACGCGCACAGTCATGACGCCCGAGTCGTCAACGGAAAGTACCGTCGCTTGCTCCCAACTCGCGCCATCGTCGAGAAACTGCTGCGAGCCAAGTTGACTCAGGTCACTGGGCCAGGTGTATGCGAGCCCCACCCCAACGGCGGCGAGGATGATGGCAACGACTACCCACAACACAGCCTCTGTACGAGCGGTGACCCGCGGCGTCTCGTCGTGCGAGTGGGTGTGGCTCAAAGGCTCACGCCCCAATGAGGCGCTGAGCGAGGTACCCGGCCACCTGCGAGAGCGCCACCCTCTCTTGCGCCATCGTGTCGCGATCACGGATGGTGACGGCTAGGTCGTCGATCGTCTCGAAGTCCACAGTGATGCAGAACGGCGTGCCGATCTCGTCTTGCCGACGGTAACGCTTGCCGATCGCCTGGGTGACGTCGTAGTCGATGTTCCATAGCCCGCGAAGTTCCTTGGCGAGGTTCTCGGCCGTGGGGAGCAGAGCGTCGGACTTGGAAAGCGGCAGCACGGCGGCCTTGACGGGAGCGAGGCGCGGGTCCAGGCGCAGCACGGTGCGCGAGTCGACGCCGCCGCTGGTGTTGGGTGCCTCGTCCTCGTCGTAGGACTCGACCAGGAACGCCATGAGCGAGCGCGTGAGGCCGGCCGCGGGCTCGATCACGTAGGGCGTGAACTTCTCGTTCGTGACGGGGTCGCGGTACTGCAGGTCCTTGCCGGAGTGCTCCGCGTGGGTGCTGAGGTCAAAGTCGGTGCGGTTGGCGATGCCTTCAAGCTCGCCCCATTCGCTGCCCTGGAAGCCAAAGCGGTATTCGATGTCCACTGTCCGCTTGGAGTAGTGCGACAGCTTCTCCTTGGGGTGCTCATAGTGGCGAAGGTTTTCGCGGCTGATGCCGAGGCCCGTGTACCAGTCCGTGCGAGTGTCGATCCAGTACTGATGCCATTCCTCGTCCGTACCAGGTACGACGAAGAACTCCATCTCCATCTGTTCGAACTCACGGGTGCGGAAGATGAAGTTGCCGGGCGTGATCTCGTTGCGGAAGCTCTTGCCGATCTGCCCGATGCCAAATGGCGGCTTCACGCGCGAGGTTCCGACGATGTTCGCGAAGTTCACGAAGATGCCCTGCGCGGTCTCTGGCCGCAGATAGTGCAGGCCGGACTCGTCCTCGACGGGGCCGAGGTAGGTCTTGAGCATCATGTTGAAGTCGCGCGGCTCGGTCCACTGGCCGCGAGTGCCGCAGTTGGGGCAGGCGATCTCCGCGAGTCCGCCTTCCGGCGCGCGACCCTTCCGCTCCTCGAACTCTTCGAGCATCTGGTCTTCGCGGAAGCGCTTGTGGCAGCTGAGGCACTCGGTGAGAGGATCGGTGAAAACGCCGACGTGTCCCGATGCAACCCATACCTGTCGCGGCAGGATCACTGCCGAGTCGATCCCGACGATGTCGTCGCGGCTCGTGACCATCGCGCGCCACCACTGGCGCTTGATGTTCTCCTTGAGCTCCACGCCCAGCGGTCCGTAGTCCCACGCGGAGCGCGTACCTCCGTAGATGTCGCCGCTCGGGAACACGAAGCCACGGCGCTTCGCGAGCGAAATGACATTGTCGAGGCGGGACGGTGCTGCCACGGAGATCTCCTCACTGGTTGAAAGGTTCCGGGCAAGTCTAGTGGCGCGCCCACATCCCTCCTGTCGGTACGTGCGCGTCGCTTCGCTCGCGCTCGTGGGCGTGGGGTCAGCGCGCTCGCACCCTGTCGGTACGCCAGCGTCGCCTCCGCGCTGGACACGACGCGTGTGTACCGCCAGGACGGCCGGAGGCGACCCTCGTGTACCGACAGGAAGTTGAGGCGCAAGGACGTTTTGACAATGATTCTCAATCGCACTAACGTGAAGGTCATGAGACTTCTCCCAATCGTCTCCGGCGCGGCCGGTCTCCTTCTCGTCACTGGTTGCGCCGGAGATCCCTCCGGAAATGCTGGCGCTGATCTCGAGGTCGCCGCAGCCTTCTACCCTCTCGAGTACGTCGCCGAGCACGTGGGTGGTGATCTCGTACGCGTCACGCCGCTTGCCTCACCCGGCGTGGAGCCCCACGACCTCGAGTTGTCCCCGATGGCCGTGCGCGAGATCGCGCAGGCAGACCTTGTCCTCTACCTCAGCGACTTCCAGCCAGCAGTAGATGACGCGGTGATAGCCACCAAGGCGAGGGTCTTTGATGCCGCCGACGCTGTAGACCTGCGACCCGCCGAGCATCAAGCAGGCGACTCTGAGGCCGATGACCACGAGCACGGCGTCATGGACCCACACTTCTGGCTTGACCCCACCATGCTCGCCACCTACGCGACGGCCGTCGGCGAGCAGTTCGCGCAGTTGGATCCAGACAACTCCGCCACCTACCTGGCCAACGCCTCCGCCTTGGCCTCGGAGTTGACCAGCCTCGGCGACACCTACACAACAGGCCTCGCCCAATGCGAGCGCCGCGACATCGTCACCAGCCACGAGGCCTTTGCGTACCTCGCTGCGCGCTACGACCTGAACCAGATCGGCATCGCCGGCATCGACCCAGAGGCCGAGCCCTCGCCCGCGCGACTCCTCGCGATCCGGGACATCGTCGAGCAGACCGGCACCACCACAATCTTCACGGAATCCCTGGTAAACACCGCCGTGGCGGACGCCATCGCGCGTGACACCGGCGCCACGACTGCCGTCCTGGACCCAGTCGAGTCAGTCATCGACAACGACGACTACGCTTCCGTCATGGCCCGCAATCTTGAGGCGCTGAGGACGGCGCTTGCCTGTGACTGATCGGCCGTCCTCCAACGATCCGCGGACCCTGCTCACTGGCCGCGGGGTTCGCGTAGCACTCGGCGGCACCGAGATCCTCCATGGCGTCGACATCGACGTCCACGCGGGCGAAGCCGTAGCGGTGATGGGCGCCAATGGATCGGGAAAGTCCACGCTCATTCGCGCTCTAGTGGGCGTCTTGCCGCTCACGGCCGGCTCAGTCACGTACGCCGGTGAGCCGATGAGCGCCGCGGCGCGCACCACGTTCGGTTACGTCCCGCAGCGCATCAGCGCGGCGGGCGGCGTCGCCGCCACGGCTACCGAAGTCGTCATCGCAGGGCTTCTGCGGCACGGTCGCCTCACGCCTCCCCGTGATGCCCGACGCCGTGCGTTGGCTGCCCTCGAACAGCTGGGTGTCGCTGACCTCGCCTCGCGCGACGTCGGCTCGCTTTCCGGCGGCCAGCAGCAGCGCGTCCTCATCGCGCGCGCCATGGTGCGCGAGCCCCGATTGCTCGTGCTCGACGAACCCATGACCGGCGTGGACCTGCAGTCCCAGGTTGCGCTCGTGCACACCCTTGATCATCTCAAGGCGGACGGCGCTGGCATCGTCGTCGTGCTTCACGAGATCGGCCCACTCGCGAGCCTCATCGATACCGCGGTGGTGCTGGACCACGGCGAGGTCACCTTCCGGGGAACGCCGCCCGAGGATCTGGGCGTCCATGCCCTTCCCGGCCACGTGCACACCCACGCGCACGAAGATCCCCGGCCCCCAGCGTCGGGCCCGGTCCTGGGGGTGAGCTCATGAGCCTCCTAGCTGATCCGCTGGTTCAACGCATGCTCGTCGCGGGCCTTGTCGTGGGAATCGCGGCGCCGATTGTCGGAACCTACCTGGTACAGAGGCGCATGGCGCTGCTCGGCGACGGCATTGGGCACGTCGCGCTCGCTGGCGTAGCGGCTGGCTGGCTCGCGGGCTCGATCGCGGGACTCGCGCAGCGCGACGCACTAGCGCTACCGGGCGCGATCATCTTTGCCGTAGCGGGCGCGGCCATCATCGAACGCATGCGCGCACGCGGCACCGCAGCCGCAGACGTCGTCATGGCCATCCTGTTCTACGGGGGAATCGCACTGGGCGTTCTCCTGATCGGCGCCTCTGGCGGCACCTCCACGAACCTGCTCGGCTACCTCTTCGGATCCATCTCCACGGTTTCGTGGCAAGACGTCTGGGTGTCCGTGATCCTCGCGGGCGTCATCATCGCGATCGGCATCGGCCTTCGCCGCGCGCTGTTCGCGGTGACCCACGACCAAGAATTCGCCTCCGCGTCCGGACTGCCGGTGAACGTACTCAACATGCTCGTCGCCGTGCTCGCGGCGGTGACGATCACGGTCGCCATGCGGGTGGTCGGAGTGCTGCTCGTGAGCGCGCTCATGATCGTGCCGGTTGCGATCGCCCAGTTGCTCACTCACAGCTTCAACCGCACCATGTTCTTCGCGATGGGCATTGGGGCTGTGCTGACTGTCACCGGCATCGCGATCACCCTCTACGTAAATCTCCAGCCGGGCGCCTTGATCGTGGTCATCGGCGTGGTGACGTACGCGGTGTTGGCGACTGCGGCCTCGATCCGTCGCAAGCAGCGAGCGAGGATCGCGGCATGACGGGCGAACTGCGCATGACCAAGCAGCGGACCGCGGTCCTTGAGGCTCTGCACGCCGGCGACTTCCGGTCCGCGCAGAGTTGGCACGATCTGCTTCGCCATCAGGGCTCGACGATTGGGCTCGCGACTGTCTATCGCACGCTCACTTCCCTCGCCGAGGTGGGCGAGGTTGATGCCGTGGTCACCGAGTCGGGCGAGACTCTTTACCGGCGCTGCGAACAGCCCACCGAACACCATCACCACCTGCGCTGCCGCGTGTGCGGCAAGGCCGTCGACATCGACGTGCCGGAGTTCGAGGCCTGGGCCGCGCAGTTCGCGGCCCGCCACGGCTATGCCGACATCGAGCACACGGTTGAGATCACGGGCGTGTGCTCGGACTGCGCTGGAAATCGCTAATGGCCGGCGTTCCATCATCCCTGGCAGAAGGCCCATGGTGGTGGATTTTTGGTTTCCTCCTGATCGTCGTCTTCCTTCGCGCGCAAGCCACCTATTGGATCGGAAGGGGTCTCCGCAAAGGTGCGGGGGCCGTCCCTGCCGGGGAAGAGGGTCGGGCAGCCCGACGCTTCACCGGGCCTTCGTGGCAGCGCGCCCAGGCGTTCGTTGAGAGATGGGGGTTTGTGGCCATCCCGGTCTCATTCCTCACCGTTGGCTTTCAGACGCTGGTGAATGCCGCGGCTGGCTTCACCCGGATGCGCTGGGACCTCTACACGCTCGCGATGCTTCCCGGCTGCGCGGCGTGGGCGGCCGTGTACTCGGTGGTTGGCTTTTCGCTCGTCGCCGCGTGGAACGAGTCGCCGTGGCTGTTCGCAGCGGCGGTCGCGCTACTCGTCGCTGCTGCCGGGGCACTCACGGAGCTGCGCCGTCGACGTGCCCTCAGCTCTGAAGCGCCGTCACCACTCCGCTGACGCCACCAAGCAGGAACACGACGATTGTGACGATCCACCCGATCGTCTTGTATTGCTGGTAACCGGAGAGAGCGCGGCCCTGCTTGTCGTGCTGGCCGCCCGCGAGCACCAAGATCAGGTCAATCAGGTACCACAAGCCAAAGCCGCCCACCGTGATGAGCTTGAGGATGCCAGTGCCAATCTTGCCCAGGTAGAAGCGGTCGATCGCGAGGTAGCCGAGCAGCCACGCGAACAGCCACGTTGCTATGAAGGACTTTTCCGGCTTCATGGGTTCTCCCTGGGGTTATGCGGATCCGAACCGACGATTGCGCTGAGCATATTCTTCGATCGCGGCCCAGAGGTGGGTGCGGTTGACCTCGGGCCAGAGGACGTCGCTGAACACGTACTCGGCGTAGGCGGCCTGCCACGGCAGGAAGTTGCTCGAGCGCTGCTCGCCGCTCGAACGCCAGAACAGGTCAACATCTGGCATTTCCGGCTCGTCGAGGTAGCGGGCAAACGTCTTTTCGGTGACCTTTGCGGGGTCCAGTGTGCCCGCGGCGGCAGCGTGCGCGATGGCCCGCGCAGCGTCGGCGATTTCCGCACGACCGCCATAGTTGACACACATCGTCAGGGTGAGCGTGGAATTGCCAGCGGTAAGGCGCTCGGCGGCCTCAAGCTCGTCGATCACAGACTTCCAGAGCTTGGGGCGCCGACCCGCCCAACGAACGCGCACGCCCCACGCGTTCATCTGGTCTCGCCGCCTGCGGATGACGTCGCGATTGAAGCCCATGAGGAAGCGGACCTCGTCCGGAGATCGCTTCCAGTTCTCAGTACTGAAGGCGTAGGCGCTGATGTGCGTGACGCCGATTTCGAGCGCGCCCGCGACCACATCCAGGAGGGCAGCCTCTCCCCTGGCATGACCCTCCGTGCGTGCCAGACCGCGCTGCTTGGCCCAGCGGCCATTTCCGTCCATCACGATCGCGACGTGCTTGGGGATCGCCGCCTTGGGAAGCCGCGGCGCCTGTGCTCCCGACGGGTGCGGAGGAGGCGGCGTCGGCGTCACGACCGCCAGCCTACTTCCCGCACTCGACAAACCCCTCTCCCTGCATCCTGTCGGTAAAACCGCGTCGCTTCCCGCGCGCGTTGCGACCCGTGTGTACCGACTGGATGTTGCGCGGTGCTCCCCGCTCAGGTCTCGCGATCGACGAGCGGGAGCGATCGAACGCGCCGCTCAAGGTGGTATTGCGTGTACGCGGCGACGATTCCCGCGGCGTCACGCCGAGCGCGCGACTCGGATGCATCGGCAACCACCCAGTCCCCCGCCAACAGTGCCTCTAGCAGCGAGAACGTCTCTGGCGAGGGCGCCGCGGCGCCAGACGGGCGGCAGTCTTCGCAGACGGCGCCACCCTCGGCAATCGCGAACGCACGGTGAGGGCCAGGGCGGCCGCACACCGCGCATTCGGAGAACGATGGCGCGTACCCGGCTATCGCGAGCGACCGCAGCAGAAATGAGTCCAAGAGCGATCCAGGCTCGTGCTCACGGCGACTCAGCGAACCGAGCGCGCCGTGGAGGAGCCTGTATTGCTGGAACGCCGGCTCCTTCTCGTGGTCCACGAGCTTGTCTGCCGTTTCCACCATCGCGGTCGCCGCAGTGAACAGGGCGTAGTCCTCCGCGATGCGCCTGGCGTACGGCTCGCGCATCTCCACCTGGCTCACGATGTCGAGATTTCGCCCCTCGTAAAGCTGCACGTCGGCGAGCATGAATGGCTCCATGCGCGCGCCGATGCGCGAGGAAGTGCGCCGCACACCCTTTGCGACAGCGCGCACCTTCCCGTGGTTCTTGGTGAGCATCGTGACGATGCGGTCCGCCTCACCCAGCTTGTGGGTGCGCAGCACGATCGCGTCGTCTCGATACAGGGGCACGGGTCTATTCTCCCGCGTGCCCGACGCTCCCTTGGGTCAGCCCTCGCCGAGAGTGTCGTACTCGTCGCGTTGGGCGAGGCCGGCCTGGCGGCGCGACGTCACCCAGTCGGCGTGGAGATCGTCGGTGCGCTTCTTGAGGAGTCTCACGTCGAGGTCCTGGTAAACGAACGGCGGGATGGCGGTGGCGACGTCCCGCAGCACCGCGAGTACTGCCTCGAAGTCCTCTCCGTACACCGGCGTTGCTCGCCACGTCCAGATCGCGCCGCCGTCGATCACGATGGGCTGACCAATCGCGTCAGGTTGCAGCAATCGCTCCATGGTTCGCGGGTGCACGATGTCGTGAACCCGCTTGGCGTCTTCGCCTCGAACCCGCCACTGCGCGTTGAATGCCGCAGACTCAAAGTCGATCCGGACTCCGCCAACCATCTCGCGGGCGGACTCGACCGTGTCGCGCGGCACCAGGTGAACGCGCGGCATGTCGTCGTCGAACGGAAGACCGATGATCTGATACGAGCCGAGCGATTCAGTGCCCTTGGGGCCGCCGATGTTCTGCGCCATCAACACCGTGCCCCAATAGCCGCCGCTATCGCCCACAAACGCGTCCTCCGCGTCGAGCTCTTTGGAGCCATCGAGCGGCCAGGTGCGCGCCTCCCAGACCCAGCGCGGCGCCGGAAACAGCGTCCAGTCGTGCTCCTCCGCGTAGGCCTCGAACGCCTCGTCGTGCGCGTGCATCTTCGCGCCCTGCATCGCTCCGCCCGCTATCAGAATCACGAGCCCAACGACCAGCACGATGACGAAAACCCACCAGGGGATCGATAGCAGCATCGATTCGGTGCTTTCCGGATCGTCGCTGCCGCCGGACACCACGGCGATCGTGCGACGCAGCAGCGCAAGGCCCGACACGGCGACGATCGCCGTGCCGATCCACGTGACGATGTTGTCGCGAGAGAAGCGGAATGACATTGAGTGCTCCTACTCAGATACTGTCGGCTGGCTGGATGATGCTGGGCCGGTCGGCGACTGGGTCCCGACGAGCACCTCGACGGGCGCACCCGCGATTGCCTCGTTGACCTGATCCTGTGTGGGGTTCTGCGGCAGGTCCGCGAGCGTCGTCGAGGGGTCGGCGAGCACAACGACCGTGCGCACCAGAACCGTGGAGTCGCCCTCGGTGACGAGCGCGGCACGGCACGCGATGCCGCCGGCCGCGCTCAGCGAATCTTCCGGACATGCGTCCTCGGTCACATTGACCCCGCCCGTCGCGGAAATGACGGCGTCCTGCGTGGAGTTGGCGATGTCGAGGAAGCTCTTGCTCGCGGGGCTGCCCTCCCAGCACTCAGCCACATAGGGAGACTCGGGCGCCTGGAAGGAACCGGCGATCGCGTCGCCCGATCCGCACTCGAACGATGTGAGGCCCAGGCTCGTGAGATCCGGGAGTTGCTCGGCCACCGTATTCGCGGCGGCGTCCGAGTCGCTTGAGCAGCCTGCGAGCAGCGCAACGCCCGCGCCAATCACGATGGCCGCATAAAGGGAACGGTTAGGTTTCACGCGGGCAATAGTAGTTGCCCGACGCTGAAGCCCAGTTACGTACGAAGGCCGGCCCCAGCGTCGGGCCACTTGGCGAGGCGCTAGCGGACTCGCCTGTTGATTGCCGAGATGATCGCCTTGAGCGTGGCCGTGGTGATCGACGGGTCGATGCCTACTCCCCACAGGATCTCGTCGTCGATCTGGCATTCGACGTACGCGGCTGCGACCGCGTCACCGCCGCCGCTCATCGCGTGCTCGTGGTAGTCCAGGACCTCGACTCGAGCGCCGCGGCCCTTGAGCGCCGCGACGAACGCCGCCACCGGGCCGTTGCCGCTGCCCTCGATCGTGACGAGCTCGCCGCGATCGGCGATGTCGGCCGCGAGCGTGTCCGGGCCTGTGTCCGAGGACGACGACCGGGTGCCGAGCAGCGCGAATCGGCCCCATTTCTTCTCGGGATCGCTGGCGGGGAGGTATTCGTCCTCGAAGATGCGCCAGAGGTCGTCGGCGGTCATCTCGGCTCCGGTGGCGTCTGCCACCTTCTGAACAACACGGCTGAATTCGATCTGCAGGCGGCGCGGGAGGTCAAGATTGCGCTCCGTCTTGAGCAGGTAAGCGACGCCGCCCTTTCCGGACTGGCTGTTCACGCGGATGACGGCCTCGTACGAGCGGCCAACGTCGCGCGGATCGATGGGCAGGTACGGGACAGCCCACACCATCTCATCGACAGTCACGCCGTGCTTGCGCGCCTTGACGTCCATCGCCTCGAGGCCCTTCTTGATCGCGTCTTGGTGCGAGCCGCTGAACGCCGTGAAGACCAGATCGCCGCCCCAGGGGTGGCGCGGGTGCACGTCGATCTGATTGCAGTACTCGACCGTGCGACGAATCTCATCGATGTCGCTGAAGTCGATCTGCGGGTCAATGCCCTGGCTGAACAGGTTCATGCCCAGCGTCACCAGATCCACGTTTCCGGTGCGCTCGCCATTGCCGAACAGGCAGCCCTCGATGCGGTCGGCGCCTGCGAGGTAGCCCAACTCAGCGGCCGCCACGGCCGTGCCGCGGTCGTTGTGCGGGTGCAAGGAGAGCACCACGGCGTCGCGGTAGTCGAGGTGGCGGTTCATCCACTCGATCGAATCGGCGTAGACGTTCGGGGTCGCCATCTCCACCGTTGCGGGCAGATTGATGATGACCTTGCGGTCAGTGGTGGGCTTCCACACGTCCATGACGGCGTTGCACACGCGCGCCGCGTACTCGAGTTCGGTGCCGGTGTAGGACTCGGGGCTGTACTCGTAGAACACGTTGGTACCAGGAACGTTGTCCTCGTACTTCTGGCACAGACGCGCACCCTGCGTGGCAATGTTCTCGATCTCGTCCATGTCTGCGCGAAAGACGACTTCTCTCTGCAGGATCGACGTGGAGTTGTACAGGTGCACGATCGCGTTCTTGGAGCCCTTGATCGAGTCGTAGGTGCGCTCAATGAGGTGTTCGCGTGCCTGAGTCAGCACCTGGATGGTGACGTCGTCGGGGATGCGGTCTTCGTCGATGAGCTGGCGCACAAAGTCGAAGTCCGTTTGGCTCGCGCTGGGGAAGCCCACCTCGATCTCCTTGTATCCCATGCGCACCAGGAGGTCGAACATGCGGAGCTTGCGCTCCGCGTTCATGGGCTCGATCAGGGCCTGGTTGCCGTCGCGCAGGTCGACCGCGCACCAGCGCGGTGCGTCGGTGATGCGACGGCTCGGCCAGGTGCGATCTGGCAGATCTACGGCGATCTGCTCGTGGAAGGGCACGTATTTGCGGATTGGCATGGGCGAATGCGTTTGATTGCCGCCCGTGTAGTACATGGGGTTCATCTCGGAAGTCCTTTGGTTGCTCTGGCTGTCTGGTTCGAGGTCTTCAGCCGGCACACCAACCACCGCGACGAGGATCCGGCCTGATTAGGCCTCGTCGCGGCAGCGAAGGAGCAGCGAGCGTGCGCGCATGGCGCCCACCCTACCGTGCCCGCGCGCTGTCGGTACATAGCGGTCGCTTCCGGCCGGGAAACGACGCGCTTGTACCGACAGGATGGGCGCGGACGTGGGCCAGATACGAAGGGTGTGGTGGTGAGTGCGGCCCGACCCTGGATTCGGCTAAAACCCCAGTCGCCCCATCTGCTTGGGGTCGCGTTGCCAGTCCTTGGCAACCTTGACGTGCAGGTCAAGAAACACGCGGCGGCCGAGGAGGTGCTCGATCCCCGCGCGTGCTGTGGCGCCGACCTCTCGCAGCCGCGAGCCGCCCTTGCCGATGATGATGCCCTTTTGCGAGTCTCGCTCAACGTAGAGCTGCGCGTGGATCTGCAGCACCCCGCCGTCGTCCGGCTCGATCATCTCCTCCACCATCACGGCGATCGAGTGCGGGAGCTCATCGTGCACCCCCTCGAGCGCGGCCTCCCGAATGAGTTCTGCGATGCGCACATCCTCGGGCTCGTCCGTCACCTCACCGCTGGGATATAGCGGCGGGCCAACAGGCAGGCGAGAGATGAGCACATCCAGGAGAACGTCCATCTGCACGTCCTTGACCGAAGACACCGGCACGATGTCGGCGAACTCGCCGAGTTCGGATACCGCCATGAGGTGCTCGGCGACGCGCTCGCGAGACACCTTGTCCACCTTCGTGACGATCGCGACAACGGGCGCCCTCGCCTCGGACAGTTCACGCGCGATCCACTTGTCCCCCGGCCCCACCTTCTCGTCCGCAGGGAGGCAGAACCCAATCACGTCCACCTCGGCGAAGGTTTCGCGCACGAGGTCGTTGAGACGCTCGCCAAGCAGGGTCCGAGGACGATGGAGCCCGGGAGTGTCCACCACGACGAGCTGCGCATCGTCGCGGTTGATGATGCCGCGAATGGCTCGCCGCGTGGTCTGCGGCCGCGACGACATGATCGCCACCTTCTCGCCTACGAGGGCATTCATCAGCGTGGACTTCCCTGCGTTGGGACGGCCAACGAAGCACGCAAACCCTGAACGGTGGTCACTCATCGTCCGCCTCCTCACGTCTCACGAGCACCGACGACAGCCGCCGCCTGCGCCCTTCGAACTTATCCGCGGTGAGCAGCAGCCCGTGGGCCGACGCCGTTGCGCCAGGGATTGGTACCCGCCCCAGCGCCTTCGAGAGCAGGCCCGCAACGGTATCGACATCGTCGTCGTCGATCTCGAGGTCGAACAGCTCGCCGAGCTCGTCGATCGCCATGCGTGCGGGCACGCGGTAACCGCCTGCCCCCAGCATCTCGGGCTCCGGTTCGGCCCTGTCGTGCTCATCGGTGAGCTCGCCGACGATCTCCTCGAGCGCGTCCTCGATGGTCACGAGGCCCGCCACGCCCCCGTACTCGTCTACGACCACTGCGATGTGAAACACATCGTCCTGCATGCGCCGCAGAAGGTCATCAACGGCAAGCGACTCGGGGATGAACTCGGGTTCCCGCATCGCGGAATCAACCAGGGCGTCCAGCGCAGTGGGCGTGTCCCACGTGAGCCGCACCACGTCCTTGAAATACAGCACTCCGGCTATGTCATCCACGTCGCCGTCGATGACGGGTACCCGCGAGAACCCTGAGCGCATGAAGAGCGAGAGCGCCTTGCGCAGGGTGGTGCCTGCCTGGATGGTGATCATGTCCGTGCGCGGCACCATCACCTCGCGCGTCAGCGTCTCGCCAAGATTCACCACTCCTTGCACGAGCTCCACGTCCTCCTCGTCGAGCGCCTCGTGCGCGCGATCGACAAGATCCTCGGGCTCGGCAAGCGCCGGGGCGCGCAGCGCGGGCACCACGCGACGCACGGGAGTCGTCAACACGATCAGCAGCCGGGCAAGCGGAGCTACGACGCGCACGGTCGCCTCGGGATACGACCTTCCCATCGAACGCGGCACAGCGCGCACCACGATGAGCGACAAGAACGCCGCAACCACGGCAGCTACCAGGGAAAACAACCAGCCCGGCCAGCCAAGCGCTTCACCCAGACCCACCGCGAGCAGCGTCCAACAGACGATCCCCAACGCCTCAAGCGTCGCGTACGCCACGGACGCCGAGTTATCGGTGTCTCCCGGCGACGAGGCGAGCCGAGCCGCGGCGGTGGGCCTGCCGTCGGGCCGTAGCGCCGCAGCGAGACGCCGTTCGTCGGCATACGGAAGTTGTTCAAATGCCGCCACGAGCGCATGCAGGGAACCGGCGCCAAGCAGAGACAGCACCCCAACAGCGACGAGGACGAAGACGTCGGTGCCGGTCATCGGTTCGCGAGGAACGTGAGCAGCAGTTGGCGCTGCAACGCGAACATTTCCTTCTCTTCCTCAGGTTCCGCGTGGTCGTACCCGAGCAGGTGCAGGATGCCGTGCGTCGTGAGCAGGAGCATCTCCTCCTCCGCGCTGTGGCCAGCGGTCTTGGCCTGCCGGGCCGCCACGGCTGGGCAGACCACGATGTCGCCCAGCAGTCCCGCTGGAGTTGGCGACCCGGGCGTGCCAGGGCGCAGTTCGTCCATGGGGAAAGACAGCACGTCCGTCGGCCCCGGCTCATCCATCCACTGGATGTGCAGTTGCTCCATCGCCGGCTCGTCGACGAACAGGATCGCAAGCTCGGCGCCGTCCGCAATGTTCATTTCACGGAGCACGTACTGCGCGAGTTCGGCGAATTCGACCTCGTCCACGCCGAAGTCGGTCTCGTTGTTGACGTCGATCACGCGTTGTCCTTTCGCGAAACGGGCCGACGCTGTTGCCGGTCGGGCGCTTGCCTTGAGTTCGCGGCGTCGTCCTTGGCATATGCGGTGATGATGTCGCTCACGAGCCGGTGGCGAACCACGTCCTCCGCTCCGAGCTCACAGAACCCGATGTCGTCGACCCCAGCCAGGATGTCCCGAGCGGCGCGCAATCCGGACTGTGTTCCGCCTGGCAGGTCCACCTGTGTCACGTCGCCCGTGACCACCATGGTGCAGCCGAAGCCGAGCCGTGTGAGGAACATCTTCATCTGCTCGCGCGTGGTGTTCTGCGCCTCGTCGAGGATGATGAACGCGTCGTTCAGGGTGCGGCCCCGCATGTAGGCGAGGGGAGCCACTTCGATGGTCCCGGACTCGATGAGTTTGGGGATCGACTCGGGATCCACCATGTCGTGTAGCGCGTCGTAGAGCGGCCGCAGGTAAGGGTCGATCTTGTCGGAGAGGGATCCGGGGAGGAAGCCAAGCCGCTCCCCCGCCTCAACGGCTGGCCTGGTGAGGACGATGCGGCTCACGTGCTTGCCCTGCAGGGCGGCGACTGCCTGCGCCATGGCGAGATAGGTCTTGCCGGTGCCGGCAGGGCCAATGCCGAACGTGATGGTGTGGTTTTCGATCGCCTGCACGTACTTGGCCTGACCCTGGGTCTTGGGGCGAATTGTGCGGCCCCGGGTCGTCAGGATCGAGCGCGACAGCACCGAAACCGGCCGCTCCGCGCGAGCGTCCGAGTGGCCGAGCATGCGCACGGACTCTCGCGCCACATCGGGCGTAAGCGGAACGCCAGCTGCAAGGATCGCCCGAAGCTCTTCGAAGGCCGAGGCGGCGGACTCGACGATTGCCTCATCGCCGGTCAAGGTGAGCGTGTTGCCGCGCACGTGGACGTCGACCTCTGGAAAGGCGCGTTCGAACTCGCGAAGCACGGCGTCACCCGCGCCCACGAGTTGCGACATGACGCTGGCTTCGTCGACAACGACTACTCGCGAGATGCTCACGCTTCCCACCCGAGGTCGCCGCCGTTCATGACGTGTCCGTGCGCGTGGAACACGGTCTGGCCCGCCGCGGCTCCGGTGTTGAAGATCCAGCGGAACTCGCCGTCGCACTCGGCGTCCGCGATCTGCTGGGCCACGGCGGCCATCTCGGCGAGAACCTGGGGCGCGGCCGCCGCGAGCGCCGCCACATTCGCCTCGTGCCGAACGGGCACCACAAGCACGTGCACCGGAGCCTTGGGCGCGATGTCGCGGAAGGCGACCACGGCGTCGGTCCGTGCGACGACATCTGCGGGAATCTCGCCCGCGACGATGGCGCAGAAGATGCAGTCCGTCATGCTCACAGCCTAGGCGCTCACGTGTGCCGCGTTGCGAGCACCCTCGTCATTACGATTGCCACTATGTCTGCAGACCTGGAGCGCCCGCGCAAAGAGTGGCACGAGCTCATTGCCGTCTTCGTGCTGTCCATCGTTGCAGTGCTCACGGCGTGGTGCGGCTTTGAAGCGTCGAAATGGGGCGGAGAGATGTCGATCGCCTTCAGCCAGGCGTCGAGCAATCGAGTCAAGGCAAGCGACGCCGCCTCCGCCTCTCGCGACGCCTTTCAATTGGACGCGACGGTCTTCGCGCAGTGGCTCGTGGCGGAGCGCGCGGGAGACGACGAGTTCACCGACTACTTGGAGACGCTCTTCTCACCCGGACTGAAGACCGCCTTCGAGGCGTGGGACCACAAGACCAAGACGCCCTTCGGCCTCCCCGAGTACGTGCCCGCTGGCACAGAGGCGGCCAAGGAATTCGCGACCGCGGCGGATGAGGCCTATGCGCGCGCGCTAGTGAACAACCAACGTGGCGACAACTACTCGCTGCTCACGGTGATGTTTGCACTGGTGCTATTTCTCACCGCGATGTCTCAGCGCAGGGGACCGGAGTGGGCGCAGCGGGCGCTCCTTGGCGTGGCGCTCGTCGTTGCGGTCGCAGGGATCGTCATCCTCGCGACCTTCCCAGTCAGGATCTAGCACCAAGTTCCGCGCGCTACCGCGAGCGCCGCTAGTGCCGCGGGCCCGGCGCTCGACGCGCGAAGCACCGTGGGGCCCAAGCGGACGGGTTCGCCGCCCACGACCGTGAGAGCCTCGAGTTCGCCGTCCGCGATCCCGCCCTCGGGCCCAACGATGACCCACACAGGCTGCTGGGGATTCGGCCACGAGAGTCCGGCAAGGGGCACCGTCGCCGTCTCGTGCAGCACAAGCACCCGCTCTCCGGCGCCAACGGCCGCGCGCACGAGCCCCGCAAGCTCCTTGGTCGACACGACGCCAAGAACCGCGGGCACCAGGGCGCGCCGGGACTGCTTGGCGGCAGCGAGTACGAGCGACTCCCAACCTGATCGCCCCTTCTCCGCCTTGGGCCCGCGCCATTGCACGATCGCCCGATCAGACGCCCAGGGCACCACTCGCGTGACACCGAGCTCGGTGCACGCCTCCACCGCCTGCTCGTCGCGGTTGCCCTTCGCGAGCGCCTGAACCAGCGTGATCTCGAGATCAACATCCCGCGAGACCGAATCCACTCGCACGTCGAGGGAGTCGAGGCGCACCTCAACGATCACGCCGGCCGCTCGCACGCCGTGCCCGTCAACGAGCTCGACGCGCTCCCCCGGTTCGCGCCGCTGCACGGTCGCCGCATGCCTGGCCTCGCCGCCGGTGAGTGTCAGTAGCGACCCGACCACCGCGTCGGCCGCTTCCGGACAAATGAAGACGGGCGCGCTCACTCAGCGCCCCATGAAGGCGTCGCGGAGCCGCGCGAAGACCCCGTGCCCTACGGGAGCGAGGCTGGCCTGTGGCATCTCCTCGCCTCGAAGGGCGGCGAGCTGGCGCAACAGCCCCTCCTGCTCCTCGGTCAACTCGGAGGGCGTGAGTACATCAAGGTGCACCAGCAGATCGCCGCGTCCTGACCGCTGCAAGCGGCCGACGCCGAGCCCCTTGAGCTTGACCGTGGTGCCGGAATGGGTGCCTGGCGCGACGTCCACGGGCTGGTCCCCGTCGAACGTGTCGAGCGTCAACACCGTGCCGAGCGCCGCCGCCGTCATGGGCACCTGGAGGGTGCAGTGCAGGTCGTCGCCGCGCCGCTCGAACACCTTGTGGGCCTTCTGGCGGATCTCCACGTAGATGTCGCCCTTGGGGCCGCCCGCGATGCCCGCGTCGCCGGTTTGGGGCATGCGAATTCTGGTGCCAGTCTCAACACCGGCGGGGATGTCCACGCTCATGGTGTGGCGCCCGTGTGTGCGGCCCCTGCCGGAGCATTCGGGGCACGGCGAGGCGATCGTGGTGCCGTAACCGCCGCACGTGGGACACGGCGACGTCGTCATGACGTTGCCGAGCAGCGAGCGGGCAACACGCTGCAGCTGGCCCGTGCCATTGCACTGGCGGCAGGTCTGCGGTGACGTGCCGGGCGCACAACAAGAGCCTTGGCACGTGGCGCACTCGTCGGCAAGGTCAACAGTGAAGCTCCGCGAGACGCCGAATACGGCCTCCTCGAGCGTGACGTCTTCGTGGACGAGCGTGTCGCCACCGCGCTGCACGCGAGACGCGGGGCCGCGGCGCTGCTGACCGCCCCCAAAGAACGTCTCGAAGATGTCTTCAAACCCAAAGCCCTGCGGCCCGCCCGACGCCCCACTCGCCGCTCGCGGGTCTACTCCCCTGTCGTACTGCGCACGCTTGTCAGCGTTGCCTAACACGTCATAGGCGGCGGCGACCTCCTTGAAGCGCTCCTCGCCATCTGGCCCGGCGACATCGGGGTGAAGTTCGCGAGCGAGCTTGCGATAGGCCTTCTTGATCTCGGCCTCGGTGGCGGTGCGGGGCACGCCAAGCACCCCGTAGTAGTCCTTCACTTACGTCCTCTTCACTACTCGGCCTCGACGGCCCTCGAAAGGTAGCGGGCCACAGCGCGAACCGCCGCGATCGTGCCCGGATAGTCCATGCGGGTGGGGCCAAGCGCCCCGACGAGGGAAAGCGAGCCCGGCCCGTAGGCGCTCGCGACGAGCGAGGCGCTGCGCAGAGAGTCCGCGTGTGTTTCGGCGCCAATGCGCACGGCGACGTCGCCCGTGTCGGCCGCCATCTCGTGCAGCAGCCTGAGCAGCACCACCTGCTCCTCGAGGGTGTCGAGAACGGCGCCCATGGCGTCGGGCTCAAAACCTGCACCTGCCAGGTGCGACGTTCCCGCAAACACGACCCGCTCCACCGTCCCACCGCGCGCGGCCCCGACCACGGCGTCGGCCACGGCGCGCGACCACGGCACCTGGCCAGGGCGCGCCACCCAGGCGTCGAGAGACTCGGCGAGAGCCGCCGGTCGTTGTCCAATGGACGCCTCGTTGAGCTCGCGCGCCACCCTTTCGAACACGTCGTCGCTGGGGGCGTCGGCGAGCGCGATAGTCTGCTGCTCCACCCGCGCGTCGGCGGAGACGACAACCACGAGCGCGCGGTCAAGGCCGATGCGCACAAGCTCAACGCGCCGCACCGCCGCCTCGCGCAACGACGGGTACTGCACCACCGCCACCTGGCGCGTGAGTTGGCTGAGAAGGCGAACGGATCGCTCAACGACGTCGTTGAGGTCGGCGGCATCGGAAAGGAAACTGGCAATGGCCCGACGCTGTGGCTCGGGAAGCGAGGCAGCCGCGAGGTGGTCGACAAAGGCTCGGTAGCCCTTGTCGGTGGGAATTCGGCCAGCCGAGGTATGAGGCTGGGTGATGAGGCCCTCATCCTCGAGCGCTGCCATGTCGTTGCGGATGGTCGCGGACGAAACCGTGAGGCCGCTGCGGGATGCCAAGGCGACGGATCCCACCGGCTCCGACGTGGCCACGTAGCCCTCGACGATCGCGCGCAGCACCGCGTGACGGCGGTCTTCGCTCATCGTCCCTCCCGGCTGGCACTCGACATGTCTGAGTGCTAATTCTACGACGAGCCGCATGGACGGCCAGTAGCGTGTGCGCATGACCTACTCGCCCGTCGACGGCCCCGACACCTCGCTCGCCGGATTCGCGCATCTGGGCGCGATCATCGGCCCGGTGATCCCGTGGCTCGTGTGGCGTGTTCGTCGCGAGGAAGACCAGTTCGTAGCGCGCGAAGCCGCCAAGGCGACGAACGCGGGGATGGCGTTCCTCGCAGCCTTCGCCGCGGGCACGCTCGTGTGGTTGTTCGTGCCGTTCGTGGGCTTCGTCGGCCGAATGCTCCAGGTGGCGACCGTGGCAGTCGCCGTGTTCCTGTGCGTGAATGCGTATCGGCGAGTTCGGCGCGGCGTCACCACTTCGTACCCGGTGCAGTTGCGCGTGATCCGCGAAGAGGACTGACGCGACGCGGCCGCGAATCTATATACGCGGCAAGTGAATGTCGCTACATTGGGCGCGTTGGCCGTTCATTGTCGTGCGGTGTGTCCCCAAACGCGCCCGGCACTGACGTCCCAACGTTGTGTCCGTTCAAACAGAATCTGGAGACCACACATGAGCGAAACCCCTCCCCCTCCCCCCGCCGCGGCCCCGCAGCCGATGGCCGACGCCGAGGCCTACAGCCAGGCAAAGCTCACGCACATTGTCAACGGGATCTTCCCGCTCCTCGGGGGCCTGATCTTCTGGCTCATCTACAAGGACCGTTCTGAGTTCATGGACGACCAGGGCAAGGAGGCGACGAACTTCGGAATCGTCATCTTCGCCGGATTCATCGTGCTCAACATTCTGAACCTGATCATCGGGTTCATCATCCCGTTCTGGTTCGCGATCGGCTGGTTGCTCGGTCTCGCGCTGTGGATCTACTCGATCTTCTCGGGCGTCCAGGCCGGCAACCGCGCTGGCGCAGGCGAGCGGTACCGCTACTCCGTGCTCCCGGTGCGCCTCATCAAGTAGTCGCACCCGCGCCTCAGGGTTTTCCCCTAACCGAGGGGCCCCGGAAATCCGGCCGATGCCGGATACCGGGGCCCCTCGTGTTTGTGTCAGAGTGGCTGGGTGACTGAACAGCCTGTGAACCTCCCCGTGCCCGCGACCCCCGTGGCGCCCCAGCCGCAGCCCATGCTCGAAACCGACGCGCGACTGTGGTCGATGCTCGTCAACCTCGCGTCGGTGGCCGGCGCGTTGCTCTCCGGTGGCCTGCTCGGTGTGGTGGCCGTGCTGGTGATCTGGCTGATCTTCCGCGAGCGCAGCGCGCTCGTCGACTTCCACGGCAAGCAGCAGGTCAACCTCACGATCACAATCGCGCTGGCAACCGTGGCGTACGTGATCTTGGGCGTCGTGACACTGGGGGTCGGCTTCTTCGTCGGCATCCTCCCGCTGGCCGCGTACTACATCTACGCCGTGGTGATCTCGATCATCGCCGCAGTCGCGGCCAATCGCGGCGAGTACTACCGGATCCCGCTCGTCATCAGCTTCATCAAGTAAAGGTCAGTTCGCGGACCACGTGGTCGGCGAGCAGCCGGCCTCGGAGCGTCAGCCTCAGCGTCCCACCAATCGCCGCCGCACCATCCACGAGCCCATCGGCAATGAGTCTGGAGACGCGTGCGGACTCATGGCCCGCCGTTGGAATGCCGTCAGCCAGTCGAATCCTCAGCATCACCGCCTCAAGCCGCAGGTCGTCGTCGGCGAGTGGCTCCTCCCCGCCGATGGGCAGCTCCCCGCGGGCAAGAACGTCGCCGTAGGCGCGGGGGTGCTTGACATTCCACCAACGCCTCGCGCCGCGCTCACCCTCACGGCCCGACGCTGGGCCCAGGTAGCTGTGCGCGCCCGGTCCGATTCCCCACCAGTCTTGGCTGGTCCAGTAGGCGACGTTGTGGCGGCATCGCTCGCCTTCAGTCCGCGACCAGTTCGAGACCTCGTACCAGTCGTACCCCGCGGCGGAGAGCGCCGCGTCTGCGGCCTCGTACATGTCCGCCTGGGTGTCGGGGTCCGTTGGCGCCACCTCGCCACGACGCAATTGCGCGCCCATCTTGGTACCCGGCTCGATCACGAGCGCATACGCGCTGATATGGCCCGGTTCCAGGGCAATTGCCGCCTCGAGACTGCGCTGCCAGTCCGCGAGCGACTCGCCCGGCGTGCCGTATATGAGGTCCACGCTCGTCGCGAGGCCGGCCTCATGGGCCCACGCCACCGCGCGCGCCACGTTCTCGGGATTGTGGGTGCGTTCGAGGGTCGAAAGCACGTGCGGAACCGCGCTCTGCATGCCGATCGAGACTCGCGTGAACCCAGCATCGGCCAAGACCGCCAGCGACTCCCGCGTCACCGAGTCGGGGTTTGCCTCCGTGGTGATTTCCGCGGCGTCCCCCAGCCCCCAGGTCTGCCTCACGCCGGAGAGCAAGCGAACCAGAGCGTCGGCCGGAAGCAGCGTTGGGGTGCCGCCGCCGAAGAAGACGGTGGAGGCGGGGCGAACCTCGGCCCCCATCGTGGCGCCGGCGAGTTCCATTTCGCGAAGCGCCGCGTCAACGTAGCCGGCTGGAGTTGCTCCGCCGAGCTCGCCCGGGGCGTAGGTGTTGAAGTCGCAGTATCCGCAGCGCACCGTGCAGAACGGGACGTGGATGTAGACGCCGAAGTCGCGCCCGTGGCCGGTCACGCTACTTCTTCTTGCCCTTGTCCGAGCCGTCGTCGGAGGTGCTGAGCGCGGCGATGAACGCCTCGGGCGGAACCTCGACAGAGCCGATGTTCTTCATGCGCTTCTTGCCGGCCTTCTGCTTCTCGAGCAGCTTGCGCTTTCGAGAGATGTCGCCGCCGTAGCACTTGGCGAGCACGTCCTTGCGGATCGCGCGAATGGTCTCGCGGGCGATGATGCGCGAGCCGATCGCCGCCTGAATCGGCACCTCGAACTGCTGCCGGTCGATCAGGTCTTTGAGCTTGCCAACCATCGCCAGCCCGTAGCCGTACGCCTTGTCCTTGTGCACCACCGCGCTGAACGCATCGACCGTCTCGCCCTGGAGCAGGATGTCCACCTTGACCAGGTCCGCCGACTGATCGCCGGCGGGCTCATAGTCGAGCGAGCCGTAGCCGCGTGTGCGCGACTTGAGTTGGTCAAAGAAGTCGAATACGACCTCGGCGAGCGGAAGCGTGTAGTGCATCTCCACTCGCGACTCGGAGAGGTAGTTCATCGTGCCCATGGTTCCGCGACGCTCTTGGCAGAGCTCCATCACCGTGCCGATGAACTCGCTTGGCACCAGGATCGATGCCTTGACAATGGGCTCGCGCACCTCGCGAATCTTGCCGCCGGGGAACTCCGACGGGTTGGTCACCGTGATGACCTTGCCGTCCTCCATGTGCACCTCGTAGACCACGTTCGGCGCGGTCGAGATGAGTTCCAGATTGAATTCACGCTCAAGGCGATCGCGGACGATTTCGAGGTGGAGCAGGCCAAGGTAGCCGCAGCGGAAGCCGAATCCGAGCGCCACCGAGCTTTCGGGCTCGTAGACGAGCGACGCATCGTTCAGTTGCAGCTTGTCGAGAGCGTCGCGCAAGACCGGGAAATCGGAGCCGTCGAGCGGGAAAAGCCCTGAGTAGACCATTGGCTTGGGGTCTCGGTACCCGCCAAGGCTTTCGGTTGCCCGACGCCCGGCAAGGGTGACCGTGTCGCCCACCTTGGACTGGCGAACGTCCTTGACGCCCGTGATGAGGTAGCCGACCTCGCCGACTCCGAGTCCCTTGGTGACGACCGGCTCTGGGCTGATGACACCGATCTCGAGGAGGTCGTGCGTGGCGAGAGTCGACATCATCGCGATCTTCTCGCGTGACTTGAGCGAGCCGTCGACCACGCGGACGTACGTCACGACGCCTCGATAGGTGTCATAGACGGAGTCAAAGATCATGGCGCGCGTTGGGGCGCTCGCGTCGCCCACGGGAGCAGGGATGTCTCGCACAATCCGATCCAGGAGCGCGCCCACGCCCTCGCCCGTCTTGCCGCTCACGCGCAACACGTCGTCAATGTCGCAGCCGATGAGCTGCGCGAGTTCCGCGGCGTAGCGGTCGGGATCCGCCGAGGGCAGGTCGATCTTGTTGAGCACCGGGATTACGTGCAAGTCATTCTCGAGCGCCAGATACAGGTTGGCGAGGGTCTGCGCCTCGATGCCTTGCGCGGCGTCAACGAGGAGGACCGCGCCCTCACAGGCGGCCAGAGACCTAGACACCTCGTAGGTGAAGTCCACGTGACCAGGGGTGTCGATCATGTTGAGGGCGTGGGCCTCGCCATCGACGGCCCACGGCATGCGCACTGCCTGAGACTTGATCGTGATGCCGCGCTCGCGTTCGATGTCCATACGGTCCAGGTACTGCGCCTTCATTGCGCGTGCCTCGACGACCCCCGTCAACTGGAGCATGCGGTCCGCGAGCGTGGACTTGCCGTGGTCGATGTGCGCGATGATGCAGAAGTTGCGGATGCGCTCCGGCGCGGTCGAGGCAGGCTCGATGCGGGGATCGTTGGGCACGGCTGACGTCCTTGAAAAGTAGGGGGCCACTATCGTCCCATGCCGCGCGCCGCACGTGAGCAACGGTCTAGAGTCAGGCGACGTGAAGTACGTCTTGCTGGGGCTGCTGGCGATCTTCCTCCTTGCCTGGGTTCTGAGGCACAGGGGAACCCAAGCTCCGCGGCGGAAGCCAGCCCGACCGTCGGGCCGCTACCCGGGCGACTACACGGGCAAAGTGGCCATGCAGTACTCACCCAGCCCGGACGGCAAGCCGGATCCCGGTGAGATTGTCTGGACGTGGGTGCCGTTCGAGGAGGACCACACGCAGGGCAAGGACCGTCCCGTCCTGCTGATCGGCCGCGACGGCAGGTGGATGCTGGGGCTCATGCTCACGAGCAAGGACCACGATCACGACCGCCACAACCGCGGGCAGTGGATGGACATTGGCACCGGCTCGTGGGACCGCCAGCGGCGCCCATCAGAGGTGAGGCTCGATAGAATCATCAGGATCGATCCACGCGCGGTGAGGCGCGAGGGGGCGATCCTGCCGCGAGCGACATTTGACGCAGTGTCAGGCTCGCTTTCGAGGCTCCTGAACTGGTAGACTGTTTGATCGTGTGCGCGCGCCGTGCGCGCGCCCGTCCAAACTTTTCGATCAAGCATTACGAGGATTCACGTGGCAAACATCAAGTCCAAGATCAAGCGCATCGGCACCAACGAGAAGGCGCGTCAGCGCAACGTCGCTGTGAAGTCGCAGCTCAAGACGCACGTGCGCAAGGTGCGCGAGGCCATTGCGGCCGGCGACAAGGCCGCCGCGCAGACCGCTCTGCAGACCGCTTCCGTCAAGCTTGACAAGGCGGCTTCGAAGGGCGTCATCCACAAGAACCAGGCTGCGAACCGCAAGTCGGCGCTCGCCAAGCAGGTCTCGGCGCTCTAGGTATTGAGACTCGCCCCGGACGCTCTTGGGAGCGCCTCCGGGGCGGTTTTCTTTGTCCCCAGTAGATTTCGTGAACGTGGCGCATACCCGGACCCCTGCGCCCCGACTGTGGCACTTGCCGCTGTCCGGAAGGCACGCGGGGGCTACCCAGACTCGCGTGCTGGTGGGCCGGCAGGGCATCTTCACTTCCGATCGAGAACTCGTCGCATACGAATTGCTCTTCAGGGCACCCGGTCGCCTTGGGCTTCGCATCGACCTGTGGAATCAGCGCCAACAGGATCGAGCAACCGAGCACGTGATCGCGGCCGCCTTCCGCGACGGTCCTGACATCTCCCCCGAACGTCCGGTCTCGATCAACTTCACGCGCTCCTACCTCGTGGCGCACGACGACCTCCAGTGTGATCCCGCGAAGGTAGTCGTGGAGGTCGTCGAGAGTGCGTTCGCGGACGATGCTCTACGGGCGCGCCTGTCTTCTTTGCGCGCTGAAGGCTTCCGAATCGCCCTCGACGATTTCATCGGGACTCGCTCGCAGATGGACCTGCTGGAGCACGCCGACTTCGTCAAGATCGACTATCGCGATCTGCGCGCGCGTGGCCCGGAGCTCACCACGGCCGCCCGGAGCAACAGCGCCATGCTGGTCGCCGAGCGCATCGAGACGCGCGCAGCGCTCTCGGAGTGTGCCGACCTCGGCTTCGACCTGTTCCAGGGCCACGCCTTCGAGCCCGCGATTCTGGTTGATCGCGGTGCGGTGGCGCCGTCAGTGGAACCCGACGTAGCCGCCTAACCCGCGAGCTCGGCGACGGTGCGAACCACCCTTTCGAGTGCAAAGGCCGGTGCCCGCGACGCCCCCTTGACGTCCGCATCGGCCTGCGCGACTGCCTCGATCGCCTCCGCGAGCCGAGCCGCGTCCCACTTCACCAGATCTTTGCGCGCGCGATCGACCTGCCAGGGCGCCAGGCCCAATTCGCGAGCGTCGACGCCGCCGCGCCCGCGCGCCGCACCCACTTTGACGAGCGTCCTGAGTTTCGAGGCGAGCGCTGCGATAAGCGGGACAGGGTCAGTGCCGGTCTCGATGGCATGGCGCGCGAGTGAGACCGCCCGGGCCGAGTCCCCGGCAATCGCGGCATCAGCCACCGCGTAGCCGGTCGCGTTGACCCTGGTGCCGTAGTACCTCGCCACCGCTTCGTCGCCGATTGCACCGTCCACATCGCTCATCAGCTGGGCCGACGCTGCGGCAAGTTCGGCAACATCGGCGCCCACGGAGTCGACGAGTGCACGAACAGCCGACGCGGAGACCCTGCGGTCTGCCCTGCTGAACTCGCCCGTCACGAATGCCGCCAGTTCCGCGTCCTTAGTGACCGCGGGGCACGTGTACTCGACCGCGGTCTGCCTGAGCGCGTCTAGCAGTCGCTTTCCCCGCACGCCTCCGCGGTGGCGAATCACCAGCACAACCTCGGGATCCGGAGCGGCGGCGTAGGCGAGAGAGTCGGCGAGGAAAGCATCGCTCATCGACTCCGCGGCCTCGACCACGACGAGTCCGGGCTCGGCAAACAGTGAAGGACTAGTGGCGGCTAGAAGTTCTCCCGCCCGATACGCAGCGGCGTCCAACCGTGTCACCGTTGGCGCAGAGCCATGGTCCGCCATCGCGTGCGAAATGAGGTCGACCGCCCGCTCACCGAGCACATCTTCGGGCCCGAAGATGAGCACGATCGGCGCTGGGCGCGCGCGGTGCCACGTCGGTTCGATCGGTGCCTTCACAGCCATGCGCTTAGCCTGCCATGCCGCTGGGACACGAAGTCGCGAGCGCGGGACCAGCGGTCACGACGACGTCGCGGCACTGGTCGGTGCGAAGCAACACCGTTGCGCGCTGGCCCCACATGTCAAGCGCATCGGGCGCGGGGTGTCCGTAGGAGTTGTCCGCGCCGACGCTGACGATCGCCACCCGGGCGCTCACGCGCGCCGCGAGCACCTGCTCCTGGCGATCAGAGCCGTGGTGCGGCACCTTCACTACATCGACGACGATGGGCGCCAGCCGCTGAGCGAGCTCGCGCTGGCCTTCGTGCTCCAGGTCGCCGAGGCCCAGGACGGTTACGCCACTCACGCTCGCCATGGTCACCACACTCGCGTCATTGAGCCCCGTGCTTCCCTCCCCCACCGCGCGTCCTGTGGGTGCGAGTACGGAAACGGTCACCTCTCCTACTTGCGCTGCAGAACCCGTGTGAACCACCGTGACCGGAACATTGGCCGCGATGAGGGCACGCGTTGCAGCGGTGGGCCGGTCATCTTCCGCGGGCGAGATCCAAGCCTTCGCCACCGGCGTCTGGTCCAAGACTTCCGAGAGTGCGCCCTCGTGGTCGGCGTGCGGGTGGGTGATGACGAGCAGGTCAATCCTCGCAACGCCGTAGCGCCTCAGACAGTCTGGGCCGGCGCCGCCAGCTGGACCCACGTCGACGACCACCGCCGAGTCTGTGCCCGATCGCAACAGCATCGCGTCCCCTTGCCCCACGTCGCACGCCACGATGAGCCAGTTTCCGGGCGCTGAGGGCGCAAAGAGGCGTGGTGCAACGGGCAGCGCGAGCGCTGCGAGGGCGAGAGCGGCAACCACCACGGTGGATCCGAATCGAAGTCGCACCGCGAAGGTAAGCGCCACCATGGCCCCAAGAACAAGGCCCGACGCCAAAGCGCCCCACGCTCCTGGCGGCACCTTGAGCGCGGCCCCAGGAAGGGTCGCGCCCAAGCGCGCCGCCGCGTCCACGGGCCATGCGCACCAGCCGGCGGCCGTCGCGAGCGCGTGCGCCAGCCCGGGCGCGACCGGGCCCACGATCACCGCCGCCAGACCGATCAGCGTCACGGGCGCCGCGCACCATCCCACGGCAAGATTTGCCGCGACCGCCCACGGCGATACGCCTGCGCCAATGAGCGCGAGCAGCGGCAGCACGGCAGCCTGGGCTGTGAGGCACACGCTTAGCGGCCCCGCCACCACCGCTGGCACGTGACGCCCCAGCCGAGTCGCGAGCGCCGGAGCCCACACCGTAATCCCAGCCACGGCAGCGACGGACATCGCGAAGCCAGGCTCGCACGCGAGGCGTGGATCGAGCACGGCGACCACCAGCACTCCCGCGCACAGCGCAGGAAGCGCCTGTGCCGGTCTTCCCCACCACAGCGCCGCGCAGATCGCGCCAGCCATGGTTCCGGCCCGGACTACCGACGGCTCCGGGAAGACGAGGCAGATGAGCAGTGCCATTGCCCCGGCGATGGCGATCGCCACGAGCCTGCGCGAGCGCACCACCAGCCGCAGCAGGGCCGCCACGGCCACGAGCACGATTGCGAAGTGGGAGCCGGACACGGCCGTCAGGTGCGTGAGGCCGGTGGACGACAGCTCTGCGCGCTGCTCGGCAGACATCCCAGAGTCATCGCCGATGACCATGCCGCGGGTCAGCGGACGCAAGCGCTCCGGAAGCGAGGCTGTGGCCTCGCGCAAACCCTTGCGCAGGCCCGCAACTACAGCGTCGAGGCCCTGTGGCGCCGCGCGCGAGGTGACCATAGGCCGCCACATGAGAGCCGACGCGCCGCCGTCGGCCCCCGACAACTTCCCCTCTGCGACAAGGTGCTCGCCTCTCGCAGTCACCGACCAGTCGTCACCGCCCCAGACCACGACCCGCGCGTGTGCGGGAGTGCCGCCCACAGAAGTGACAGCGAGCTCGACGCGCCACAGCCCTTCGGTGGGACCTGGCCCGCCCGGAGCGGCATCGGTCTGCGCCACCGCGAGGACTTCCGTACGGGAGCCGATAGCGTCCACCACAGGCTCGGCGTTGCGTACCGCCAAGGAACTGGCACCTTGGCCCGCGAACGCCGCGAGCACCGCGAGCGCCAATGCCGGACGCGCGGCCCTCCACAGTGCCGCCGACGCCAGCGCCACAGCGAGCACCACAACCGGCCACCAGCCCCATCCCAACCACGCGCTCGCGGCACACAACCAAGCGCTCGCGGCCGCGGGCGCGAGCCGCGCGTCGTGGGGCGTCACCTCAGACCGTCGCCAGCCCCGCGAGCGCTCCGACGATCGCGTCGCCGACCCCAGGGACGCGACCCAGGTCCTCGACAGACGCGAAAGGTCCGTTCACCTCGCGATCCGCGACGATCCGCTGTGCGAGCACGGGTCCAACGCCTGGAAGCGCCTCGAGTTCGCCAGCGTCGGCCCTGTTCAGGTTTACGAGCCCACCAGAGTCGGCCTCCTCTTCGCCCTCACGCGGCACGACGATCTGCTCCCCGTCGTTCACGTGCCGCGCGAGGTTCAGGCCGTCGAGCACCGCATCAGCGCTCGCGCCACCGGCCGCGTCCAGCGCGTCGGCGACTCGCGCGCCCGGCCCTAGCTCCACGAGTCCTGGCGCCTCCACCGCCCCGGCGACGTCGACGACGAGGCCGGCCAGCACGGCCTCCGACGAAGCGCTGGCGACGGGAAGCGAAACCGCGACCACAGCGTCGGGCCTGGTAAACCACCAGGCGAGGCCGACAAGTAGAGCCAGGCACACCGCCCCAGCCGCCGCCTGTCTCCAGGTCATGCGCACGCGAAGGCCGTGCCGCGACTCGTGGATCGCGGAGCCGTGCGCGGCCTCGTACGCGCGCGAAGCAGCGGCGGCGAGCGAATCTCGCCAGCGCGCATCGGTCTCGGTCATAGGCCCGACGCTAAGTCGGGATCGTTCGCCGCCTCGCCTCATTCCGGGGGCGGCTGGGGATAGCGGCCCGGCGACGCCCGTCTGGGGACGCCGCTACGAGACGCGTGACGGCAAGTCGACGACGACGACGGCGAGCGCACCCGGACCGGCGTGCGCCGACAACACGGCCGACACGGTGGTCCGCACGGTCATCGCGACCCTCGAATTCGCCGCCTCAATAGCCCGCGCCGCTTCCTCCGCGTAGTCGCCATCACCGAGTGCCATCACCGCAATCGCGGGCCGCAAGCGCTCCGCAATGGCCTCCTCGGCGCACTCGACGAGCGCGGCTCGCGCACGCGCGGTGGTGCGCACGCGGTCCAGCAGCACAACCTCGCCGTCGCGCAGCTCGAGCACAGGGCGCACGCCAAGAACCTTTCCCACCGCCGCCGCCGCGGGCGATAGCCTTCCGCCGCGGCGCAGGTGGTCCAGAGAGTCGACCGTGAACATGCACACCGACGACGACGCGACCTTGTGCGCCTCGGCGGCCACGGCCGCCGCATCAGCGCCCGTTGCCGCGAGAGCGGCGGCAGCAATGGCTGCGAACCCAGCCGCCATTGCCACGGTCTCACTGTCGACGACCGTCACGGGAACCGGCGACGCCTCTGCAGCGGCCTGCGCCACGGACGCCGTTCCGGACAATCTTCCTGAAAGTACGACGGCAACGATCGCGGGGGCTCCCGCCGCGGCCGCGTGCTCGTAGGCGTCCTGAAAGGCTGCCGCGCTCGGCTGCGAGGTGGTGACGTGCCGGCCCGAGGTCAGAGCCGCAAGCACCTCATCTGGGGTGATCTCCGCGCCCTCGGCGTACGAGACGCCATCGACAATCACCTGCAGGGGCACCACGCGCACGCCCCACTGCTCGGCAAGACCCCGCGGCAACGAGGCCGCGGAGTCGGTCACAACGGCGACCGTCGGCGTCATGGCGCCACCCTAGTGACGCACAAACGGCGGCACAACGGCACTGTGTGAGCTCACTACACAGGGACGACGTTGACGAGGCCCGGCGGACGGACGATCACCGTGCGGATCTCTGCGCCGTCAAGCGCGCGCACCACGTTGGGCTCCGCGAGCGCGAGTTCCCTCAGCGCGTGCTCGTCGATGGACGGCGGCACCTCAAGGCGCGCCCGCACCTTTCCCTGTACTTGGACAACGCACGTCACCGTCTCCTGCACCAGTAGCGCCTCATCCCATGCGGGGTAGCCCGCGAGCGCGACATTCTCGTGGCCGAGCATCGACCACATGTCCTCGGCGCAATACGGAGCGAACAGCGAGAGCAGGATCGCGACGGCCTCCGCCGCCTCGCGCACGGCCGGATCCGCGGGGCCCGCACCCGAGTCGATCACCTTGCGGGTGGCGTTGACGAGCTCCATGATGCGAGCCACAGCCACGTTGAAGCGGAAGCCTTCGATGATCGATGAACAGTCGGCGAGGGTCCGGTGAGTGATAGCTCGCAGGGCGGCATCGCCCGACGCTGGGTCCAGTCCGGGTTCGGAGGTTACGTCTCGCGCGAGTCGCCAGGCACGGGCAAGGAACTTGGCGCTCGCTCCTGGCGAGACGTCGGCCCAGTCGATGTCGTCCTCCGGCGGCCCCGCAAACGACATCGTGAGGCGCACGGCGTCCACACCGAATTCGTCGAGTTGTTCGCTCAGCCTCACCAGGTTGCCTCGGCTCTTGGACATCGCCGAGCCGTCCATCTGCACCATGCCCTGGTTGAGGAGGGCACTGAAGGGCTCCTCAAAGTCCACCATCCCCATGTCATGGAGCGCCTTGGTGAAAAAGCGCGCATACAGGAGATGCAGGATCGCGTGCGTGACACCGCCTACGTACTGGTCGACGGGAGCCCACTTCTTAGCTTCTAGCAGGTCAAATGGGCCATCCGCCTTGTGCGGGTTCAGGTAGCGCAGGAAGTACCAGGAGGAGTCGACGAACGTGTCCATCGTGTCCGTGTCGCGCAGCGCAGGACGACCGCAGATGGGGCACGTGGTGTTGACCCAATCGGACGCGGCGGCGAGCGGCGACTGCCCCTTGGGCTTAAGGTCAAGCCCCTCCGTTGGCGGCAGCAGCACGGGCAGCTGCTCGTCGGGAACCGGCACCTCGCCATGCTCTTCGCAATGGATGATCGGAATCGGCGTGCCCCAATAGCGCTGACGCGAAATGAGCCAGTCGCGAAGCCGGAAGTTCACCGCGGCCGTGCCCACCCCCTCTGCCTCGAGCGTCGCGACGATTGCCGCGATGGCCTCAGACTTGGGCAGGCCGTCGAGCGGACCGGAGTTGATCATGACGCCCTCGCCGCCCGTGGCGACACCGCTTGTCGCGGGGTCGGGCAGAGGCTCGCCGTCCTCGCCGCGGACGTCCACGACGGGGATGACGGGCAGGCCCATGGCGAGCGCGAAGTCAAGGTCTCGCTGGTCGTGCGCGGGCACAGCCATAATGGCGCCGTGCCCATAGTCCGCGAGCACGTAGTCCGACGCCCAGATGGGTAGGCGCACGCCATTGACGGGGTTGATGGCAAAGCGGTTGAGGAACACACCCGTCTTGGGGCGGTCGGTCGAAAGCCGCTCGATTTCCGAGGCAGCCTTCACCGTGTCCAGGTAATCCTCGAACGCGGACTGAACCCCAGCGTCGGACCCCGCAACAAGCTCGGCGGCAAGGTCGCTGTCCGCGGCGACGACAAAGAACGTGGCGCCATAGAGCGTGTCCGGACGCGTGGTGTAGATGTCGACGGGCTCGTCGCGACCCTCGATCACGAACTTGACGTCCGCGCCGCGAGAGCGGCCGATCCAGTTCTTCTGCATCGCGATGACCTTGGACGGCCAGGTCGCCTGCAGGGTGTCGAGGTCATCCAAGAGCCGGTCGGCGTAGTCCGTGACCTTGAAGTACCACTGGGTGAGCTTCTTCTTGGTGACGGGGGTGTCACAGCGCTCGCACAGCCCGCCAACAACCTGCTCGTTCGCGAGCACGGTCTGATCCTTGGGGCACCAGTTCACGAGCGACGGCTTGCGGTAGGCGAGCCCACGTTCAAAGAGCCTGGTAAATAGCCATTGGTTCCAGTGGTAGTAGTCGGGACGGTGCGTGGCGAGCACGCGGTCCCAGTCAAAGCTGCAGGCGTAGCGCTCCATGGACGAGCGCTGCTGGGCGATGTTCTCTTCCGTCCAGCCGGCCGGATCCACGCCGCGCTTGATCGCGGCATTCTCCGCGGGAAGCCCAAAGCTGTCCCAACCAATGGGGTGCAGCACGTTGAATCCGCGCTGGATCCAATAGCGAGCGATCACGTCGCCGAGTGCGTACGCCTCCGCGTGGCCCATGTGCAGGTCGCCTGAGGGGTAGGGGAACATGTCGAGCACGTACTTGGTGGGGCGGTCGTCGCCCTCGCGGCCAGACTTGAAGGGCTGTGCCTCGCGCCAGACCGGAAGCCACCGATCCTCGAGCGTGCGGAAGTCGTAGCGGTCTTCACTTGCCTGGGCCTCTGAACTCACCCCAGCATTCTAGTGAAGGCCCGACGCTCCCCTCGCGCCCCCTCGACGCTCGGCGTAGCGTGGGTGGGGCTGGGGAGCAATGAGGGAGTCGACGTGGCATTCGCGCAAGGGCCGCGCGCGTCGTGGCGCGCCTACGCAGCCGCAACGCTCGCAGTGTTCTTGGGCGCCCTGGCGCTACCGGCTGGGGCTGCTGAACCCACCGGTTCGATCTCAGGAGCAGTGACCGTCGACGACCCTGCGGTTAGTGCCCGAGGACTCGTCGTCTTCGCCAAGGCCGGCGACTACGTGAGCGACGTGGTGCTCGCCGACGAGCACACCGGTGCCTATGCGATCACCGGGCTTCCGGATGGCACGTACACCGTGTACTTCCAGGCGAGCCTCGCCTACGAAGGAGACACGACGCTCAGGAACGAGGTCTACGACGATGTCTATGTACCGGCAGATGCGAGCCTCGTCACGATCAGCGGGGGCGGTGCGGTCGCTGGCGTCGACGCGCAGCTCAGCAGGACGGGGCACTTCACCTCCGCGCCCCGGCCGTCCATTACCTGGCTGACCCTCACGGTGGGGTCGACCTTGGGAGTCAGCAGCAATGGCACTTGGAGCCCGGCAGCGACCTTCACGCTGCAGTGGTATCGCGGAAGCGCGCCGATAGTTGGGGCTACGTCAAAGAACTACAAGCTCACCACCGCCGATCGCGGCAAGAACATCACCGTGAAGTTGACCGCCTCGAAGTCCGGATACTCGACGATCCACTACACATCGCACCCGGTCTACATTCCGCTGTCGTTCACCAAAGCCGTCACGCCCACGATCACGGGCACCACGCGCTCCGGCTACACCCTGACGGCGCACCGCGGCACGTGGACGCCGACTCCCACGTACTCGTATCAGTGGTACCGAAACGGCGCGGCCATCAAGGGCGCCACCAAGTACACGTACAAACTGACGAAGAGCGACAAGGGCAAGAAAATCACAGTCAAGGTGACCGCGAAGCGCAGCGGCTATCTCACCACCTATAAGGTCAGCGCCGCGAAAACCATCGCAAAATAGGCAAACCGCCCCAGCGTCGGGCTTACCAGTGTGACGTAAGTCACATTGCCCGACGCGGTGCTCGCCTGTGCACCTTCACACGCCCTACCCTTGGGCCCGGCTGGGCTTTCGAGGGGAGAAGCTATGGGCGAGCCGAGGACTCGGCGGCCTGTGCGGATGCTAGTCGCGAGCGCGATCTGCACCGCCGTTCTCCTCGTGACGCCACCGGCGCTGGCCAAATCGGACAAAGGCTCCATCTCCGGCAGGGTGAGCCTCGATCCGGCACTCGTTGACAGCACCCTCGACGGGATTGTCGTCAGCGCCGAATCAGCGTCCGCGACCGTCATGACGATGCTCGATGACGACGGCACATACGAGCTAGATGATCTCCCGAATGGGACCTACGTCGTGTCGTTCGGCGCCAGCGCGGCGCTTGGCGGGGACGCGACCCTTCTGACCGAGTACTACAACGACGTGTACTCCCCTGCGCTCGCCACCCCAGTGCCGGTCAACGGCAGTGATGTCACGTCCATCGACGCGCAGCTGAGCCGCACAGGACATTTCACGGCCGCACCCGCTCCAGTCATTACGAAGAAAGCCCTATCCGCTGGATCGACCTTGGGTTCATCGACGGGAGCGTGGAAGGGGCCGGCTTCGACGACCTTCACGTACCAGTGGATGCGCGACAAGAAGAAGATCACCGGCGCGACCAAGGGGACCTACGTCATTACCACCGCCGACCGCGGCCACGACATCACACTGACGGTGGTGGGCTCTGCGCCTGCCTTCACGAGCGTGTCTCGCACGTCCGCGGCCGTGCACATCCCCAAGGTCTTCACCAAGGCGCCAGTTCCCAAGATCACCGGCACGGCGAAGGCCGGCAAGACGCTTACGGTGACTCGCGGCACGTGGTCGCCCACGCCCACGTTCTCGTACCAGTGGTACCGCAATGGCGTCGCGATTTCGAAGGCCACGAAGTCGACGTACAAGCTCACGTCGAGCGACAAGGGCAAGAAGATCACGGTCAAGGTGACGGGAAAGCGATCCGGCTACCTCACCACCACCAAGACGAGCGCGGCCAAGACCGTCGCCAAGTAGTCGATCGTCACCCTGCGCGAAGATTTCGATAGTCACCCTGCGCGAAGACGCAGGGCCTACGCCTCCTGAGTAATGTCCACGGTGACGCTGAGCGTCTTGGTGGAGCCGGCCACTACGCCGGTGAGCGGCGGCACGTCGCCGTACTCGCGGCCACGGCCAACGACTACATGGTGGTCCCCGACCTCGCGGTCGTTGGTGGGGTCAAAGCCGAACCAGTCGCCGGTCCACCACTCCACCCACGCATGGGACTCGCCGCGGATCTTCTCGCCGATCGCCGCGTCGCGCTTGGGGTGCAAGTAGCCGGAGACGTAGCGGGCCGGGATGCCGACCGCGCGCAGGGCGCCGATCGCGAGGTGCGCAAAGTCCTGGCACACTCCCGAACGGCCTTCCCACGCGTGCGCGGCAGGCGTGTGAACCGACGTCACGCCTGGCACATATTTGATTTCGCTGTAGAGATAGTCGCATATGGCCCGAGCCGCCTCGTCGGGGCTGCCCTTGTGCGCGGCCTCCTGGGCGAAGGCAAGCACCTCGTCTGTTGGCTCGGTGGTGGGCGTGTTGACGAGGTACTCGCACAGCAGATCTTGGAAGCGCGGGCCGGTGATCGCGTCCCACGTGGCTCGATCCTCGCGAGCGGCCACCGAAGTCACCTCCACGAGAGACGAACCGGTCACGGTGAGCGACTGGTGCGGCTGCAGCACTTCGAAAACCGTGACATCGGTCTCCCAATAGTCGCGATAGGTCTGCCGCCACGTCACCGGGTTGACGTCGATGCGCTGGTCAAGAACGCGCTGCCGCGGCAGCCATGCGGGTGTCAGCCGCGCCTCGTTATAGGACGAGACGACCTCCTTCACATACGTGAACGAGGTCTTGTGCTCGATGCGGAGTCTCATGCGGTGCTCGTCTTCACTACAAGGCCTCCTGGCTCCACAGCACAGTCGAGGCTGGGAGGAAGTAGCGGTCGCGGATGAGGTCCGACGCTAGGGCACAGGCTCGCTGCACCTCCCGCATTTGTTCGGGCAGGTTGTCGAGGATCTCGCGAACGTCTCGGTATTCGAGGTTGGTGCGGGCCCTACCTAGGGCGAGGCGGGCACGGTCGCTGAGGGCCTTGTTGTTCGAGGCTCCCTCGATGAGGCTGAGCGTCTCCTCTGCTTTGGCGAGGCTGTAGGCGATGCTGCGCGGGAACAGGCGGTCTATCAGGAGGAACTCTGCCGCGCGCTCTTCGGTGACGAGGGCGCGCACGGTCCTCAGGTAGGCCTCGTGGGCGGAGCAGCTGCGCAACAGGGTGGTCCAGTTGGGGCCGGTGGTGCCCTCAAAGTGGCGCGTCATGAGGAGGCGCGCGATCATGTCCGCGCGCTCCAGGGAGCGGCCCAATTCCATGAAGTGCCAGGCGTCGTCGCGTGACGTTGTGGCTGAACTGAGGCCCCAGACGACGGCCGCGCGCTCGCGTACCCACACGAAGTACTCGTGGGGCCTCGCGGAACTGGACCAGCGCGGCAGCTGGTTGCGCGTGGTGTTGAGGGATTCCCATACCTCGGTGGAGATGACCTCGCGGGCGCGGCGGGCGTTCTCGCGCGCCGCGGTGAGAGTTCCCGCGATGGATGACGCCTTGGACGCATCGAACGCGAGCGCCTGGAGAACGTCTCGGCGGCTCACAGGGGCTGTGAACTCACAGTTCATGACGTTCAAGAGCGAGGCGTTAGCGCTCGGCTCGTCTACCCACGGGTCCTCAAGCAGCACGTTCAGGTGCACGTCGAGGAGCCGGGCCGTGTTGTCGGCCCGCTCCACGTAGCGGCCAATCCAGAACAGGGACTCGGCGATGCGGCTCAGCATGGGTCGCTCCCCGCTGCCTGCTGGAGCACCCGCTGCTGCTGTTGCTGCTGCTGCTGTTGCTGCTGCTGCTGGTGTTGCTGCTGTTGCTGCTGCTGCGCCTGCTGCTGGCCGTGTACGTAGTCGTCGGGATGGGCGGCCTGCGGCACGGCGGAGACACCCGAGAACTCCACACGGCTTTCGGGTGGCGGTGCCACCGAGCCGCGGTGTCGCACCCCACCGAGCACCCAGGTGTCCTTGGAGCCGCCGCCCTGCGAGGAGTTGACGATGAGTTGGCCCTTCGCGAGCGCCACGCGCGTGAGCCCGCCTGGCAACACCCACACATCGCGCCCGTCGTTGACCGCGAAAGGACGCAAGTCAACGTGGCGCGGCTCCAAGCCATCCTCGGTGAGCGTGGGCACGGTGCTGAGCTGCACCACGGGCTGCGCGATCCAGCCGCGCGGATCGTCGAGGATCTGAGCGCGCACCTGCGCCAACTCCTCTTTGGACGCCTTGGTGCCGATCGTGACGCCCTTGCCGCCCGCGCCGTCTACCGGCTTGACCACAAGCTCATCCAAGCGATCCAAGACCTCTTCCCTAGCGTCGGGCTCCTCAAGGCGCCACGTGTCCACATTGGGCAAAATGGGGTCTTCTCCCAGGTAATACCGGGTGAGTTCGGGCATGTATGTGTAGATCAGCTTGTCGTCGGCCACGCCATTGCCCACGGCGTTGGCGATCGTGACGTTGCCCAGGCGGGCGGCGTTGATGAGGCCAGGGGCGCCAAGCGACGAGTCTTTGCGGAAGGCAACAGGATCCAGGTAGTCGTCGTCCACGCGGCGGTAAATGACGTCCACGCGGCGCCGACCCGCGGTGGTGCGCATGTAGACGCGGCCGTTGTGGCACTCGAGGTCGCGGCCCTCCACTAGCTCGACTCCCATGGTGCGCGCGAGGAGCGAGTGCTCGTAGTACGCGGAGTTGTAGACGCCAGGGGTGAGAACCACGATGGTGGGATCGTCGACGTCCTCTGGCGCGGCCTTGGCGAGGGCCGAGCGGAGGCGCTGCGAATACTCGAGCACGGGTCGCACGCCCATCGCGCCAAACAGTTCGGGGAACATCTGGGACATCGCGCGGCGGTTGGAAAGCACGTAGCTCACGCCCGACGGCACGCGCACGTTGTCCTCGAGCACTCGCCAGATCCCGTGCTGGTCACGTACAAGGTCGATGCCGGCAATGTGTACTCGCACGCCGTTCGCAGGCTCGATGCCCGCCACGCTGCGATAGAAGTACTGGCTCGAGGCGATCAGGCGGCGCGGGACGATGCCGTCGTTGACGCAGTGCTGGGAGCCGTAGACGTCGGCGAGGAAGGCCTCGAGCGTCTTGACCCGCTGGGCGACGCCTGGCGAGATGATGTCCCACTCGTCGGCACCGACGACGCGCGGCACGATGTCCAAGGGGAAGGGGCGCTCCTCCCCCGCGTGGTCGAAAGTGACGCCCTGCGCGAGGTACGTATTCGCGAGCGACTCGGCCCGCGCGTAGAGGTCGTCGCCGGACATTCGGTCGATCTCGGCGTAGACGCGGGCGTACGGTTCACGCACCTTGCCCTTGACGTCCATCGCCTCATCCCAGGCCTGGACGGGCGCGTAACGCGTCCACGGAGTCTCGGACACGTCGTGCGACATGTTCCGAGCCTACGACCGCTGTGTTTCGTACGCGTCACAACCCGTTTTCCGTTCGACACGGCTGATAGATTGCCGAACATGGGGTACCCAGAGGATCACCTCGCCGCGGGCGAGAACATCATCGTCAACGCGCGTCCTCACTGGAAGCGGCTCATCGGTTCGGGGCTGCTATTTCTGCTGGGAACGGCGCTCGCCATCTGGCTCTACTCGCTGCTCGGCGACTCCGACTCGACGATGAACACGGTGCTCACGATCGCCATCATTCTGGGCTGGCTCGTGGTCGCGGTGCTGTGGGGCTTTGTCCCCTTCATCCGCTGGTTCACCACGCACTTCGTCATCACGGATCGGCGCATCATGTTTCGCACGGGCGTGATTACGCGCCAGGGCATCGACATCCCGATGGCGCGCATCAACTCGGTGCAGTTCCGCCACGGGCTGATCGACCGCATGTTCAAGACGGGAACGCTCGTCATCGAGTCGGCGTCGGACGATCCCCTTGAGTTCAACGACATCCCGAATGTCGAGGCCGTCCACAAGTTGCTCTACGACGAGCTATACGACGAGCTTCACGACGACGGGAAGGGTTAGGGCCAACCCAACCCCGTCGTCGGTCGGCTACTAGATTTGCAGGCATGACAACCGATCCCCTGTCACCAGAGTTTGCCCAGGAAGTGGCCGCGGGCTACGCGTTCGAGGGTGGCACGCTCAGGCTCGGCGCATTGGTGCAGGGCGAAGGGGCCACCGAGTCCGCGCAGGTCCAGGTGCCGCTCGCAATGCTCAACCGTCACGGCCTCATCGCGGGCGCCACGGGCACCGGCAAGACCCGCACTCTGCAGCTCTTCGCGGAGGGTCTCAGCGAGCAGGGCGTTCCGGTGTTCGTGGCGGACATCAAGGGCGACCTCACCGGCATGGCGATCGACGGCGAACCCAAGGACTTCATCGCCAAGCGCGCGGCGGACATCGGCCAGGATTGGTCGCCCGCGTCGTTTCCCCTCGAGTTCTACAGCCTCGGCGGCATCGGCACCGGCGTGCCCATTCGCACCACGGTCACCGACTTTGGGCCCCTGCTGCTGAGCAAGGTGCTGGGGCTCAACGACACCCAGGAAAGCTCGCTGAGCCTCATCTTCCACTGGGCCGACGCCAACAAGCTCGCGCTGCTTGACCTCAAGGACCTGCGCGCCGTCATCGCGTACCTCACCTCGAAGGAGGGCAAGGACGAACTCGCGGGGATCGGCGGCGTCTCCCCCGCCACTGCGGGCGTCATCCTGCGCGAGATCTCGTCGCTCGAGGCGCAGGGCGCCGAGGAGTTCTTTGGCGAACCCGCCTTCGACACCAAGGACCTGCTCGCCGTGGGCGCCGACGGTCGCGGCGTCATTTCCGCGCTCGAGCTACCCGCGCTCCAGGACCGGCCCGCGCTGTTCTCCACCTTCCTGATGTGGCTCCTCGCCGACCTCTTCGCCGATCTGCCCGAGGTTGGCGACGTCGACAAACCCAAACTGGTCTTCTTCTTCGACGAGGCACACCTGCTCTTCACGGACGCCACCAAGGAATTCCTCACGCAGGTGACGCAAACCGTGCGGCTCATCCGCTCCAAGGGCGTTGGCGTGTTCTTCGTGACGCAAAGTCCCAAAGACATCCCGGCCGACGTTCTGGGCCAGTTGGGCTCGCGCGTCCAGCACGCGTTGCGCGCCTTCACGCCGGAGGACGCCGCCGCGCTCAAGGCGGCCGTGCGCACCTACCCCACGTCGCCCTACGACCTTGAGAAGGTGTTGACGTCCCTCGCCACCGGCGAAGCGGTGGTGACGGTGCTGAGCGAGAAGGGCGCGCCTACGCCCGTGGCATGGACGCGGCTGCGGGCCCCGCGCGGGTCGATGGACGCCGCACCTGCCGAGTCCGTGACTGCGGTCATCAACGCCAGCGCGGGCTCCACGAAGTACGCCGTCGAGACGGATCGCGAAAGCGCCTACGAACTTCTCGCGGCTCGCGTTGAAGCCACTGCAGCGGCCGCCGAACAGGCGAAGGCCGCCGAAGAGAAGGCCAAGGCCGACGCTGCCGCCAAGAAGGCGGAGTCGGCACCTCGGCGCACCAGCACCAGGAAAGACAAATCGGTGGTCGAGGAGGTGCTGACGTCCTCGACGGCGAAGTCGCTGGCTCGCAGTGCGGGGCGAGAACTGATCAACCAGATCTCGCGGTCAATCTTTGGTACCCGCGGGCGATAGCTCGCACCAGTCACCGCGCGCACCAGTCACCGCGCGCACCAGTCACCGCTCGCACCAGTCACCGCGCGCACCAGTCACCGCGCGCACCACTCACCGCGCGCACCACTCACCGCGCGCACCACTTACCGCGCGCGCGCTCACTCAGGACGCACGCTCGCGCCCCGCCACTCAGGTGAGGGCGGGTGCGGAGCGTCGCGCTAATGGCGGTGGCGCATTCGGCGGCGCGGCATCGAGCGGCGTCGCCATTGCCGGTATCCATTCGCGGTTGGGGTCAGTTGAGGCAGGCGGCTTGAACCACACCTGCCCGTCGATGACCCTGAGCTCCCAGCCGTGGTCGTGGAGCCGATGGTGGCAGGGCACGCATAAGAGCACC
>Ga0160449_1000068_pt1 | contig 142636 bp, 137 predicted proteins | sample HID1975I_E1MG_FD_108216 | JGI IMG/M metagenome (GOLD analysis project Ga0160449, IMG submission 108216) | Enriched soil microbial communities from UW Madison campus, WI, USA - HID1975I_E1 MG | ecosystem: Environmental > Terrestrial > Soil > Unclassified | place: USA: Madison, Wisconsin...
CACCTGGGATCGCGGCAAGGAACTGGCCGACCATTCCCGCCTCACACTGGCTACCGATGTCGAAGTCTATTTCTGCGATCCGCAATCGCCCTGGCAGCGCGGCTCCAACGAAAACACCAATCGTCTGCTGCGACAATATTTCCCCAGAGGAACAGATCTGTCGTTATACAGCCAGGCCCAGCTGAGTGCCGTTGCCCGGCAACTCAACGAACGGCCAAGGAAAACGCTCGAATACCAAACACCCGCAGAGCGTTTCCAAGCCTGTGTTGCCGCCACCCGTTGAACCCACCGCCTGATCCCATAGTTCAATCCGTTCTAGGTCCGCCTCCCACAACAGGCGCTCCTGCTCTAGCTGGGCTGGGGATTTGGCCGCTGGAGGCTTGGACTTGCCCTGATCCGATACAGAACCTTTTCGGGCGCTGGCAAACAGCGCATCGGATTTAATGATTTCTTTCGGGATAAGCCGCTTCGCGTCCTCCCTATCCTTGGTCCGCAAGGACAGCATGATTTCACGCTTACCGAGGACAGCGCGCAAATCGTCAGGTACAATGCGCCGAAAATAGTAAACCGAGCCGCGCTTAGCGAGATAGGACATGGGCTGTTCCATAACTGTTACAGATGTAACAGACGCCCGTAAAAAGTCCTTATTTTTCAACGTTTTCCAAGCCTTTCAACAGCTTAGAGACGATGGTGGGCCTGGCAGGACTCGAACCCGCAACCTAGCCGTTATGAGCGGCCAGCTCTAACCATTGAGCTACAGGCCCCACCCTGCGCGGCTGGATAGGCAGCATCAGGCGGCTTGGCAAGCCTCCGCGCGCGCCGGAATGGCATCCAGCAGTTGATCCAGGCCAACCGCCGCTACGCCGCGCCGCGCCAGATGGCTCAGCACCCTATCCCACCAGCCATAAAAGGCCGTGCGATCGGCTTCGTCGCGAACATAGGGCGTGTGGCCCGGCTCCAGCGTGGGCGAATGGAAACTAAAGTTGAGGACACGCACGCCCTCCTCGATCAGGGCGTCGATCGCCGCCGTCGCTTCGGACGCGGTAATGCCCTCGGGCGTCAGCGGCACGCGCGACAGCATCCGCGCCCGCGCCAGGGCGCCGGCCAGCGGCCCCATCGCCTGGGTCGCGCGATAAAGCCCCTCGCCTCCCCCCCGCAACAGGCCGGTGATCGCCGTCGACAGCGGCAATTCGACCAGGCTGCGGGTCGGCCCCGCCCAATAGGGATTTTGCGGCAAGCCATGGAAATCGGGGCCATGCTGGCCGCTATAGTCGAACCGGCTACGCACTGATGTGTCCAGGCGAAAACCCGCCGCTTCCAGCAGCCGCGCGCTGTTGGGGCCGACACCGTAACGCCCCGCACGATAAGCGATCGGCCGCCGGCCAAAGCGATCCTCGATCCGCCGGCACAGCGCCTCCAGCTTGGCGGCCTCCACCGCTTCGGGCAAGGAGCCGACATAGGAATTGGCGGCGTTCACATCCTCGACATGGGGCGGATTGACCCAGGGGTGGAGATGCGCGCCGACATCGGCTTCGCCCGCGGCCACCCACGCCCCCATCATCCCGGCGGCCGCATCACTGTCCACCACCGGATAGTCGGTGACATAAACGGGCTTCACCCCGGCCCCCGCGAAATAGGCCTGGCCGCGCGCCATGCCGGCCAGCGCGGTGACGCCATGCCCTTCGCGTCGGAAGGGCGCGTTCCAGTCGAATTCCTCCTCGGTATCGACGAACAGCATGAAACGGGTGCCGAACGCGGCCGGAAGCGCAATCATGTCCTCGGGCAGCGGCGCCCGAAGCAGATTGCCGTCATGATGATGATGAGCTGATTGCATCGCCCTTCCCTATCCCGCAATGGTTGCGATAGGGTTTCGTTCCGGTCAAGCCCGCGCCCGACCAGCCCGAAAATCAGCCATTGCCGACGACATCCTCTTCCATCCCGTCGACCGGGATGCGCAGCAGGAAACGGTCCGGGCCGACATCCAGGCTGCCACCGCAACCGGCCGCCAGGCTGCGGATCAGACGCAGCGAAAAGCCCAGCCCCAGCAACGGCCCATCCGCCCAATCGCCTTCGGGCGTATAGCCCGGATCAAGCAGATGCGCCTCGTCCATGCCGACCAGCGTCGACGGGCGATCGATCGCCAGAACGACCTTGCCCGACGCGCCATCGGGCTGGAACCAGCAGGCGCCGGTCACCGCCTCGCCCTCGGGCGCGACCGAAATCAGCGTGCGCAGCAGATGCTGCACCATGCGCTCGCCCTGCACCGGATCGATGCTGATCTGCGGCAGATCCTGCGACACGGCGATGTCGATCGGCGTCACCACCCGGCCTTCCTGATCGCGGAAACGGGCCGCGACCTGCATTACCAGCAATGCCGGATCGATCGTCTGCGGCGCGCCGATGCCATCACCGCGCGATACCTTCGCCGCCAGGTCGAGATCGTCGAAAGCCGCCAGCAGATGGCGCGCATCGACGGCGATATTGCCGGCCATCTCGCGATATTCAACGCCCGCCGGGCCGAACAATTCCTGTTCGATGATCTCGGCGAAGCCCAGGATCGCGTTGAGCGGCGTGCGCAGTTCATGCACCAGCTGGCGCAGCGAATCCGCCGACAGGCCGGCAATCGTCACCGCCCCCGAAGGGGTCGTCGCCACTTCGTGCAGATAGGGGCGCCGTGCCTGGCCGCGATAGCCCTGGAAACGGCCCGAGCGCGGATCGAAGAAGGGCGTCGCCGACAGCCGCCATTCGCCCGCCATCATCCCGCCGATGATGGTGAAGCGGCCATTCTGGAAGCCGCTGCGACGCTGGAAGGCACCGGCGACATGGCCGTCCGGGCCGCTCGCCCCTTCCAGCGCGATTTCGCCGAGCGACAGGCCGACCAGCGCGGCGCGCGGCCCCTGGTCCACCCAGACCAGCACGCCGGTCGAATCCGTCTCGAAGGCGAAGAAATGCGGCTGCTCGTTGCGCAATGCCGGCTGCGACACCGGCGCGACGATGATTTCCTGCGCAGGCGCCTCCTCGGGCGGGCGCCGGTTGCTGGTGAAGCGCGCGATGCGATCGACCAGATTGCGGATCTGGTCGGGGCCGGGTTCGCCCACCGGCTGCGGCGCAACCTCCTGCTCGACGGCGGGTTCGGTTGCGAGCGCCATGTCCGCCGTCAGCAGCATGTCGGTTTCGCTGGCGCCTGGGCCACTGGTCAGCACCAGGTCGGTCGGGCCGAAGGCTTCGAGCCCCTGCCGCGTCTCCGGCCCCATGTCGCGGCGGCCGCGCAGCACGCCCCGTGCGGTGGGGCTGAGATGCGGCAGCAGTTTGGCCCAGAGCGGATCGGAGAGGCGCGCGCGGGCCATAGCCGCACCGGCAATCGCCGGCCGATCACCGGCAAAAAAACGGATCAGGCTGGCCGAACGCAACCGACCGCCCAGTTCGACGACGGTCGCGATTCGCTGCATTTCAGACAGTTGCGGCCGCAACTGGCCCAATCGGTCAAGCAAAGCCTCGCGATCGGGTGCGTCCATGGGGGGACGATCATAGCGATCATGCTGTGCCAGCAGGTCGACGCATTGCCGCCACAGCGTCACCGCGCCCACGCCGCTGCGATTGTCGGCAGCCAGCACGGTTTGCATGATGTCGTTGAAGCGCAACCAAAGTCCCCATATTCAAGCGGTAGCAGGCGGCATGCCTGCATCGCCGTTCGTTACATCCTAACCGATAAGCAGTCCTTACCCAAAGCGAAAGCGTGATTTCCGCGCACAATATGAGCGTCGCATAGTGGGACAATTGCATTGCTCTGAAATATTATTATGATGCGCCCGCAGTAACAGGTAAGGAAATAATCAATCTGATGGCGGGGCCAAATATCGACGACATCGACCTGCAGATCCTGGGCGAATTGCAGGACAATGGCAGGATGACCAATGTGGATCTGGCGCGGAAGGTCGGGCTGACGGCTCCGCCATGCCTGCGCCGCGTCCGCGCGCTGGAGGAAGCCGGCGCCATCACCGCCTATCATGCCGTGGTCGATCCGGCGATGCTGGGTTACACCATCACCGTGTTCGCGATGGTCAGCCTCAAGAGCCAGGCCGAGGCCGATCTCAAGGCCTTCCAGGACCATGTCGATGCGCTGCCCGAAGTGCGCGAATGCCATATGCTGAACGGCGAGATCGACTTCATCCTGAAGGTGGTCGCGCGCGACCTGCAGAGCTTCCAGCAATTCCTGACGTCGAAGCTGACGCCCGCCCCCAATGTGGTGAGCGTCAAGACATCGCTGACGATCCGCACCTCGAAGAATCTGCCCGGCGTCCCGCTGCCGGTCTGATCCGGCCAGCCCGCGACAGCCGGCACACAAACGCAACGAAAAGGGCCGGCCCCGCAGGGGGACCGGCCCTTTTGCATGTCACGTCACGCCGCGATCAGCTGGCCGTCTGGGCCGTGCCTTGCTGCGCCGACTTGCGGTTCTGCAGGTCCACCCAGACCGACCAGAAGCCGGCGACATTGCTCCAATTGCTGCCGCTGGTCACCTGGGCCAGCGTCGTCTTGGCACCGGGCAGATCGCCCGAACGCGCCAGCGCGATGCCGAGGCGCGCATTGGCCCGATCGGCATCAATGCTGCCCTTGCTCAGAGCCAGCCGATATTGCTCGACGGCCTGCGGATATTGGCCGAGCGAAAAATAGCCATCGGCCGCGTTCAGCGCCGCCTTGCCATCGCTGGCGGTCGCCGCCTTCTTCGCCAGCGCGGGCATGCCGGCGATATCCTTGGTCGCCTTGGGCGTGACGGCTTTCAGCAATTGGGCCGTGGTCGCCTGGCTCGCGGTCAGCTTGCCGGCCGAACGGCCCGCTTCGATGATCGCCTTGGCCTCGGCAAAATTGCCGGTTTTTTCGGCCAGTTGGGCGTAGGTCTGATAGTCCCGCTCGCTCGCCATCGCGCCATTGGCGGCCTGGAGGCGATAGAGGTCGAGCTGGATCTGCGCGTCGCTTTCCTGCCCGGCCAGATAGTTGATCAATGCCGATCGCCATTCGGGCGTCGAAGGATAGACTTCCAGCCGCTCGCGATAGAGGCTGCTCACCTCATTCCAGTCATTGGCCTGATAGGCCATGGAAATGGCGCGGTCATACCAGGGCGCCGGGATCGGCTGCCCCGACGCCTTCTGCAATGCCAGCGCCTCCTGCACATAGACGCGCGCGTCCTTGGGCTTGTTCTTGCGCATCGCGATGTCGGCGCGCAACATGGTGGCGTCGATGCCGGTATAGCCGAGCGTCTTGGCATAATCGAGCTGAGCGACAGCATCGGTATAGTTGGCCACCATGTAGGACAGGTAGCCGGCGATGAAGCGCAGGCGCGGCGCATCCGCCTTGGGCACGGAACTGGTCTTGAACATGTCGGTCAGCGCGATCCGCTGTGCCTGAATGTCCCGACGCAGCACTGCCACCTCGAAGCGCAGGCCGGCCGCGGCATAGGCTTCGATGTCAGTGGTCGGGTTCAGAGCGGCGATCCGCAGATTGGCGGTCGATGCGTCACGCGCCTTGATCGCGGCGTCAGCAGCCTGCACATCGGCGCGGAAGGCGTCCGACATCTCGATCGGCGGCCCCGCCACCACGATCTTCTTCTTGGCCGATGCCGGCGTCGCCAGCACAGCACCAGCCAGCATGACCGGAAGCCCGATAGTCAGAAAAATATGATCCCGCATGGCCATGACAGGCCTCCCCCACTGTAAATCCCGGCCCAGCCGGTCATTCAAAAAATGAAGGCATATAGGCCATCGGACGACCGATGGCCTATATGCTTATACTAGTTTCAGGCCTTGGTGCCCAGATAGGTCAGCCACAGATCAGCGATCTGCTTGCGTGCGCCGCCCTGGACCGCCTCGAACGCCGTCTTGGCGCCAGCATTGTCGCCACCCATCGTCTTGGCAATGCCCAGGCGGGTGTTGATCTCGTCCGCGTCCACGCCGCCCTTCTGCTTGGCCAGTTCAAACATCGCCGCCGCCTTGGCATAGTCACCATAGCCCAGATAGGCGTCGCCGGTCGCGGCCGCGACCTTGCCATTGGCGGCCTTGCCGGCATCCGCCTCGGCAGCGCCCAGCGTCGACTTGTCGCCCGGAATACGGCCGACAGCCGCCTGATAGATGTCACCAGCCTGGCTGGCGTTCAGCACGCCCTTGGCGCGGCCGGCGTCGATCGTCGACTTGACCTCGCCATAGATGCCCGTCTTCGACGCCATTTCGGCCAGTTCGGTGAAGTCGGCAGCAACCACCAGACCCTTGGCCGCCGACATCAGGCGCAGCACGTCCAGATTTTCGCGGTTGGTGATGTTCGGGTTCGCCTGCTGGAACAGACGGATCAGCGTGCGGAGATTTTCGCCGCTCGGATTGGCAGCATAGGCCCACTTGGCCCATTCGGTGACTTCCGGCAGGCGCGCAGCGGCCGCACGGCTGACGCCGATCTGATACCATTGCGCCGGCACGGGCTGGCCCGACGCCTTGGTCGCGTCAGCGGCGGCCTTCAGCGCGGCCAGGCCCTGCTGGTTGAAGCCGCGGGCGGGTTCCGCCGAAGCGTTGCCCGTACCGGCCTTGCCGAAATAGGCCTGGGCGATGGTCGGGTTGACCTGTTCCGACTTGTAGCCGGCAGCCAGCGCCGCCTGGCCGCGCGCGATTGCGACGTCATAATTTTTCTGCGCCAGCGCGGCGTCGGCCGCCACCATGTTGAACTGGCCGGTCTGCTCGGGCGGGGTCAGACCGCTGTCGAGCATCTGGTTGAGGCCTTCCATCTTCAGCGCATCATCCTTGCCCTGGATGCCGGTGTTCAGCTTGATCGCGCCAATCTGATATTTGTCGTCGTTCGACGCCGCCTTGCCATCGGCCTCGGTCAGCGCCGTCTTGGCACCGGCAAAATCCTGGGCATCGGCGGCCTTCTGGGCGGCCTGAAGCGACTTGAGCACCTCCGGCGACACATTCAGCTTGCGGCCGGCCGGCTTTTCTTCCTTCTTCGCGGCGGAGGCGGGAGCCGAAACGGCGCCGCCGGTCAGCGCCAGAGCCAGCGCGAGCGACAGCGGGGTAACAAAACGCATGATCCTCATCTCCTTTTCGCGCCTGGCTAGGGGACCACAGGCGACATCCGGGTTGAGCGCCGATTAGGGGTCGGCGCGTGAACGGGCTTTGAACAAGCCTATATCCGCGCATTTTGCAACTGTCATGCTGCGGCTTCGTTCCGCTTTTCTGCACGCCCGCCAATCACCGCCTTGGCTGCACATGCGGGCGCGCGGGCGCGCGCGAGGGGTGACAGATTTGTTTCGCTCGGCTAGTGCAGTGGTAACGCATCACACCCATCCAAAAAGAGAATCGCCTTGACCGACGAGACCGTCCTCGCCGACCCTTCGGACATCAGCCCCATCAGCATCGTTGATGAGATGAAGTCGAGCTATCTCGACTATGCCATGTCCGTCATCGTCTCCCGCGCCCTGCCGGACGTGCGCGACGGCCTGAAACCGGTGCATCGCCGTATTCTCTTCTCGGCCCAGGAATCGGGCTTCGTCTACAACCGCCCCTATCGCAAGTCGGCCCGTCTGGTCGGTGAAGTCATGGGTAAATATCACCCCCATGGCGACAGCTCGATCTACGACGCGTTGGCCCGCATGACCCAGGACTGGTCGATGCGCGTGCCGCTGATCGATGGTCAGGGCAATTTCGGCTCGATGGATCCCGATCCGCCAGCCGCCATGCGTTATACCGAAGCGCGCCTGGCCAAGGTCGCGACCGCGCTGCTGGACGATCTCGACAAGGATACGGTCGACTTCACGCCCAACTATGACGCCTCGGAAAGCGAGCCTCAGGTACTGCCGGCCCGCTTTCCCAACCTGCTGGTTAATGGCGCCGGCGGCATCGCGGTCGGCATGGCCACCAACATCCCGCCGCACAACCTGGGCGAAGTGCTGCGCGCCTGCCTCGCCTATATCGAAAATCCGGCGATCTCGACCGACGAACTGATCCAGATCGTCCCCGGTCCGGACTTCCCGACCGCGCCGCTGATCCTGGGCCAGTCGGGTGCCCGCAACGCCTATCATACCGGCCGCGGCTCGATCCTGATGCGCGCCCGGCACGAGGTGGAGGAAGGCCGCGGCGACCGCCGCTCGATCGTCCTCACCTCCATCCCCTATCAGGTCGGCAAGAGCGGCCTGGTGGAGAAGATCGCCGAAGCCGCCAAGGACAAGCGGATCGAGGGCATCAGCGACATTCGCGATGAATCCAACCGCGAAGGCGTTCGGATCGTCATGGATCTGAAGCGCGATGCCACCCCGGACGTCGTCCTGAACCAGCTGTGGCGCAACACCCCGGCCCAGTCGAGCTTCCCCGCCAACATGCTGGCGATCCGCGGCGGCCGCCCGGAACTGCTCGGCCTGCGCGAGATCATCGAAGCCTTCGTCAAGTTCCGCGAAGAGGTCATCACCCGCCGCACCAAGTTCGAGCTGAACAAGGCGCGCGACCGCGCCCATATCTTGCTCGGCCTGGTCGTCGCGGTCACCAATCTCGACGAGGTGGTGAAGATCATCCGCGGTTCGGCCAGCCCGGCGGCTGCCCGCGAATCGCTGCTGGCGCGCGAATGGCCGATCGGCGAGATCGCGCCCTATCTGCGCCTGGTCGAGGCGATCGAGACCGAAGTCAGCGGCGAAAGCTACAAGCTGAGCGACGTCCAGGTCCGCGCCATCCTCGACCTGCGCCTCCACCGCCTGACCGCGCTCGGCCGTGACGAGATCGGCAAGGAACTGGCCGAACTGGCCGAAGCCATCGCCGAATATCTCGCCATCCTGGGCGACCGGGTGAAGCTCTACGCGGTGATGCGCGAAGAGTTCGAGGCGATCGAGAGCGAATTCGCCACGCCGCGCGTGTCGGTCATCGCCCCTGCCGCCGACGGCATCGATGACGAGGATCTGATCGAGCGCGAGGAGATGGTCGTCACCGTCACCGTGCAGGGCTATATCAAGCGCACCCCGCTCGAAAGCTTCCGCGCCCAGGGCCGTGGCGGCAAGGGCCGGTCGGGCATGGCGACCAAGGATGAGGATGCCGTCACCGAACTGTTCGTCACCTCGACGCACACGCCGGTGCTGTTCTTCTCGACCGCCGGCAAGGTCTATCGCATGAAGGTCTGGCGCCTGCCCGAGGGCGGCCCCGCCACCCGTGGCCGGCCGATGATCAACCTGCTTCCGCTGGCGCCGGGCGAAACCATCCGCACCGTCCTGCCTCTGCCGGAGGATGAGGAAAGCTGGAAGGAACTGCACGTCATGTTCGCCACCGCGAACGGCACCGTGCGCCGCAACAGCATGGACGCCTTCGCCAATGTGCCGAGCAACGGCAAGCTCGCGATGCGCTTCGACGAAGGCAGCGACGATCGCCTGATCGGCGTCGCCCTGCTGACCGAAGAGGATGACGTCCTGCTCGCCACCCGCCAGGGCCGCGCCATCCGCTTCGCCGCCACCGACGTGCGCGAATTCCAGAGCCGCACCTCGACCGGCGTGCGCGGCATGACCTTGAAGGATGGCGACGAGGTCATCTCGCTCTCGATCCTCAAGGGCTTCGAGGCGACCACGGAAGAACGCGACGACTATCTGCGTGCCGCCCCCTGGAAGGAGAATGAGGCGACCCCGGCGATCAACAGCGCCGAACGCATGGCCGCCTTTGCCCAGGCGGAACAGTTCCTGCTGACGGTTTGCGCCAATGGCTATGGCAAGATCAGTTCGGCCTATGATTATCGCCGCACCGGGCGCGGTGGCCAGGGCATCACCAATATCGACAATATCGCCCGCAACGGCCTGGTCGTCGGCAGCTTCCCGGTCGCGCTGGAGGATCATCTGATGCTGGTCACCGATCAGGCGAAGCTGATCCGCATGGGCCTGTCGTCGATGCGCGTCATCGGCCGCAACTCGGCCGGCGTGCGCCTGTTCAACGTCGCCAAGGACGAGCATGTCGTTTCCACCGCCCGGATCGAGGACGGCGAAGATGACAGTGCGGAGGCCGGGGCTGAGGCTGCGGCCGAAGGCACCGTTGAGAGCACGCCCGGAACCGGCAGCGAGGATGGCGAAGCGTGAGCGAGCTGTTCGCCTACAAGATCCTGACCGCCGAGCAATATGACCAGTTCAAGGCCGACGGCGTATTCAAGGGCGCGCCGATCGACCTGCAGGACGGCTATATCCACATGTCCACGCGCGATCAGGCGGCCGAAACGGCGGCCAAGCATTTCGCGGGACAGGATCGGCTGGTGATGCTGATGATCGACCTCGCCCCCTTTGGCGAGGCGATCAAATGGGAAGTGTCGCGCGGCGGCGCGCTCTTCCCCCATCTCTATGGCGACCTGCCGATCGGCGCGGTCGCCGGCAAGGTGATCCTGCGCCTCGACGACGCCGGCAATCACCTGTTTCCGGCGGGGTTCTGATCCATTCCCATTCCTTCCCGAGCCAGTCTCGGGGAGGAATGGAGATTACCCCCGCCCCATCTCCACCACCCGGCCGCGCACGACGCGATAGGTCCAGCCGCCCCAACGGATGCGGTTGGAGAAGGACGCCTGGAGCTGCACCGCCAGATGCGCCCAGCAGACGGCAAAGGGCGTCACCATGTCCCACCAGAGCGATCGCCGCGCACGCGCCGCCTGCGCCGGTTCCAGCACCGCGCCCAATATCCCCCGTCGCACCATCGCCCGGCCCCAGGCCGCGCCATAGCCGATAGCGATGGCCGGCCAACCGCCCCAGCCCAGCGCCCACAGCCAGAAACCCGATTGCAGCGCGACCGCGCCGGTCGCCACCGCCCACATGCGCGGGCTGTTGGTGATGATATGGCGATATTGACGCACCCCAAAGCCCCAGAGCGGGCTAGGTCCGCCATCCAGTGGGCTCGCCACCAGCAGGTCGCGCACCGGCCGCATCCACAGCTTCGTGCGCCAGCCAGCCAGCCCGATCGCCATGTCGTCGGACAGACGCCCGGCCAGCGCCGCGTCGATATCGATCCGCTCGGCCGCCGCCCGCGTCATCGCCATCGCGCCGCCCCAGGGCATGGTTGCACTGGCCGCGCGCGGCAGCGTCGCCAGCTGCATCTCGACCGCGCCGACCAGCGCCGGCATGCCGTGCCCGGCCGGCAGCAGCAGGCGATAGCCTGTCACGATATCGGCCTTGCCCCGCACCAGCGGAAAGAGCAGGCGCCCGACCAGCCGCACCGGCGGCTCGATATCCGCGTCGATGAAGATCAGATAGCGATCCGCGTCGCGCAGTGCCTTCAGCGCCGCCCGCAACTTGTGGACCTTCTGTCCCTCGTCGCTCGCCACGCCGGCGCGCACGATCTGCACCCAATCCGGCTGCGCCGCAGCCAGCGCCTCCGCCGCCGCACACGCCCCGGAGGTCGTCAGCAGCAGCCGGAACGACACACTCTGCGCCTTCAACCGGGTGACAAGTTCGCTGTCAGCTTCCCAGTCGTCCCGCACCGACAGGATCATGACCGCGCCGTCGGGCGCCTCCTCCTGCCGGTCCGCCGGCAGATGGCGCCAATAATTGATCACGCCCAGCAGGCTGATCGCCTGCAGCAGGAACCAGATCGCCAGGAAGATGCTCAAGATCGGGATGCCCCTTTACCCTTTATCGCGCCCGTGTATGACCGACGCCATGCCCAGTGCCAACCCATCCATGTGTGCGATCTGAATGCTCTACAGCCCCTTCATGTATCGCTTGATGCGCGTCCTTCCGGTGAGCGCCGGATCGGCGATCGGCGCATGGCTCGGCGGCATGGTCGGTCCGCGGCGCATGGCGGTCCGATCCGAACGGGCGCGACGCAACCTTGCCCTGCTGCGCCCCGATCTGTCGGAAGGCGATGCCGCCGCGCTCCTGCACCAACGCTGGCGCAATGTCGGCCGCTTTGCCGCCGAACTGCCGTCGATGGGGCGACTGCTTGCCGGCGGCCATCTCTCGATCGAGGATCATGACGCCTATCGCACCATCGTCGATGGTCCCGGCGCGATCATCTTCGTGTCGCTGCATATCGGCCATTGGGATGTGATTGCCGCCCACCTGAAGACCCAGATGGATCGCCCGTCGATCGGCGTGCAGCAACCGCCGGAAAATCCGCGCCATGCGAAAATGCTGGAAAAGGCCCGTGCCGCCTATGCCACCGACGCATTGCCGCCGGGCGAAGGCGCGGCCCGCCGCATCCTTCGCCATCTGGCCAAGGAAGATCGCGCGCTCGCCTATATGCTGCTCGACGAACGGCGCGACCGACAGGTCAGCTTTCCCACCTTCGGCCGCCCGCTGGGACCACAGGGCAATGTCTCGATCGCGCTGCGCATGGCCAAGGCTTCGGGCGCGCGGATCATGCCCCTCTATCTCGTCCGCACCGGCAGCACGCACTTCACCCTGAAATGGCATCAGCCTTTCGACCCCGCCGACATGGATCAGGCCGCGATCTTCGCCGCGCTCGACCATTTTCTGGGTGAGGCCGCGCTTGCTCATCTCGACCAGTGGCTGGGGCTGCAGGATATCGACCTGACCGATCCGGGCCACGCCCCTGCCCTAGCCCGGATGTGACTTCCCTTCCCTTACGGTCTAAAGGCCCGCCCATGTCCCGAATCGCGATCAAGATCTGCGGCCTGTCGACCCCGGAGACGGTGGGCGCCGCCGTGCAGGCGGGGGCGAGCCATGTCGGCTTCGTCCATTTCCCCAAGAGCCCGCGCCATGTCGAACCCGACCGGATGCGCGCACTCGCCGCCGCTGTCCCGACCCATGTCGATCGCGTCGCCGTGGTCGTCGATGCCGATGACGAGCAACTGTCGCGCCTGACCGGCACCGGTGCGCTCAGCGCCCTGCAACTTCATGGCAAGGAAAGCCCGGAGCGGGCCGCCGCTATCCGCCAGCGTTTCGGCCTGCCGGTGTGGAAGGCGATTTCGGTCAAGACCCGCGACGATATCGACGCTGCCCAGGCCTATGCCGGCACGATCGACCGGCTGCTGTTCGACGCGAAGACGCCCGATGGCGCGGCGCTGCCCGGCGGCATGGGCCTGCGCTTTGACTGGACCTTGCTGCGCGGCGTCGCCATGCCCGCGCCCTGGGGGCTTTCCGGCGGCCTTGGCATCGACAATGTGTGCGATGCGATCCGCCTGACCGGCACGCCGCTGATCGACGTTTCTTCGGGCGTCGAGGATGCGCCGGGCATCAAGAGTGTGGACAAGATCATGGCCTTCTGCAAAGCGGTGTCGGCATGTTGACGCTGAACGCCCCTGCCATGCGCATCGAAGGACGATGGCGCTGATCGCTTCCTGACCACAAGCGAACGCCCATCATTTGTCCCCGGAAAGATATTCATGACCGACACCATCACCCATTCTGCCGCTCTGGCCAACAGCCTCCGCAGCCAGCCCGACGACAATGGCCATTTCGGCGCCTTTGGCGGCCGCTATGTCGCCGAAACGCTGATGCCGCTGATCCTGGAGCTGGAAAAGGTCTACAAGGCGGCCAAGGTCGATCCGGAATTTCACGCCGAATATGCCGAGTTGCTGCGCTCCTATGTCGGCCGCCCCAACCCGCTTTATTATGCGCAGCGGCTGACCGAAGCGCTGCGCGCCAAGGCGGAACCGGGCAAGGGTGCCAAGATCTACCTCAAGCGCGAGGAACTCAACCACACCGGCGCGCACAAGATCAACAATTGCATCGGCCAGGCCCTGCTCGCCCGCCGCATGGGCAAGAAGAAGGTCATCGCCGAAACCGGCGCAGGCCAGCATGGCGTTGCCACCGCGACCGTCGCCGCCCTGTTCGGCATGGAATGCAAAATCTTCATGGGCGCCAAGGATGTCGAGCGGCAGAAGCCCAACGTCTTCCGCATGAAGCTGCTCGGCGCAGAGGTGATCCCGGTCCATTCCGGCTCCTCGACGCTCAAGGATTCGATGAACGACGCCCTGCGCTACTGGGTGTCGAACGTCCATGACACTTTCTACATCATCGGCACCGCCGCCGGCCCGCACCCCTATCCGGAACTGGTGCGCGATTTCCAGTCGATCATCGGCAAGGAAATCCGCGCGCAGATCATGGAGGCCGAAGGTCGCCTGCCCGACATGCTGATCGCCCCGGTGGGCGGCGGCTCCAACGCCATCGGCATGTTCCACCCGTTCCTCGACGATCCCGAAGTCGCGATGATCGGCGTGGAAGCGGCCGGTGAAGGCCTCGACAAGAAGCATGCCGCCAGCCTCGCCGGTGGCGCATCGGGCATCCTGCACGGCAATCGCACCTATCTGCTCCAGGACGAGGACGGCCAGATCACCGAAGCGCACAGCATTTCGGCTGGCCTCGACTATCCCGGCATCGGCCCGGAACATAGCTGGCTGCACGAGATCGGCCGGGTGAAATATCTGCCGATCAAGGATGATGAGGCGCTGGATAGCTTCCAGACCCTCTCGCGCCTCGAAGGCATCATCCCCGCGCTCGAATCCGCCCATGCCGTGGCCGCGGCCGAGCAGGTCGCGCCGACGCTGGACGCGGACAAGATCATCGTCGTCAATCTGTCAGGCCGGGGGGACAAGGACATCTTCACCGTCGCCGACGCGCTGGGAGTGGAGATGTGAGCATGGATCGTCTCGCCACCCGCTTCGCCGCCTGCAAGGCGCAGGGCCGCGCCGCCCTCATCACCTTCGTGACCGCCGGTGACCCGGACGTCGCCTCGACCCCCGCCATCCTCGATGCGCTGGTCGCGGGCGGCGCCGACATCATCGAACTGGGCATGCCCTTCACCGATCCGATGGCCGACGGCCCGGCGATCGAACTGGCGAACCTGCGCAGCCTCGGCTCCGGCACCAAGACGAAGGATGTTTTCGCGCTGGCCGCCGATTTCCGTGCGCGCCATCCCGAAACGCCGCTGATCCTGATGGGCTATGCCAATCCGATGCTGGCGCGCGGGTCCGACTGGTTCGCCGACCAGTGCCAGGCCGCCGGTGTCGACGGCGTGATCTGCGTCGATATCCCGCCGGAGGAAGATGCCGAACTCGGCCCCGCCCTGCGCGCCGTCGGCGTCCATCTCGTCCGCCTTGCGACCCCGACCACGGACGCCGCCCGCCTGCCCGCCGTGCTGAACGGCGCCAGCGGCTTCCTCTATCATGTCGCCGTCGCCGGCATCACCGGCAAGCAGCAGGCGGCACAGGCCAATATCGAAATGGCGGTTGATCGGCTGAAGGCCGCCACCGACCTGCCGATTGCGGTCGGCTTCGGCGTGCGCACACCCGAACAGGCGGCCGCTATCGGCCGCGTTGCCGATGGCGTGGTGGTCGGTTCGGCGATCGTCGACATCGTCGGCTCGCATGGCGATGCCGCCGCGCCCTTCGTCCAGGAATTCGTCGCGTCGCTCAGCGGCGCCCTCACCACTTCTATCCGGGAGACCGCAGCATGAGCTGGATCAACCGCGTTCGTAACGCCCTGCCCTTCACCAAGAAGGAAACCACCGCCGAAACGCTCTGGCACCAGTGCCCGTCGTGCAAGGAAATGGTCTTCATCAAGGAATGGGAGGAGAATCTCTCGGTCTGCCCGCGCTGTGACCATCACGGCCGCATCGGCCCGTCGGATCGGTTCGAGCAGATCCTCGACGCCGGCTTCATCCTGCTGCCGACACCCAGCGTGCCGGAAGACCCGCTGAAGTTCCGGGATAACAAGCGCTACCCCGACCGGATCAAGGCCGCCCGCGCTTCCACCGGCGACCAGGACGCGCTCATCAACGCGCGCGGCGCGATCGACGATGTGCCGCTGGTCATGGGCGTCCAGAATTTCGCCTTCATGGGCGGTTCCATGGGCATGGGCGTGGGCGCGGCCTTCATCCAGGGCATCAACGACGCGATCGCGCATAAATGCCCCTATGTCATCTTCACCGCCGCCGGCGGCGCGCGCATGCAGGAAGGCATTCTTTCGCTGATGCAGATGCCGCGCTCCACCGTGGCGATCCAGAAGCTGCACGCCGCCGGCCTGCCCTATATCGTCGTGCTGACCGATCCGACCACCGGCGGCGTCACCGCCAGCTATGCGATGCTGGGCGATATCCAGATTTCGGAGCCCAATGCCCTGATCGGCTTCGCCGGCCAGCGCGTCATCGAAAGCACGATCCGCGAAAAGCTGCCCGAAGGCTTCCAGCGCGCCGAATATCTGCTCGACCATGGCATGCTCGACATGGTGGTCCATCGCAGCGAACTGCGCGACACGCTGGCCCGCGTGATCGGCTATCTGACGCCGCGCGCCGCCGCCTGAGCCTCAAAAGCGCGATAGGGGGATCAGCGCGCCATGGCCGACCATGCCGTTTCGGACGACCCGCAGGTCCAGGCCCAGCTTGACCGGCTCTGGTCGCTGTCCCCCGGCGCCGACATATTGGGACTGGAGCGGATCACCCGGCTGCTGGAGCGACTGGACGATCCGCACCGTCGCCTGCCGCCGGTCTTCCATGTCGCCGGCACCAACGGCAAGGGGTCGACCTGCGCCTTCCTGCGCGCCGCGCTGGAGGCGGACGGCAAGACCGTCCATGTCTTCACCTCGCCTCATCTGGTCCGCTTCAACGAACGCATCCGCATCGCCGGCAAGCTGATCGACGATGCCATGCTCGCCGCCTATCTCGCCCGCGTGCTCGACGTGGCCGAAGGCATCGGCGCCAGCTTCTTCGAGGTGACTACCGCCGCCGCCTTCCTCGCCTTTGCCGAACATGATGCCGATGCCTGCATCATCGAGGTCGGCCTTGGCGGGCGGCTCGACGCCACCAACGTCATCGTCGATCCGGTCGTCTGCGGCATCGCCCAGCTCGGTATCGATCATCAGGCCTTCCTGGGCGACACGCTGCCCGTGATCGCCGCGGAAAAGGCCGGCATCGCCAAGTCTGGCGCGCCGCTGGTAACCCAGCGTTACGACGCTACCCTCGCCCCGGTGATGCAGGACGCCGCGGATCGTGCCGGCACCCGATGGCTCGCCATGGGCGACGCCTGGGACGCCGCCGTCTATCGCGACCGGGTCCATTATCGCGACGAACAGGGCCATGTCGACGTGCCGATGCCGCGCCTGCCCGGCGCGCATCAGGTCCAGAATGTCGCCCTCGCGATCGCCATGCTGCGCCACCAGAAGGCCGTGCCGGTCAGCGAGGCGGCGCTGAAGGCCGCGCCGCTCTGGGCGCACTGGCCCGCCCGGCTGCAGCGACTGGAACACGGTCCGTTGCTCGCTGCCCTGCCCGACGCGGCCGAAGCCTGGCTCGATGGTGGCCATAACGAGGCTGCCGGCCAGGCGATCAGCGCCTTCTTCACCGCCGACCGGCTGCACAGCCGCCAGATCCAGCTCGTCATCGGCATGCTCGCCAACAAGGATATGGACGCCTATCTCGCGCCGTTCGGCGGCCGGATCGCCCATGTCCACGCGCTGCCGGTGCCGGGGCATGACCATCATCCGCCCGAACGCTTCGCCGCCGTCGCCGCCCGCTGGGGCATAGGCTGCACCGCCCATGACGGCCCGCAGGCGGCGATCGCCGCCATCGCGCAGGACGCCGCCCATGCCCAGGATGCGGCACCGATCATCCTGATCGCCGGCTCGCTCTATATGGCCGGAGAGATTTTGCGGTTGAACGGACAATTGCCCGATTGATTTAGACTTGCGAATGCCTCGCAATAGCGTAGCTTGTGTGTCCCCGAGTCACACAAAGGCGCACCCGCATGGCATATGGAGAAAGCTACCCCGTCGAACTGCCCCGGCCCATTCCGGGCGGCTATGGCAATCGGCTGTTCCTGTTCGTCATGCGCCGCATGGCGACGGCCGGGGTCAATGACGCCCATGCCGCCAATGCGATGCTGGGCGCCTTCGGCAAAAGCTATCGCCGGCCCCTGGTGCTGATGCGCGCAATGATGCTGGAACTGGCGCGCGCCGCCAGCCGCAAGATCCTGGTCGCGCCCTGCTGCTGCGCGCGGATGACGGCGGACGAGGCGGCGATCATGCAGGCGGTGGGCGATGCGCTGCGCGATCCGCATACCGCCTTCGACAATGTCTCGGGACTGCTGGGCAATGACGATGCGCTGGGCGCGCTCACCTGCCTGCAGGCGGTGGCGCAGGCGCATAGCGACCTTGGCCGGCCGCTGGACCTCTACGCGGCGAATTAAGCCGCCGCTTTCCGCAACTCCGCCAGCCGCTCGCCGGCCCAGCGATACATCTCGGCCTGGGCGGCGCGCTGGGTGCGGTCGAGCCGCCTGGCCCGCTGCTCGACCTCCTCCAATATCTGCCGTGCGCGCAGCCGGTCACCCTGCTCCAGCAGGAAGGCGGCATAATGGCAGCGCGCCTCCTCGCCGGCATAGCGGCTCATCACATCCTCGAACAGCAGGCGCGCCTGCGCATCCTCGCCGATATCGGCCAGCATCCGCGCCCGCAGCAGCGCGCGCCGATCCCATTCGCTACCCCGGCTGACCTCCGGCACGCCGTCCAGTTGTGCCAGCCCGTCGCGGCTGCGCCCCAATTCGAACAGCGTCTGCGCCAGCTTCACCTGCGTCGTCGCATCCTGCCCCGGCCCCAGCGCCAGCCCCTTGCGATAGGCCGCCTCCGCCTCGGCAAAGCGGCCAAGGTCGAGCAGCGCGTCGCCCAGCGCGATCTGGTTGGCGGCGGTCTCCGCCAGGTCCAGATCAGCCCGCGCCCTGCGCAGGCCGCGTTCCGGATCGACCTTGCCGACCACCTGGCTGCGCGCCGTGCGCAGATGGCGATTGCCCCAATAGGCCGGCAGCACCTCCAGCATCAGATAGGCAAAGCAGCCCGCCAGCGAGAAGAGGAAGATGAACAGCATCCAGATCTGGTTGCGGCCGCTGCGCACGACATCGACCGCGCAGATGATCTGGATACAGATGGAGGCGACGAGGAAGATCATGTGGCGCTTCCGCCCGCCTTGTCGCTGTCGGCGGTTGCCGCCGTGCCGATGCTCGCGTCGATCAGCCCGGCCCGCATCATCAGCCAGAACAGCAATATGCCCGGCACCGCCAGCGCCGTCGTCAGCAGATAGAAATCGACATAGCCGAACCGCTCGATCAGCGCGCCGGCGGTCGTCCCGGTCAGGAAACGGCCAACGATGCTCGCCGCGGCCGAGATCAGCGCATATTGGGCAGCGGTGAAGCGCAGATCGCACAGCGCCGAGAAATAGGCGACGACGGTGACCCCACCGATGCCGCTCGCGAAATTCTCGAAGCCGATCGCGCCGGCCATGCCCCAGTTGCTCTTGCCCAACGCAGCCAGCGCGGCGAAGCTGAAATTGGACACGCACATCAGCACCAGACTGACCAGCACCGACCGCTTCATGCCCATACGGGCATAGAGGATGCCGCCGACGAAGATGCCGATCAGATAGGCCCAGAAGCCAATCCCCACATCGTAGATGGCGATCTCGTCATTGCTGTAGCCCATGTCGTCGAACAGCAGGCGGAAAGTGAGGTTGGCGAGCGTGTCGCCGATCTTGTGCAGCAGGATGAAGCAGAGGACGAGCACCGCGCCCCGGCGGCGGAAAAACTCCACCAGCGGACCCGCGATCGACTGCCATACCTCGCCCATGCCGCGCCGCGCCGCCGCCTCGCGATGTCGCTCCGGTTCGCCCAGCACCAGCCCGGTCAGCATCGCTGGCAGGGCGAAGACCGCGCAGGCCAGATAAGCGCCATGCCAGCCGATCCGTGCCGCCAGTACCAGCGCCAGCGCACCGGCCGCCACCGACCCGATCCGCCACCCATATTGCGACATGCCGGAGCCTACGCCCAGTTGCTCGGGCTTCAGCGTCTCAATCCGATAGGCGTCGATCACGATGTCGAAGGTCGCTCCGGCCGCCCCGACCAGGATCGCGGCATAGGCGGTCTGCAACAGGCCGGCCGCGGGATCGACCAGTGCCAGATTGGCGACCGCTGCCATCACCAGCACACCAGTCAGCAACAACCATGATACGCGCTGCCCCAGCCGGCCGATGATCGGCAGGCGCACGCCATCGACCATCCACGCCCATAGCCATTTGAGGTTGTAAACCAGGAAAGCGAGCGTGAAGGCAGTCACCGCCTTCTTGTCGATGCCGTCCTGCGCCAGCCGCGTCGTCAGCGTCGCGCCGATCATCGCATAGGGAAAGCCTGACGAAACGCCCAGGAAGAAGGCCGCCAGCGGCTCCTTCTGGACATAGGGCTTTACCGCGTCGCTCCAGCTGCGCGTGCCGCCGGCCAATTCCGTCATGATCTGTGATGCCCCCGATGATGCGATCCGGGCGCCACCATATGAGCAAATGCAGCAGAGGCAAGCGGCACGGCCGCCTGCCTGCCCCGGATCAGCCCGGCTTCAGGCGATCTCGGCGAACAGCTTCATGCCGCGCGGCTTGCGTGGTGGCGCACGGCCAGCCAGTACCGCATCGACCACCGCGATCGCCGCCAGCAGATCGCGCGGGGCGAAGGGCTTGGCGAGGCAACCGACCGCCAGCGACCGTGCATCGACGGGACAGGCGCCGGTGACGAACAGCACCGGCAACTGTCGCGCATGGGCGTGGCGCGCGACCTCTATGCCGCAGCGCCCGCCGCGCAGATTGACGTCGGTGACGACTAGGTCAACCGAGCCGGCATCGATCACGCGGGCAGCATGGGCATGGCTGTCGACGGTGGCGGCGATGCGATAGCCCGCCTGAGACAGGATATGCTCATGGTCGAAGGCGACGAGCGGCTCATCCTCCACCACCAGCACGCTACGGATGGCGCTGCGCGGCGCCCCCGCTGCTTCTCTGGCCCCATCCCTGGCGGCGTCGTCCCCTCTGATTCGCCCGAAAAACATTTGCTGTCCTGCCCCGTTTCCGCCATGCAACCGACCAACGCCGCGCCCCGGTGCCGGGTTGCGCCCGGCCGGGGCTTTGCCGTTCACATGGACGGCGCTATGGCACCGTTCATCATATTGCACATGCCGCCCTGATATGGGGATGGCCACCCGTCACGAAAAGGAATGCATCAAGTGGAACCGCCAAAAAAATCTGGTCCGCCGCGCCGGTCAGGTCCGGGCGGTCCCAAGCGTCCCTCCGGCCCCGGATCGCGTGGCGGCGCCGATCGCGGCACTGGCCGTGGCCCGGCCCGATCCGAGGGTCGTAACGAAGGTCGTTTTGACAGCCGGAGCGAAGGCCGTTCGGACCGCCCCGCCCCGCGTGGCGAACGCCCCGATCGCGGCCCGCGCCCCGATCGCAATGGCCCCGGCGAGGCCCGTGGCAATCGCTTCGGCGAGGGCCGGAGCGAACGCGGCGAAGGTCGCGGCGCCCGCCCCGATCGCAGCGCTTCGGGCGAAGGCCGTGCTGGTCGCTTTGCCGGAAACCGCGAAGAAGGCCGTGGCGAACGCCCGGCCCGTGGCGCACGTCCGGATCGCAACGCCGCCGGCGAAGGCCGTGGCCGCTTCGGCGAGGCCCGTGGTGAACGCAGCGAACGCCCTGCCCGTGCCCGCCCCGATCGCGCCGCCCAGCCGGATCGCGCCGAACGCCCCGTCCGCAGCGGTCGCCCGACCGAAGGCAAGCGCCCCGAGCGCACCGCCGCTGATCGCCCCGCCCGTGCGCCCTTTGGCGATCGTGCCGCCCGCCCCGCTTTCGGTGACCGCCCGGCCCGCCCGCGCCCCGAAGGTCGCACGCCCGGCACATCCTATCCGCCGCGCCGCCCCGGCAGCAAGAAGCCGGCTGCCCCCCATGTCGCCAACCCGCACCCGGCCCGCGCCGCTGCGGAAACCAGCGGCAAGGGCGAACCGCAGCGCATCGCCAAGCTGCTCGCCCGCGCCGGCATCGCCTCGCGCCGCGAGATCGAGCGGATGATCGAGGAAGGCCGTATCGCCAAGGACGGCGTCACGATCGACACCCCCGCGACGCTGCTCACCTCGCTCCATGGCGTCACCGTCGACGGCGATCCGGTCGCCGCGCCCGCGCCCGCCCGCCTGTTCCTGTTCCACAAGCCGACCGGCTTCCTCACCACCGAGCGCGATCCCGCCGGTCGCCCGACCATCTACGACATCCTGCCCGACGACCTGCCGCGCCTGATGCCGATCGGTCGGCTCGACATGAATACCGAGGGGCTGTTGCTGCTCACCACCGATGGCGAGTTCAAGCGCGAGATGGAATTGCCCTCGACCGGCGTGCCGCGCACCTATCGCGCCCGCGCCTTTGGCGAGGTCAGCCAGCAGCAACTGGAGGATCTGTTCGACGGCATCGAGATCGACGGCATCCAATATGGCCCGATCGAGGCCAATCTGGAACGCCGCACCGGCCGCAATCAGTGGATCGAAATGACCCTGACCGAAGGCAAGAACCGCGAAGTCCGCCGCGTGCTCGAACATTTCGAACTCAAGGTCAATCGCCTGATCCGCACCAGCTACGGCCCGTTCGAGCTGGGCGAACTGGCCAGCGGCGCGGTCGAGGAAGTGCGCCAACATGACCTGATCGCCTCCCGCAGCAGCCTGAAGAAAGCACAGAAATGAGGATCATCTCGGGCCAATGGCGCGGCCGTCCGCTGGTCGCGCCCAAGGGCGACGCCACCCGTCCCACCGGCGACCGCACGCGTGAGACGCTCTTTTCGATGCTGGCGAGCCGGCTGGGATCGTTCGAAGGACTGGCCGTGGGCGATTTCTTCGCCGGCTCGGGCGCGCTGGGCTTTGAAGCTCTGTCGCGCGGGGCCGCCACCTGCCTGTTCGTCGAGCAGGACAAGCCAGCGATCGACGCGATCCGCGCCAATGGCGACAAGCTCGGCCTGCGCCCGGACATCCGCCAGACCAGCGTGCTGTCGCTCGGCCCGACGAAGACGCCGCTCGACCTCATCTTCATGGACCCGCCCTATGACACCGGCGCGGGCCAGGTCGCGCTCGACAAGCTGGCGCGCCTGGGCTGGACCAGCCCCGCCACCTGGATCAGCATCGAAACCGACCGGCGCGAGGATGTATTGGTCAAGGGCTTCGCCGTCGATGCCGTGCGCGACGTCGGCAAGGCGCGCCTCACCCTGCTCCGCGCAGAGGATAGCGCGCCCGAAGTCTGAGCATCGGCGGCGGATAACCGGACCTTAAGACCAGCCCCCTAGACCGCCCCTGTTTCGGTCCAAGGGGGATGATCCATGCCTTTTCGATATGCCTTTGCCATGCTGGCAACGCTGACGGCCGTGGCGGTCGATGCCCAGCCGGCGGACAGCCGCTATTTCTACGGTCCGATGAACAGCCGGGGCGACGGCTATAAGGATAAGCTGACGAAGGATGGCTTCTGGCAGGTCGACGCCGGCGTCAGCCATATCGGCAGCGCCATCGCGATCGACTTCGCCATCTATCGCGCCGCAGAACTGGCGCGGGAAAATGGCTATCGCTATGTCGAAATCCACGATGCATCCGGCCGCAGCAGCCGGCTCGGCGGCGCAGAGACGGCAACCCTCTACGCCCGCCCGGCCGAAGCGCCAGCCCATCCGGCCGCCTGCCGCTCGGGCAAGCCCAAGCGCTGCTACACAGCCGACATTGCCCTCGTCTATGCCCGCCTCAGCGGCGTCGACGGCCAACACCCCGGCGTCGCCGCGCCCAGCTATGTCGACAAGTTCGGCCGGCCAGTGATGGAAAGTGGCTTCGGCACCGGCGCCGTCGGCACGCCGCCCACCAGATAATTGGCCAGATGGTCGGTCAGGCGGCCTCTGCGTAGGCCGCCTTTTCCTTGCCGATCAGGATATTGGCCAGGAACGTATAAGCTTCCGCCCAGGCGCCCAGCACTTCGTCGGTCGCCACCTCTTCGCCCAGCACGTCGCGGATCGCCGGCAGCAGCGCGGCCGCCACCTTGGGATAATGGTCCGGCTGCACGCCCGTATCGACATGGCGCTGCACCATCCGCGCGATCGCCCCGTCCAGCGCCTGCAACTTGTCGACATTCTCCGCAAAGCCCAGGATCGCCGCCGCCAGCCGGCGCGGCTGCTCGCCGCTGGCCTGCGCGGCCTGGTCGAACATGTCCTTGATCGACGCATCCTCGAACAGCCGCGCATACATGCGGGTGGTGATCTCGACGCCATGACGGCGCAACGCCGGGCCGGTCGCCTTCACGATGGCGATGGTTTCGGGGGACAGGTTTTCGCTCATGGCAGGTTCCTCATCGGAGACTCGATAAGGTTCATTTAATAGGCATCTTTTAAGATGTAAATTGAATATATGTTTATGCCACCCTGCCCGCACGATAGGAGGGCGCGATGCAATTGACCCGCCATACCGACTATGCGCTGCGCGTGCTGATCCACCTCGCCGCCGTGCCTAGCGGACGGGCGACGATCCCGGAAATTGCCGATGCCTATGGCCTGTCGCGCAATCATCTGATGAAGGTGGTCCATAGCCTGGGTCAGGGCGGCTTCATCCGTACCCAGCGCGGTCGGGGCGGTGGCTTCGCCCTTGCCGCCGACCCTGCCGACATCCGCATCGGCGCAGTGGTGCGCCATAGCGAGCCGGACATGGCGATGGCCGATTGCGCATCCTGCGCGATCCGTCCGGCCTGCGGCCTGTCAGGCATATTGGCGCAGGCGGTCAGCGCCTTCCTGACGGTGCTGGATGGCTACAGCCTGGCCGATGCGGCGCGCAATCGGGCAGGTCTCGCAGCGCTCATCGCCGCCCTGCCCAGCCCTGCAGCCGCCGACCCCAAGTCGGATCTCAGCCCGGCCTGCGCATCTTCTTCTGCGCCTCGCCCGGATTGACGCAACCATCCTGCACGCCCTTGCGGCAGACCGGATAGGCCTTCGCCTCGGTCGGCGGCGGCGTCATGTTGCCACCCACCGTCACCGGATTGGCCGCCGTGCCCACCGGCGCGGCCGGATCGCGTGGCACGTCCGCAGGGGCGGGCACCATGCCGGTCTCCGCCGGCACCGCGCCGGTCGGTTGTGCGGCGTTGGGATCCTGGCTCTGGGCCGGCGGCGACATCGCCTGCGCCCCGGCCTGACCGGGCAGCGCTGCAATCGACAGGGCAACAAAGCCGGCAATCATCATGATCTTCATCGGGCTGGTCCTTCTCTCCTTGCCCCGAGCAAGGGAGAAACCGGCCATCCCGCCTCTCCGTTCCCGGCGCCAGCGACGAACCGTGCCGCCGCTGACGCCGGTCGCGCGCTCAGTCCGCCGGGTATCGATCGAACCGGGGCAGGTCATGCGCCGCCGCCATCCACGGTGCCGCCTCGGCAAACTGGATATGCACCGCCGGCGGAAAGGCGCCCTGGTCGTCCAGCGTCGCACTTTGAATGTCGATCATGCCGGGAAACACCGTCGGGTTGGTGTAGAACAGGCCCGTGCCGCAGGTGCCGCAGAAATGGCGGGTCGCATTGTCCGACGACTGATAGGTCACCGGATCGCCCTCTATCGTCACCTTGTCATGCGGGAACAGCGCCCAGCCGACCATCGGCGCGCCCGCGCTCATCCGGCAATCGCTGCAATGGCAGAGTGCGCTGTAAACCGGCTCGCCCTCCGCCGCATAATGGATCGCCCCGCACTGGCACCGCCCCGTCACCATCATCTTGCTCCATTCGCATCTTGCGTGATTCTCTTTTTGTTCTCATAGATTGCGGCCCGCCGCAAGGCCATCCGCCCTTGCCCCCGCAACCACCCATCCCTAGTTGATCGTCCATGACCGTGCCTGCCCCCTCTCCCAATGACCCGCCCTATCTGAAGGGGCTCAACGAACCGCAGCGTCAGGCTGTGCTGACCACGGAGGGACCGGTGCTGGTGCTGGCCGGTGCGGGCACGGGCAAGACGGCGGCACTGACCGCCCGCCTCGCCCATCTGGTCGCGACCCAGCGCGCCTGGCCCTCGGAAATCCTGGCCGTCACCTTCACCAACAAGGCGGCACGGGAAATGCGCGAGCGTGTCGGCCGGATGATCGGCCCGGCGGTCGAGGGCATGCCCTGGCTCGGCACCTTCCACGCGATCGCCGCCAAGATGCTGCGCCGCCATGCCGAACTGGTCGGGCTCCAGTCCAATTTCACCATCCTCGACACCGATGACCAGCTGCGCCTGATGAAGCAGCTGATCCAGGCCGAGGGGATCGACGAGAAGCGCTGGCCTGCCCGCCAGCTCGCTGGCCTCATCGACCAGTGGAAGAATAAGGGCCTCACCCCGGAGGAGGTCGGTGCCGGCGAGGCGGAGGGCTATGCCCATGGCAAGGGGCAGAAGCTCTATGCCGCCTATCAAACCCGCCTGCGCGAGGTGAATGCCTGCGATTTCGGTGATTTGCTTCTGCATGTTCTGACCATATTGAAGCGCCACCGCGACGTGCTGGAGCAATATCAGCAGCGCTTCAAATATATCATGGTGGACGAATATCAGGATACCAATAGCAGCCAGTATCTCTGGCTCCGCCTGCTCGCCCAGACCCGGAAGAATATTTGCTGCGTCGGCGACGACGACCAGTCCATATATTCATGGCGCGGCGCAGAAGTCGCCAATATCCTGCGGTTCGAAAAGGATTTTCCTGGTGCCGTAATCGTCCGGCTGGAACAGAATTACCGCTCCACCCCGCATATCCTGGGCGCTGCGTCCGGGGTGATTGCGGAAAATGGCAATCGCCTGGGCAAGACATTGTGGACCGACATCGATGTCGGCGAAAAGGTGCGGGTGCTCGGCGTGTGGGACGGCCCGGAGGAAGCCCGCCGCGTCGGCGACGAGATCGAGGCGATCACCCGTGCCGGCGGATCACTGGATGAGGTGGCGATCCTCGTCCGCGCCCAGCACCAGACCCGCGAGTTCGAAGACCGCTTCATCCAGATCGGCCTGCCCTATCGCATCGTCGGTGGCTTCCGCTTCTATGAGCGCGCCGAAATCCGGGATGCGCTCGCCTATCTGCGCCTCGTCAATCAGCCGGCCGACGATCTGGCCTTCGAACGCATCGTCAACGTCCCCAAGCGCGGCCTGGGCGACAAGGCGGTCGAGAAGCTGCACCGGCTGGCGCGGGCAGAGGGCATTCCCCTCGCCCTCGCCGCCGCCCGCATCCTCGACACCGACGAACTGACGCCCCAGGCGCGCCGCGCACTCGGCGCCTTCATCGGCGATCTCGCCCGTTGGCGCGACCGTACCGGGCAATTGCCCCATGCCGAACTGGCCCGCCAGATACTGGACGAAAGCGGCTATACCGCCACGCTCCAGGCCGAACGCTCCACCGAAAGCGCCGGGCGCCTGGAGAACCTGTCCGAACTCGCCCGCGCGATGGAGGAATATGAGACGCTGGGCGCCTTCCTCGAACATGTCAGTCTGGTCATGGATAATGAGGCGCAGCAGGATGAGCGCAAGCTCACCATCATGACCATCCACGCGGCCAAGGGGCTGGAATTCGACAATGTCTTCCTTGCCGGCTGGGAGGAAGGCATTTTCCCCTCGCAGCGCGCGCTCGACGAAGGCGGGCTCAACAGCCTGGAGGAGGAACGGCGCCTCGCCTATGTGGCGATCACCCGCGCGCGCAAGCGCTGCACCATCCTTCACGCCGCCAACCGCCGCATCTATGGCCAGTGGACCAGCTCCATCCCCTCCCGCTTCGTCGGCGAATTGCCGCCCGAACATGTGGATGAGGAAAGCAGCATGTCCGGCGGTGCCTCGCTCTGGCGTGCCAACTGGTCCGAACGGGACGATCCCTTCGCCAATGTCGCACGCGGTTCGTCGCGTGGCCCCGGCTGGCAGCGCGCCCAGACAGGCGGCCAGTTCAGCCGCGAACCGGTACGCGTCGTCGAAGCCCGCACCTCCGCCGTTTCGCTCGGCAACAAGGGCCGCGACGATGTCTCGCTCGGCCAGCGCGTCTTCCACCAGAAATTCGGCTATGGCACGATCGCCGCGATCGAAGGCAACAAGCTGGAAATCGACTTCGAAACCGCCGGCCGCAAGCGGGTGATGGACAGCTTCGTCACGCTGGCATAAGCCCGGCAAGGCCCGCTCCACTACCCCTTATGCTTTCCTATTTGCACTGTCCCTGCTCTATCCTGGGGATGGTACGGCGCCCCTGTTCACCGCGATGCGCTTTGGTCGGGTTGCTCTGGTGTCACCCGGAAGGGGCGTGCCAGACGCGCGATGCTAACCCGCCTTCACCTGCCACAGACGCTTCGGCGGGACCTGGCAGGCGCGTCGCCGATGCGGCACAGGTGCCAAAGCCCCGAACAGGCCGTTTACACTGTGAACTTCGTAGGAGAATCCCGCTGTGATGTCGCCATGACGGCCTCGCCCCTAGCCAAGCGGTTGCATGCGCGGCACTAAGGCGCCCCCGGCGGGCGGGTGACCGTTCGTGCCAGGGCCAGAACAGGGAGCATTTCGTGAACCGACGCCAATTCCTCACCACCAGCGGCGCCACGGCGCTGGCCGCATCCGCCCCACGCGCCTTTGCGCAGCCGGGATCGCAGGATGCCCGCCTGCGCGCCATGCTGGACGGCTTCTTCTATGAGCGGCTGGACGACAGCCCGGAACAGGCCACCCGCCTTGGCCTCGACGCCGGTGCCCGCGCGGCGCTGCGCGGCAAGCTCAGCGACACCAGCGCCGCCGGCGCGGTGCGCGACCTGGCCCGGACCAAGACGCAGGCGAAGCAACTGGCAAGCCTCGACCGTGCGGCGCTCAGCCCGGCCAGCCAGCTCGACTATGATGTCGTCGCCTATCAGCTCGACCGCGCGGTGGGTGGCGAGCGTTTCGCCTATGGCGAGACGGCGGGCCGCTACGCGCCCTATATCCTCAGCCAACTGACCGGCTCTTATCGCGAGACGCCCGATTTCCTCGACAGCCAGCACCGGGTAAAGGACGCGGCCGATGCCGACGCCTATCTGGCGCGGCTCGAAGCCTTCCCCGTCAGCATGGATGGCGAGCTGGAACGGCAGAAGGCGGACGCGGCCAAGGGCGTGTTCGCGCCCGACTATATCCTCGACACGACGATGAAGATGCAGGCGGCGCTGCGCGACCAGCCAGCGGCCCAGACCGTGCTGGTGGCGAGCTTCGCCAGGAAGCTGGCCGCCGCCGGCCTGCCGCCCGAACGCGCCGCGCAAGCGGAAAGGATCGTCGCGGAAAAGGTCTTCCCCGCCGTCGATCGCCAACGCGCGCTGGTGCAGCAGTTGCGCGCCAAGGCCGTGCATGACGCCGGCTGCTGGCGCCTGCCCGATGGCGAGGCTTTCTATGCGGCCGCCGCCGAAGCCGCGACCACGACCCGGCTGACCGGCGACGAGATCCACCAGATGGGCCTGGATCAGGTCGCCAGCATCTCGTCGCGGATCGACGCGATCCTGAAGGGCGAAGGGATGAGCCAGGGCACAGTCGGCGACCGGCTGGTCGCGCTCAACCAGCGCCCCGACCAGCTCTATCCCAATACCGATCCGGGCCGCGAAGCACTGCTGGCGCAGCTCAACAGCCAGATCAAGGCGATGCAGGCGCGGTTGGGGGAGGCGTTCAACACCGTGCCCAAGGCACCGGTCGAGGTGCGCCGCGTGCCGGTGACGATCCAGGCGGGCGCGCCGGGCGGCTATTATCAGAATGCCTCGCTCGACGGGTCGCGGCCGGCCATCTACTTCATCAACCTGCGCGACACGTTCGACCGGCCCAAATTCGGCCTCGCCACACTGACCCATCATGAGGCGGTGCCGGGCCATCACCTGCAGGTGACGGTGGCGCTGGAATCGGATTCGATCCCGATGATCCGCCGCCGCGGCTTCTACAGCGGCTATTCCGAAGGCTGGGCGCTCTATTCCGAGCAGCTGGCGGACGAGATGGGCATGTACAAGGGCGATCCCCTGGGCCAGGTCGGCTATCTCCAGTCGCTGCTGTTCCGCGCCACCCGGCTGGTGGTCGACAGCGGCATGCATGCCAAGCGCTGGAGCCGCGAGAAAGCGACGGATTACCTCATCGCCACCACCGGCATCGCGCGCGGCCGCAGCCAGGGCGAGATCGACCGCTACACCGTCTGGCCGGGTCAGGCATGCAGCTACAAGATCGGCCACACCGTGTGGAACGACCTGCGCGAGCAAGTGAAGACGGCGCAGGGGGACAAGTTCGACCTCAAGCAGTTCCACGAAGTGCTGACGCTGGGTGCGATGCCGCTCGACATCTTGAAGCAGGCGGTGCGCCAGCGGGCGGGGATCGCCTGACACAACCGCCGTTCGTTTCGAGCCTGTCGAGAAACGAGGGCACTGCGCTACGCACTTCTCGACTTCGCTCGAAGCGAACGGAGTAGGGTGAGCGAAATGAAAAAAACGGCCCGGTGGTGGGCCACCGGGCCGTCGAGGTCCTTCCACCCAAATCGCGAAGGGCCACACCTCAAAAAGAAATGTCGAATTCCCCGCGAACTGGCTGTCTTCACGGCCCCGGCCGCGAAACCCTAATCTTCCATGCTTGTTACGCTTGCGGAACCCATCTTCCCGACAAGCATCGGGATATCGCCGGGAAGATGGGGCGCGTGCGGTCAACTCCAACTCGTCATTCCCGCGCAAGCGGGGATGACGGGGATAGGGTTTAGGCCGCGAACTGATTCATCGTGTTGTGCGTGCCGCCGGCCTTGAGCGCGGCTTCGCCGGCGAAATATTCCTTATGGTCGTCGCCAATGTCGGAGCCGGCCATATTCTGGTGCTTCACGCAGGCGATGCCCTGGCGGATTTCCTGCCGCTGCACGCCCTTGACGTAGCCCAGCATGCCGGCCTCGCCGAAATATTCCTTCGCGAGATTGTCGGTGCTGAGCGCGGCGGTGTGATAGGTCGGCAGGGTGATGAGGTGGTGGAAAATGCCCGCCTCACGCGCCGCGTCCTTCTGGAAGGTGCGGATGCGTTCGTCCGCCTCGATACCGAGGTCGGTGGCGTCATAATCCGCGCTCATCAGCCTTGCCCGGTCATAGGCGCCGACATCCTTGCCCGCCGCTTCCCACGCGTCGAACACCTGCTGACGGAAGTTCAGCGTCCAGTTGAAGCTGGGCGAGTTGTTATAGACCAGCTTGGCATTGGGGATCACCTCGCGGATGCGGCTCACCATGCCGCCAATCTGGCCGATATGCGGCTTTTCGGTTTCGATCCACAGCAGGTCGGCGCCGTTCTGGAGCGCGGTGATGCAGTCGAGGACGCAGCGATCCTCGCCGGTGCCGGCGCGGAACTGATAGAGGTTCGAGGGCAGGCGCTTGGGCTTCAGCAACTGCCCGTCGCGGCTGATGAGAACGTCGCCATGGCCGATCGCGCCGGCATCGACCGGATCGCAGTCGAGGAAGCCATTATAGAGGTCGCCAATGTCGCCCGCTTGCCGGGTGAAGGCGATCTGCTTGGTGAGGCCCGCGCCCAGCGAGTCCGTCCGCGCGACGATCACGCCGTCGTCAATACCCAGTTCCAGGAAGGCGTAGCGGACTGCCCGGATCTTCGCGAGGAAATCCTCATGCGGGACCGTGACCTTGCCGTCCTGATGGCCGCACTGCTTTTCGTCCGAAACCTGGTTCTCGATCTGGATGCAGCAGGCGCCGGCCTCGATGAACTTCTTGGCGAGCAGATAGGTCGCCTCCGCATTGCCGAAGCCGGCGTCGATATCGGCAACGATCGGGACAATATGGGTTTCGTAATTGTCGATCTGCTGCTGGAGCTTCGCGGTGCGGACCTCGTCGCCTTCCGCGCGGGCCTTGTCGAGATCGCGGAACAGGCCGCCCAGCTCGCGGGCGTCGGCCTGGCGCAGGAAGGTGTAGAGTTCCTCGATCAGCGCGGGGACGCTGGTCTTTTCATGCATCGACTGGTCGGGCAGCGGGCCGAACTCGCTGCGCAGCGCCGCGACCATCCAGCCGGACAGATAGAGGTAGCGGCCCTTGGTGGTGCCGAAATGCTTCTTGATGGAGATCATCTTCTGCTGGCCGATGAAGCCGTGCCAACAGCCCAGCGACTGGGTGTAGTTGGCGGGATCGGCATCATAGGCGGCCATGTCGGCGCGCATGATCTTCGCGGTATAGCGGGCGATGTCGAGGCCGCTCTGGAAGCGGTTCTGCAGGCGCATGCGGGCGACGGATTCGGGCGCAATGCCGTCCCAATGGTCCTGGCCGCCGATCAGCGTGTCGGCCTTCGCGATTTCACTTTGATAGGTCATGTCGTCATTCCCTCGGGGTGAGCTGCAAGAAAGAATGACAGCGAAGTAGACACAGGGAATGGGGTGCGGCACCCCTGCCAAAGTCCAGTTGTCGATCTTTACAAAAATCTGCTGTAAAGTTGTAAAGAGCGTACAGGAGTCAGTGTCATGGCCAAGGATCGTCCCGTCTATATGGGGCCGCGATTGCGGCGGCTGCGGCGCGAGCTGGGCCTGACCCAGGCGGACATGGCCAATGATCTGGAGATCAGCGCCTCCTATGTCGCGCTGCTGGAGCGCAACCAGCGGCCGCTGACCGCCGACATGCTGCTGCGCCTCGCCCGCACCTACAAGCTCGACATGGCCGAAGTGGCGGGCGACGGCGGCGCGGAACAGACGGCGCGGCTGCAGGCGGTGCTGAAAGACCCGATGTTCGCCGATATCGACCTGCCGCAACTGGCGACCGGCGATGTCGCGGTCAATTACCCCGGCATTACCGAGGCTTTGCTGCGGCTCTACACCAGCTATCGCGAGGAGCATCTGGCACTGGCGGACCGGGGGGCTGAGGCGGAACCGCAGGAGGATGGCGCCGATCCGGTGGCGGAGGCGCGGCGCTTCATCGCCGCGCGGCGCAACAGCTTCCCGTTGCTCGACGACGCGGCCGAGAAGCTGGCGGCGGAAGCCGAGGCCGAGGGCGGCTTGGCCGGCTGGCTCAAGGCGCGGCACAATTTGCGGGTGCGGCGATTGCCGTCGGACGTGATGGCGGGATCGATGCGGCGGCTGGACCGGCATCGCGACGCGGTACTGCTGGACGATGCGCTGGACGGCGCCAGCTCCGCCTTTCAACTGGCGTTGCAGATAGCCTATCTGGAGATGCGCAAGGGCTTCGACGCGCTGCTGAAGGACGGGCAGTTCGCCAGCGAAAGCGGGCGGCGGCTCGCCCGCCGGGCATTGGCGAGCTATGGCGCGGCGGCGATATTGATGCCCTATACCGCCTTCGCCAAGGCGGTGGAGGCCAAGCGCTATGATGTCGAGGCGCTGGCCCGGCAGTTCGGCGTCAGCTTCGAACAGGCGGCGCATCGCCTCACCACATTGCAGAAGCCGGGGCAGGAGCGCGTCCCCTTCTTCTTCCTGCGGGTCGATCCGGCCGGCAATGTCTCCAAGCGGCTGGACGGGGCCGGCTTCCCCTTTGCCCGCCATGGCGGTTCCTGCCCGCTCTGGTCGGTGCATCGCGTGTTCGAGACGCCGCGCGAGGTGGTGACGCAATGGCTGGAACTGCCCGATGGTCAGCGCTTCTTCTCGATCGCGCGCACCGTCACCGCCGGCGGCGGCAGCTGGGGCGCGGCGAAGGTGGAGCGGGCGATCGCGCTGTGCTGCGCCGCCGATCATGCCCATCGGCTGGTCTATAGCCAGGATGCGCCGCCGCCCGCGCCGACGCCGATCGGCGTCACCTGTCGCCTGTGCCACCGCAGCCAGTGCATGGCCCGGTCTGCCCCGCCGATCGGCCGAGACATGCTGCCCGACGATTATCGGCGGACGCGGGCGCCGTTCGGCTTTGCCGATGGTTAGGGAGTGGCGCACCAGCCCACCTCCGTTCGTTTTGAGCTTGTCGAGAAACGAAGCGGAACGGACAGGTGGGTGCTTACCGCTTCTCGACAGGCTCGAAGCGAACGGATGAGGGATAGGCCCTGATGGATGAGGAAACGCAGCCGATGGGGCAGCCGCCCGGCCTCTCGAAGCGATCGCTGGCGATTGCCGGGCTGTCGACCATCGTCGAATGGTATGACTTCACCCTCTATCTCTATCTCGCCACCTTGTTGTCGCGCATCTTCTATGGCGGCGGCGCGGCGGGCATCGGCCATGTGCTGGCCGGCTTTGCGATCGCCTATCTGATGCGGCCGCTGGGCGCGATAGTCTTTGGCCATATCGGCGATCGCCATGGCCGGCGGCCGACCATGTTGCTGTCGATGGCGCTGATGAGCGCGGCGATGCTGGCAACCGCACTGCTGCCGACCCAGGCGCAGGCCGGGGCGATGGCGGGCTGGCTGCTGCTGGCGCTGCGCTGTGTCATGGCCTTCTCGGTCGGCGGAGAATATACCGGCGTCGTCGCCTATCTGCTGGAAGGGGCGCCGTCCGGCAGGCGGGGCCTCGTCACATCATTGGCGTCGGCGGCGAGCGAGGTCGGCGGGCTGCTGGCGGTGGCGCTGTCGGCCCTGACCGTCGCGCTGCTGGACGAGGCGGCGCTGGTCGACTGGGGCTGGCGCATTCCCTTCCTGGTCGGCGCGGGACTCGCGGCCCTCATCCTGCTTGCGCGGTCGCGGATAGAGGAGTCGCCCGATTTCCTGGCGCAGCGCGCCCGTGGCAGCATCCCGGCCCAGCCGCTGCGCCTCAGCCTGCATGCCTATCGACCCGCGATCGGCCGCGGCTTTGCCATTTCGGCGCTGGGGTCGATCACCTATTATGTCGGCATCGTCTATGTGCCGAGCTTCCTGATCGCGACCGGCCGCATGGGCGAGACCGATGCGCTGACACTATCGACGCTCGCCGCGCTGGTGGTGATCCTGGTGACGCCGCTGGTCGGCGCTTTGTCCGACCGGATCGGGCGGCAGCCGGTGCTGGTCACGCTGGCGCTCGCCGGTGTGGCGCTGCCGGCCTTGCTCTTTGCCCTGATGGCGCAGGGCAGCGCATTGGGCGGCGCGCTGGTGGGCGCGATCCTGCTGGCGGCGCTGGGCGGGGCGGTGAGCGCGGTCGGCGCCGTGACCACGGCCGAGCAATTTCCCGGCGAAGGGCGGCTGAGCGGCCTGGCCTTTGGCGCGACCGGCGCGACCGCGCTGTTCGGCGGCCTCACTCCCTATCTGTCGCACCAGTTGACGCAGGCGAGCGGATGGGCGTCCGCCCCCGGCTGGCTGATCGCGATCGTGGCGCTGGGGGTTTTGCCGGTCCTCTGGCGCCTGCCCGAAAGCGCGCCGCGCATGATGCGCTAAGCCGCGAGGATAAATCCGGGAACTGCCGGACGGCAAGGATGAATGGATAGCTGACCACCAGCTTTTGGCAGGACGCATCGACTGCACTGATGAGGGCGGTGCAAACAGAGCAGGTGAATGATGATCCTGCCACTGAGACGGATCATAGCGCGAAAAAGCCTAATCCGACCGACATGACCAACATTATTGGACAGATCACGACCAAGGCGATCCACAAACGCTCATTTGTTGCACAGACCTTCACGGCCCAAAGGCGCGAACAACGCCCAACCTGCTACGGGGACAAATGAGTGGGTCGCAATCGCTGCACAATGAAGGCGGTTCGCGCGCATAATGTTATTTGGAAAAATGGTGGAGCCTAGCGGGATCGAACCGCTGACCTCCTGCATGCCATGCAGGCGCTCTCCCAGCTGAGCTAAGGCCCCATCCTGATACGGCGCACGCCGCGTCCCGATGGATCAGACCATGTCCGGCAATGCCGTCGGCCGAATGTCCTCCCGCGCTTACGCTTGGGAATTTTTCGGGAAAATGTCCCCCGGACATTTTCGGATTCCGAAAAATTGGTGGAGCCTAGCGGGATCGAACCGCTGACCTCCTGCATGCCATGCAGGCGCTCTCCCAGCTGAGCTAAGGCCCCGTACCATCATGAGGCGCCGTTGGGTCCGGCGCCTCGGAGGTCGCTGCCTCTAGGATCAGGCGATCCCGTTGGCAAGCAGAATTTTCACTTAATTATCGTCGTCATTGTCGTCGCCGCCGGCTTCGACGCCCAGGTCGTCATCGCCGCCCAGATCGACGTCATTGTCCGGCGAATCGCCATCGTCGTCGACGTCCAGATCGATGTCCAGATCATCGTCCGCCGTCTCCAGCTCGCCATCGGCGGTCTCGACGACCTTCTTGGGCGCAACCTCTTCATACGGCAGCGGCTGCTTCGACTTCAGCACCGGTTCGGGCTCCCAGGCGGCGCCGCAGTTGATGCAGGTCACCGGGTCATCCTTGCCCAGGTCGTAGAAGCGAGTCGCGCATTTCGGGCAGGTCCGCTTCGTGCCCCATTCAGCCTTCACCATGTCCGGCCTGTTCCTTCTTCGATGCTCAAACAGAAATCACGCGGCACGACGGAAGTCGCCCACGAAACGTCGGGCGCCTTGCCATAGCGAGACCGCGCTGTCAAAAGCCGGGCGCATTTTTTCGGTTCCAAGATGATGGATACCCCGTGACCAGCCATAATGACCAACCCAGCCCGATGACCTTCACCGCCGCCCCTGCCCTGTCCGGCAGCGTGGCGGTTCCGGGCGACAAAAGCATTTCCCACCGTTCGCTGATGCTGTCCGCCCTGGCCGTGGGCGAAAGCCGGGTCGAAGGCCTGCTGGAGGGCGAGGATGTACTGGCCACCGCGGCAGCCATGCGCGCGATGGGCGCGGACATCCAGCGCGACGATGACGGCATCTGGCATATTCACGGCGTCGGCGTCGGCGGCCTGCTCCAGCCGCTGCAAGCGCTCGACATGGGCAATAGCGGCACATCGACCCGCCTGCTGATGGGCCTGGTCGCCAGCCATGGCATCACCGCCACCTTCGTCGGCGACGCATCCTTGAGCAAGCGCCCGATGGCCCGCGTCACCGAACCGCTCTCCCGTGTCGGCGCCAGCTTCACGACCAGCCCCGGCGATCGCCTGCCGCTGACCACGACCGGCGCCTGTCCGGCCGTGCCGCTCGACTATACCCTGCCCGTCGCTTCGGCCCAGGTGAAGTCGGCGATTCTGCTCGCCGGTCTCAACACGCCCGGCATCACCCGCGTGGTCGAACCGATCCCGACCCGCGACCATAGCGAACGCATGCTCAAGGGCTTCGGCGCCGACCTCGATGTCGAGGTGCAGGCCGACGGCACCCGCATCATCACGCTCAAGGGCGAGGCCGAACTCAAGCCGCAGAATATCGTCGTGCCCGGCGACCCCTCGTCGGCCGCCTTCCCGATGGTCGCCGCGCTGCTGGTGCCGGGATCGCAGGTAACGATCGCCAATGTCGGCCTCAACGCCACTCGCGCGGGCCTGATCGGCCTGCTGCGCGAGATGGGCGGATCGATCGAGATCATCAACGCCCGCGAAGTCGGCGGCGAGCCGGTCGGCGACCTGGTCGTCACCGCCTCCACCCTGAACGGCGTCGAGCCCGATCCCGCCCGCGCGCCCAGCATGATCGACGAATATCCCGTCGCCTTCATCGCGGCAGCCTTCGCACATGGCCGCAGCATCTTCCGCGGCCTCGACGAGCTGCGCGTCAAGGAATCGGACCGCATCGCCACCATGGCCACCGGCCTGCGCGCGATCGGCGTCACGGTCGAGGAACTGGAAGACGGCATCATCATCGAGGGCAGCGGCGGCCAGCCCCTGCCCGGCGGCGGCCCGATCGCCACCAAGCTGGATCATCGCATCGCCATGAGTTTCGCGGTCGCCGGCCTGGTCTCGCGCGATGGCGTCACCATCGACGACATGCGCCCGGTCGCGACCAGCTTCCCGACCTTCACCACCCTGCTCCAGACACTCGGAGCCATCGCATGATCATCGCCGTCGACGGTCCCGCCGCATCAGGCAAGGGCACGATCGCCAAGGCGCTGGGGCGCCATTATGGCCTGCCCGTGCTCGACACCGGCCTGCTCTATCGCGCCGTGGGCTTGTCCGTGCTGAAAAATGGCGGCGACCCCGATCATCAGGCCGACGCGCTGGCCGCCTGCGGTTTCGACGACGCCATCCTTGCCGATCCGGCGCTGCGCAGCGAAGCGGTCGGCAGCCTTGCCTCGCGCGTGTCGGTGCATCAGAGCGTGCGCGACGCGCTGGTCCAGCGCCAGCGCGACTTCGCCACCCAGCCGGGCGGTGCCATCCTCGACGGGCGCGACATCGGCACCGTCATCGCACCGGACGCCGATGCCAAGATCTTCGTCACCGCCAGCGTCCATGTCCGCGCCGAACGCCGCTTCAAGGATGCCCAGGCCCATGGCGGCCAGCCCGACATGGACAGCCTGATCGCCGACATCCAGGCCCGCGATACCCGCGACATGAGCCGTGACCACGCCCCGCTCAAGATCGCCGATGGCGCCGACTTGCTAGATACCAGCAATTTGACTATAGACGCGGCCGTCCGGCGGGCGATCGCGCTTGTGGACGCCCAGCTTGAAGGTCGCCCGTAAGCGTGTGACCCGATAAGGCGCGCGGATGTTTCCGGGCGCCCTTTCGTTTTTCCAGCCCGGACGTTCCACCGCCCAACCCCTTGGATACGCGCCGGATATTCGGTCCTGCGCGTGGTTTGGCCAAAGACCATCGGACACAACCGATTGGCCAGCAATGATGAGTGAAGGACCAACCATGGCCTCTACGGCATTCCCCTCGCGCGACGATTTCGCCGCGCTTCTCAATGATTCTCTCGGTGGCGAAGACGGCGGCTTTGAAGGCCGCGTCGTAAAGGGCACCGTTACCGGCATCGAAAACGACATGGCGCTGATCGACGTCGGCCTGAAGTCGGAAGGCCGCGTGCCGCTGCGCGAATTCGCCGCTCCCGGCCAGAAGGCTGACCTCAAGGTCGGCGACGAAGTCGAAGTCTATGTCGACCGCGTCGAAAACGCCCATGGCGAAGCCATGCTGTCGCGCGACCGCGCTCGCCGCGAAGCCGCCTGGGACAAGCTGGAAGCCGAGTTCACCGAAAGCGCCCGCGTCGAAGGCGTCATCTTCGGCCGCGTTAAGGGTGGCTTCACCGTCGACCTCGACGGCGCCGTCGCCTTCCTGCCCGGTTCGCAGGTCGACATCCGCCCCGTCCGCGACGTCACCCCGCTCATGGACATCCCGCAGCCCTTCCAGATCCTCAAGATGGATCGCCGTCGTGGCAACATCGTCGTGTCGCGTCGCGCCATCCTGGAAGAAACCCGCGCCGAACAGCGCTCGGGCCTGATCCAGACCCTGGCCGAAGGCCAGATCATCGAAGGCGTCGTCAAGAACATCACCGACTATGGTGCGTTCGTTGACCTGGGCGGCATCGATGGCCTGCTGCACGTCACCGACCTGTCGTACAAGCGCATCAACCACCCGAACGAGATGATCAACATCGGCGACACCGTCCGTGTCCAGATCATCCGCATCAACCGCGAAACCCAGCGCATCAGCCTCGGCATGAAGCAGCTGGAAAGCGATCCGTGGGAAGGCGCAGCCGCCAAGTACCCGGTCGGTGCGAAGCTGTCGGGCCGCGTCACGAACATCACCGAATATGGTGCGTTCGTTGAACTGGAGCCGGGCATCGAAGGCCTGGTCCATGTTTCGGAAATGTCCTGGACCAAGAAGAACGTCCACCCCGGCAAGATCGTTTCGACGAGCCAGGAAGTGGAAGTTATCGTTCTGGAAGTCGATCCCGAGAAGCGCCGCATCTCGCTCGGCCTCAAGCAGGCCCAGAACAACCCCTGGGACAGCTTCGCAGAGCGTCACCCGATCGGCTCGACCGTCGAGGGCGAAGTCAAGAACGCGACCGAATTCGGCCTGTTCATCGGCCTGGACGGCGACGTCGACGGCATGGTCCACATGTCGGACATCGCTTGGGGCATCTCGGGCGAAGACGCGCTGGCGCTGCACCGCAAGGGCGAGACGGTTCAGGCCGTCGTTCTCGACATCGACGTCGAGAAGGAGCGCATCAGCCTCGGCATGAAGCAGCTTGAGCGTGGCGGCCCGGCCGCTGGCGGCACCACCGCCGCTGCTGCTGGCCTCAACAAGAACGCGATCGTCACCGTGACCGTTCTGGAAGTTCGCGACGGCGGCCTGGAAGTCCAGGCTGGCGAAGATGGCGCCACCGGCTTCATCAAGCGCAGCGACCTGGGCCGCGACCGCGACGAACAGCGTTCGGAACGCTTCCAGCTGGGTCAGAAGTTCGATGCCATGGTGACCGGTTTCGACCGCGCCAAGAAGCCGACCTTCTCGGTCAAGGCGATGCAGATTGCCGAAGAAAAGCAGGCTGTTGCACAATATGGCTCGTCGGACAGCGGTGCATCGCTGGGCGACATCCTGGGCGAAGCGCTCAAGGCCAAGAACGAAGGCTAATCCCTTCCTTCCTGCCAATAGGCAAAGAAAAGCCCGCCGGAACCCAGGTTCCGGCGGGCTTTTTCCTGTCCATGCGACATTTCCTTGCCGCTTCGAAACGATTTGATTGCTCCCCGATTGTCAACGGCTTGCCAATTGTTTATAAATGTCCGGAGGGGAATATTTGGGGTGCTGGAGGACTTATGATCCGTTCTGAACTGATCCAGAAACTCGGCGAAGAAAATCCGGGCCTCAGCCTGCAGGAGGTGGAGAAGATCGTCGACCTCTTCTTCCGGGAAATTGTCGACCGTCTGTCGGGCGGAGGCCGGGTCGAACTGCGCGGTTTCGGCGCCTTTACGACCCGCGCACGCGATGCCCGCACCGGCCGCAATCCGCGTACCGGCGAACAGGTGCCGGTCTCGGCCAAGCGCGTGCCCTATTTCAAGCCCGGCAAGGAAATGCGCGAACGGCTGAACGGCAAGCTCGCCGACTGACCACCCCTCTTGACCTGCCGCGCCCAAGCCTTCAGGGGAAGGCGCAGCGCGGACGTGGCGAAATCGGTAGACGCAGCGGACTTAAAATCCGCCTCCCCCGGGGAATATGGGTTCAAGTCCCATCGTCCGCACCATCATCAAACCTGATCTTCGGTAGGCAAAGGCAAGAGCTTGGCAGGACTATGGAAGCGGTGCCTACGCGCTATGCGGCGCAGGAGGCACAGACATGGCGATGCCCGGCAGTTGGTCGATATTCTCTATCGCAAGCTGCTGCTGCGCGCGCCTGATCCGACAGGACATGCCCATTTCGCCGCAGCTCTGTCGGATGGTCGGGCATCGGTTTCGGATGTGCTCGACGCGATCCTGCACTCACCGGAATTTTACGCGCGGCGAGCCGATATTGCGCGGCAATATTATCCGCAGGAAAAGAACGGATTTTTCGCCGACATGTCCCAGTTCGGCGAGGTATCGCTGCTGATCCGCGCGATGATGGACACAGCCTGCTCCAATAAGATCTTGGTTGATGTCGGCGTAATGGGCCGGACAGGATCGAACAGCTATGACTTGCTGCGCTGGTTTGGCTGGCGCGGCCTGTTAGTTGAAGCCAACAGCAAGCTGATCGACAATATCCGCGAGGAATTTGGCGCACTGGACTATCGAATCGTCAATGTCGCCGTGTCCGACAGGGCCGGTAGCGCGACATTGCATATCGGATCGTCCGATGGCGTATCATCGCTCAATGAAAATCACAGCCGGATGTTCGGTCCGACAAGGGGGAGCCTCGCGGTCGACATGGAAACATTGCCGACCATATTGGAAAGGGAGAATATCCCGCTCTACTTCGACCTCCTGTCGATCGACATCGAAGGTGAAGACATCAAGGTACTCAACCATCTGATTGGCAGTTCCCCTTATCGCCCCAATTGGATCATCTTCGAAGCGGGCGAAGTCGGCGCCTATCGCCCCGGCCTGCTGCCCCTGATCGCGCAGTTCGATGATGAATATGAAATGGTCGTCAGGACACAGGCTAATCTGATCTTTCGCAATCGATCACTGCCAACGCCCGTGCGCGAAACGGCAAGCAGCTAGTCTAGCCAGACCCCGGTTTTCCGAAGCATCGCGCAAGATTGAGAATCGGTTTTGCGCGTTGCGTTCTCCCATCCACCGGCAATATCCGCTCTAATCCCATCGCCTGCAGCAGCTTGCCCTGGCCAATGATCAGAAATCGGCGTCGATCAACGCCAAACGGTCGAGCGCGAGCATTTCCCGGCGGGTCGGATGTTCGGGATCGTCAGCACCCAGCCACAACCTTACCAGTTGCGCCTCCTCCATCCGGGAAAGCTCGGATGCGATCTCGACATCGGCGGCAGAGCCTATGGCCCGCCCGCACGCCCTGGCCTTGACCAGCGCCGCCAGCGCCGCGTTCTTCCCGGCGAGAGCCTGCTCGACCCGTGCCCAGATCAGGATATCCCCGGCGCTGATCGGCGCATCTTGCAGCGGCGCAGCCATCATTCCCATCACCATTCGTCCATAGCAAATCCGACCGCCCTTTTAGCACCGCCGATTTTTCACCCGGATGTCCGGAAAATTACAGGCCGGTAACGCAAATGCCATGCGCCCCGCGACACAAGCTCCAGCGCGCCTCATGGGATTTCTTTTGGCGAAAGGGTGGCAATTCCCCGCTTCCCCCGCAATGATGCGTCATGACCGACGCAATCAATCCGCAGAGCTTCAGTGACTCCCTCGTCATCCTGGGAGCTGCTGGGTTGGTCATTCCCGGCTTTGCCCGCTTCCGCATCAGCCCCGTCATCGGTTTCATTCTGGTGGGACTTGCTGTCGGCCCGGCAGGACTTGGCTCGCTGGTCGGCGAATATCCCTGGCTCTATCATGTCACCATCTCCAACCGGGCGGCGATTGAGCCATTTGCAGAATTGGGCGTCATATTATTGCTCTTTTCCATAGGGCTGGAACTGAGCTTCCGGCGTTTGTGGAGCATGCGCGCGCAGGTATTCGGCGTCGGTGCCACCGAACTGCTGGGCAGTGCGGCCCTTATTGCCATGGGCCTCTATCTGCTTGGCCAGCCGACGGCCGGTGCGATCGGCCTCGGCCTGGCCCTCGCTTTGTCCTCCACCGCTGTGGTGCTGCCCATGGTCGGCACCCAGAGCGCGGTCGGCCGGTCGGCCTTCTCGATGCTGCTGTTCGAGGATCTGGCGCTGGTACCGATCATCTTCATGCTCGGTGCCCTCGCCCCTTCGGTCGCCACCAGCCCGGACGCCGCCTGGAACGAACTCGCCACCACCCTTTTGAAGGGCGGGCTCACCATCGCCGTGATGCTGGTCTTCGGCCGCTTCATCCTGCCCCATATCTTCCGCCAGGCCGCGCGCACCAAGAGCCCGGAAGTCTTCCTCGCCGCCAGCCTGCTGGTGGTGATCGTCTCCAGCCTCGCTACCTCGATCGCCGGCCTCTCGCCGATCGTCGGTGCTCTGCTTGCAGGCATCCTGATCGCCGAAACCGACTATCATGGCGAGGTCGAAGTGATGACCGCCCCGTTCAAGGGGCTGGCGCTCGGCGTCTTCCTCATCACCGTGGGCATGAGCCTGGACCTGCGCGTGATCCTCGCCAACTGGCCCAGCCTGTTGCTCGCCGTGCTCGGCGTCGTGCTCGCCAAGACGCTGGTCACCGGCCTGCTTCTCTATTTCTCGGGCGTGCGCAAGGGCGTCGCGCTGGAAGTCGGCGTGCTGATGTCCAGCCCCTCGGAAACCACATTGATCGTGCTGTCGGCGGCGGCCGCCGCCAAGCTGATCCTCCCCTCCACCGCCGCCTTCTGGCAAATCGTCACCGCCATCGGCCTCACCATCACGCCGCTGCTTGCCCGCTTCGGCCATGACATCGCCCAACGGCTGGAAAACGCGATAGGCGAGGAACGTATCGAAGCCGATCCTGACCAGATCGAGGCGGCCGCCGTCGTCATCGGCTTTGGCCGCGTCGGGCAGATGGTCTGCGACCTGCTCAAGACCCATGGCCAGCGCTTCATCGTCGTCGAATCCGACCCAGACGTCGTCGCCGAAGCCCGGCGCCTGGGCTATCCCATCCTCTTCGGCGACGTCGCACGCGCCGAAATGCTCGACCGCCTCCGCCTCGGCCATGCCCGCGCCCTCATCCTGACGATGGACGATCCGGTCCTGTCGGTGCGCGTCACCAAGCGGGTGCGTGGCTGGGTGCCCGACCTGCCGATCATCGCCCGCGCCCGCGATGCCGACCATGCCACTCAACTCTACAAGGCGGGGGCCAGCGACGCCGTGCCCGAAACGCTCGAAAGCTCGCTGCAACTGGCCGAAACCGCACTGGTCGACCTGGGCGTCGCCATGGGCCCGGTGATCGCCTCGATCCACCAGGCGCGCGAAGATCTGCGCGTCGGCATCAAGGAAGCCGCCCAGCTCCAGTCCGCCCCCCGCCTGCGTCGCCTGCGCCAGGACGAGGTGCCCTGAAGGCATCAGCCTTTCCTATTGCGCTCATCTCTGTTCTATCCTCCGCGATGAAACGCGCGCACAACATCGCCCATATCGACCGCAACTGTCGCTTGCCTGTCGCCTGGCTGTCGCTTCACTGTCGCGTCGAAGGCGCGTGGCCGTGACCCGATTGTTACGTCACTGTCGCGTCGGTGGCGCGTGGCAGGCGCGTTTCCGGTGCAAATGGCCCAAATCCATGCTGACGACACTGTGAACTTCGACTGTCGCGTCGCCGCGTCAGCCCTGATGCACCTCGGGCGGGCTGAACACCGACCAGCCGGTCCGCCGCGCCAGCATCTCCAGCGCCTTTGTGCCCAGCGCGCTGTTGCCGCTGGCGTTGAGGCCGGGCGACCAGACCGCGATCGCCGCGCGGCCCGGCACGATCGCCAATATGCCGCCGCCCACGCCCGACTTGCCGGGAATGCCGACGCGGAAGGCGAAATCGCCCGACGCATCATAATGGCCGCAGGTCAGCATCAGCGCATTGATGCGCCGCGCCCGGCTGGGCGATACGACCCGTCCGCCCTCGGGATGGCGCCCGTCGAGCATCAGGTAACGTCCCGCCAGCGCCAGTTGCCGGCAACTCATCTCGATCGCGCATTGATGGAAATAGCTGCCCAGCACCAGATCGACCGGATGGCGGACATTGTTGAAGGCGCGCATATAATTGGCGAGCGCCATGTTGCGATAGCCGGTCGCCGTTTCCGAAGCGGCGACCTCCTCATTGATGCGGATCGCGTCGTCGCCGGCCAGGTAACGCACGAAGCGCAGCATCTCGCCGATCGCCACGCGCGGCTGATGCCCGCCCAGATTGACGTCGGCCACCACGATCGCACCGGCATTGATGAAGGGATTGCGTGGGATGCCATGTTCCTGCTCCAGCTGGACGATGGAGTTGAACGCATTGCCCGACGGCTCGCGCCCGACCCGGTCCCACAGCTGGTCGCCGACCTTGCCCAGCGCCAGCGTCAGCGCGAACACCTTGGAAATGGACTGGATCGAAAAGCCGCTATCGGCGTCGCCGCCGGTCAGCAGGCGGCCGTCGGCGGTGGCAATCGCAATCCCGAACTGGCCGGCATCCACCTTCGCCAGTTCGGGGATATAGCTGGCGACGGTGCCCCGCTCCGTCTCCCTGGCCATGGCGGCCACGATATCGTCGATCAAAGCTGTCAGATCCATGGCAGCCTCTTAGTGCCTGTTTCAAAAATCGCGAAAGGGCGATTTTTCGGTACGGTACCAGCCCGCGCCCCCGCCCAACCACCCGATCCAGTGTCATCCTGTCGGGTGGTTGGGCGGGGGCGCGGGCTGGTACCGGCTTTCTCAAACGGCGTTTCAGCCGAACAGCCAGTGGCCCAGCATCCGATCGAAGGGCAAGGTGAAGAAACCGGCGATCAGCAGCGCACCCGTCACCATGCCGCGCACCGAGCGACGATGGCGCTTGAGGTCATGGCGCCGCGCAGACAGCAGGATGATCGGCACCTGGATCAGGGTGAAGATCGACAGGAGATGGATGATGCTGAACCGGCTGCCGGGTCCGTGCAGCAGGAAACTGTCGACCGCGGTCAGGAACAGCGCGCCGCTCCACACCCAGCCCATCCAGCGATGCCGCCCGTCGCCGCGCCGTCGCAACAGCATCACCGGCGTAAGCGCCAGCGCGAGCAGGATCGTCAGCAGATGGAACCAGACCAGCCCCGGCACCTGCCCCCACTGCCCATGCCCCCGCCCGATCGCGGTCAGCACCACGGCGAGCAGGATGATCGACGCCACCGCCAGGAAGCGCTCATAGCGATCCGGCGCGAGACTCCGTGGCTGCGACGATGTGCTTGCAATGCTGGCCATATATCCCCCTGCACCGCACCCTGTCAGGCGCGCAGGGACGGGTCAATCGGCTGCGGACAGCGCCTTGTTGGCTGCTGCGATGCGCCGGCGAACCACGGCGGTCAGTTCCTCGATCGTCGACACCTGCTCCACGCCATAGCGGGCAGCGGTGATGTCGACATTGCCCTTGCGCCAGAAGCCGTCGGGACACAGCACCACCAGCTTCCCACCGCGCGCATGCAGGCCCATTTCCAGCAGGCTGACCGGGCTCTGCGTGCCGGGCGCCAGATAGAGGATGATGATGTCGGCGCTGTCCAGCGCGGCCAGTTCCCATTCCACCTGCTGGCGGAAATGGGGGTTGCTGACTTCCGGTTTCCAGGCCGGGTTCCAGTCGGCCCGGCGCGGGTTCAGGATCGTCACCTTCTCGTCGGCCAGCGCCGCGATCATGTCGCGCTGCCAGTCGGTCGCCTTGCCCATGTCGATGCTGCCGCCCAGGAACAGGCGCGCGCGATCATGCGCGACCGGCAATGGCTCGGGCGAAGTGATGGTCACCGCCTCACCCGCCCGCGCCGTCATCGGCAGGGCGAGCAGACAGGAGGCGAGGATCAGGCGCAGCATAGGGAAGGAAGGCGCACCGGTGGCGCGCCTCCCCATCTTGTCAGGCCGGAACGCTGGCGAGTGCGGCCTTGACCGCGTCGATCGCGGCCTGCGCCTTGTCGCCATCCGGGCCGCCGCCCTGGGCCATGTCGGCACGGCCGCCGCCGCCCTTGCCGCCCAGCGCCTCGACGCCCGCACGGACCAGATCGACCGCGCTGAAGCTGCCGGTCAGGTCGTCGGTCACGCCCACCGCAATGGTCGCGCGGCCATCGACCACGGCCAGCACCGCCGACACGCCGCTGCCGAGCGTCTTCTTGTTGCCATCGACAATGTTGCGCAGTTCCTTGGGGTCGAGGCCGTCGATCACCTGGCCCAGGAAGTCGACGCTGCCGACCTTCTCGGGACCGGCCGGCTTGGCCGAACCGCCACCGCCCGCCCCTACTCCTGAAAGGGCCAGCGCCTTCTTGGCCTCGGCCAGTTCCCGCTCCAGCTTGCGGCTCTGCTCGACCAGCGCGGCGATGCGCGCGGGCACCTCTTCCGGCGTGGTCTTGAGCGCCGCCGCGGTCTGGCGCAGCTTCTCGTCGCGCTCGACCAGCCACAGGCGCGCCGCCTCGCCGGTCAGCGCCTCGATCCGGCGCACGCCCGAGGACACGGCGCTTTCCGACACGATCTTTAACAAAGCGATGTCGCCCAGCGCGCGGACATGGGTGCCGCCGCACAGTTCGACCGAATAGCTGTGGTCGTCGCCCTTACCCATCGAGAGGACGCGGACTTCATCGCCATATTTCTCGCCGAACAGCGCCATCGCGCCAGCGGCGATCGCATCGTCCGGGGTCATCAGCCGGGTCATGACCTCGTCATTATGACGGATCTGCGCGTTCACATCGGCCTCGACCTTGGCGATCTGGGCCTGGGTCAGCGCCTCGGGATGCGAGAAGTCGAAGCGCAGGCGGTCGGCCGCGACCATGCTGCCCTTCTGGGTGACATGGCCGCCCAGTTCCTTGCGCAGCGCGGCATGGAGCAGGTGGGTGGCGCTGTGATTGGCGCGAATGCGATCGCGACGCTCGACATCCACCGTCAGGTTGACGGTGTCGCCGACCTTGACGCTGCCCGCGCTGATCGTCGCCTGATGCGCATGCAGGCGGCCAAGCGGCCTGGACGTGTCGGCAACCTCCGCCACCAGGCCGCCCAGCGTGGTGATCGTGCCGGCGTCGCCATTCTGGCCGCCGCTCTCGCCATAGAAGGGCGTCTGGTTGGTGATGATCGTCACCTTGTCACCGGCCGAAGCGGTATCGACCCGCGCGCCATCCTTGAGGAGCGCCAGCACTTCGCCCTCGCCCTTGGTCGAGGCATAGCCGATGAACTCGGTGCTGCCGAGCGTTTCGGCGATGTCGTACCAGATCTCGTCCGACGCCTTCTCGCCCGATCCCTTCCAGGCGGCGCGCGCCGCGGCCTTCTGCTCGGCCATGGCGGCGTCGAAGCCGGCCCGGTCGACAGACAGGCCCTGGGTGCGCAGCGCATCCTCGGTCAGGTCATAGGGGAAGCCATAGGTGTCGTAGAGCTTGAACGCGGTCTCGCCCGGCAGGGTCGCCCCCTCGGCCAGATCGGCGGTCGCCTCGTCCAGCAGCTTGAGGCCGTTTTCCAGCGTCTTGCGGAACCGGGTTTCCTCGCGCAGCAGCGTTTCTTCGATCAGCGGCTGGGCGCGGACCAGTTCGGGGAAGGCGCCGCCCATTTCCGACACCAGGCTCGATACCAGGCGATACATCAGCGGATCCTTGGCACCGATGATGTGCGCATGGCGCATCGCGCGGCGCATGATCCGGCGCAGCACATAGCCGCGACCTTCATTCGCCGGCAGCACGCCGTCGGCGATCAGGAAGCTGGTCGAGCGCAGATGGTCGGCGATGACGCGGTGGCTGGCCTGGAACTCGCCGTCGGTCGCGGTGCGGGTCAGCGCCCCGCTCTCGGCGATCAGCGCCTTGAACGTGTCGATATCATAATTGTTATGGACGCCCTGCATCACTGCGGCGATGCGCTCCAGCCCCATGCCGGTGTCGATCGAGGGCTTGGGCAGTTCCGAAACGATCTCGTTGGCTTCCTGCTCATATTGCATGAAGACGAGGTTCCAGATCTCGACGAAGCGGTCGCCATCCTCTTCCGGCGATCCGGGCGGGCCGCCCCAGATATGGTCGCCATGGTCGTAGAAGATTTCCGAGCAGGGACCGCACGGGCCGCTGTCGCCCATCGCCCAGAAATTATCCTTGGTCGGGATGCGGATGATCTTGTGATCGGGCAGGCCGGCGATCTTCTTCCACAGGTCGAACGCCTCGTCGTCCGTGTGATAGACGGTCGTGGTCAGCTTTTCCGCGGGCAGGCCCCATTCCTTGGTCAGCAGGGTCCAGGCATGGTGGATCGCCTGTTCCTTGAAATAGTCGCCGAAGCTGAAATTGCCCAGCATTTCAAAGAAGGTGTGGTGGCGGGCGGTATAGCCGACATTGTCCAGATCGTTGTGCTTGCCGCCGGCGCGGACCGACTTCTGGCTCGACGTCGCGGTCTTGTAGGGGCGCGTTTCCAGACCGGTGAAGACATTCTTGAACGGCACCATGCCGGCGTTCACGAACATCAGCGTCGGGTCATTGTGCGGCACCAGCGGCGCGGACGGAACGATGGTGTGGCCATTGGCCCCGAAATAATCGAGGAAGCTGCGGCGAATGTCGTTGGTCGAGGTCATGCGCGCGATTTAGTGGGAAGCGGCCCGCCGCACAAGCCGGGGATTTGGTCTATTCCTCCCCGGCACGGGGAGGTGGCAGGCCGAAGGCCTGACGGAGGGGCACCGGCAGGCAGTCGGAGACTTTTAGTCACGCGAAGCGTTCATGGCGCCTGCCCCTCCACCACGCCCTTCCGGGCACGGTCCCCCTCCCTGTTCCGGGAAGGAATTACCCCATCGACTCCTCGATCGACGCCGGCAGCCGCCGACCGAAGAGCACGCCACCAAGTTCGACCTGTCACGACACCGCTTAGCAAGCCCAATATGCCGGCCGGCAAGGCATTCCAGAATATATCAATGCTGCGCTCAACAGTGACGAGAATAATGCCTGGTATGAGAAAGCCAGCAATAGCGCCTGTATAAGCGTATGCGTCCTCACTTTCCCACCCGAACCGCTTCATGATCAAGGTCGCAGGGACGCCCACAACAAGGGACGATGTAATCACGAAAACAAACGGAACGAAAATGGCAAGCGGAGCGATTCCAGCCATAGAGGCAAGGTCGTCCCAGCCGGAAAATGATCCCACGATGGCAGCCGCCAGCATGATGACCGGGACAGCCGCTCCGGCGATTGTCCCCGCCATAACCGCTTTAAAAAAGTCTCGGAACATCGGTCTATCTAGCATTCGCCAATGCACCCGCCCTACCCCATCGGTTCCTCGATCGACACCGGCGGTCTGGAGAACCATTGCGGCCCCTGCGCGGTCATGTGGAAGCAATCCTCCATGCGCACGCCCATCGTGCCGGGCAGATAGAGGCCGGGTTCGTTGGAGAAGCACATGCCGACATCCAGCTTCGTCGTCTCGCCATGGACGAGGTTGACCGGCTCATGCCCCTCCATGCCGATGCCATGGCCGGTGCGGTGAGACAGGCCGGGCAGCTTGTAGCCGGGGCCGTAGCCCAGTTTCTCATAATAAGCGCGGACCGCATCATCGACGGTGCCGGCCGCCACGCCCAGCTTCGCCGCCCGGATCGCGACCTGCTGCCCCTGCGCCACTTCGTCCCAAACCTTGCGCTGCTGCGCCGTGGGTGCGGCGCCGTAGACGAAGGTGCGACTGATGTCGGACTGATAATCCTCGACCGTGCAGCCGCAATCCATCAGCACCACCTCGCCCGCCCGCACCGACTGCGGCTTGCCCGAGCCATGCGGATAGGCGGCCGCTTCGCCGAGCAGGATCAGGTTGAACTCGCCCTTGCCGCCCAGCGCGCTGGTCGCCGCGCTCATCAGCGCGCCGATATCGGCCGGGGTCATGCCCGCCTTCACCTGCGGATGGGTCCAGCGATAGGCGCCCATGGTGACATCCGCCGCCTTCTGCATCAGCGCGATCTCGGCCGCCGTCTTGCGCATGCGGATGGCGCGGGTCACCGGGTCTTTCACCAAAGTCGCGGCGGGCAGCGCGGCCTTCAGCCCATCGACCGCGAAATAGCGGACCGTCTCCTCGATGCCGATCCGCCCCTTGTCCAGGCCCCGCGCCTTCAGATAATCGGCGATCGGCGCATAGGGGCTTTCATGTTCCTGCCAGACGCGGACCTCGGCCGGGATGGCGAGCGATTCGTCGATCGAGGGCTTCTCGAAAAAGGGACAGACGGCCAGAGGCGTACCGCTGGCCGGGATGACCAGCGCGGTCAGCCGCTCGGAACGCCACCAGCGGATGCCGCTATAATAGATGAGGCTCGCGCCCGGCTCGACCAGCAGCGCGTCGATGCCCTGTGCCTGCATCATCTTCTGCGCCCGCGCCAGCCGGTCGGCGCGCTCGGCCTTGCCGATCGGGGTGACGTCGCGCGTGATCGACTGGAGCGCCTCGATTGCCTTTTCCTGCGCGAACAGGCGCGGGCTGACCAGCGAAGTGGCGACCCCGGCAGCGGCATAGCGAAGCAAGGTGCGGCGATCAGGCGTAAGCATAATGTCCCCCGGTGCGCAGCGCGGCCTGATAGGCGGGCCGCGCCTGTATTCTCTCCAGCCACCCGATCAGATGCGGACGCGATTCGTCAAGCCCGCCGCGTGCCCGCGACGCCTCGATCGGAAAGCTCATCATCATGTCGGCGGCGGAGAAGTCCGGCCCGGCGAAATAGGGCCGGCTTGCCAGTTCGCTTTCCAGCCAGTCGAGATGATCGTCCAGCATCCCCTGCACCGTCGGTCGTGCCGGCCGGCCGAGCAGGCCCAGCTTGCCGACTACCAGCAGGGCCAGCAGCGGCGGCATCATCGATCCTTCGGCATAATGGAGAAACTGGCGCCAGCGGATCGCGCCCTCCGCATCGGCCGGCGCGCCGAAGCGACCACCGGCCCGCGCGACCAGATATTCCATGATCGCCCCGGTCTCGATCAGCCGATGCCCGTCCACCTCCACCACCGGCGACCGGCCGAGCGGATGGACGGCGCGCAGGGCGGCCGGCGCCCGCATCGTCTTGCGATCCCGCTCATAGCGGCGCACGTCATAAGCCTCGCCCAGTTCCTCCAGCAGCCACAGGATTCGCTGCGAACGACTGTTGTTCAGATGATGGACGATGATGGTCATGGCGCCTCTCCCATACTGCGACCCGATCAGGGCTAACGCAGCATGGGAAAGAGTGACAGCGAAGTTTACGCTATCTCGAGGACTTCCTCCGCCTTGGCGCGGGCGCGATAGGCGTGCAGCAGCGGCTCGGTATAGCCATTGGGCTGCGCGACACCCTCGAACACCAGCGCGCGCGCCGCCTGGAAGGCCAGGCTCTCGCCCTCGCGCCCGCTCATCGGCTGATAGAGCGGATCGCCGTCATTCTGCGCATCGACCTTGGCCGCCATGCGGGTCAGCGCGGCATCGACTTGGCTCCCCGTGCAGACGCCGTGCAGCAGCCAGTTTGCCATATGCTGCGAAGAAATGCGCAAGGTCGCGCGATCCTCCATTAGGCCGACATCATGGATATCGGGCACCTTGGAACAGCCAACACCCTGGTCGATCCAGCGGACGACATAGCCCAATATGCCCTGCGCATTATTGTCCAGTTCCTGCGCGATCTCTTCTTCGAAGAAATTGCGGCCGACCGCGACGGGAATGGTCAGCAGCCTGTCGAGCGACGCGATGCCCTCACCCAAGCGCTCTTCCTGACGGGCGAAGACGTCGATGCGGTGATAATGGGTCGCGTGCAGCGTCGCCGCCGTCGGGGACGGAACCCAGGCGGTGTTGGCGCCACTCCGGGGATGGCCGATCTTCTGCTCCAGCATGTCGGCCATGCGATCGGGCGCCGCCCACATGCCCTTGCCGATCTGCGCCCGGCCCGACAAGCCACAGGCAAGACCGATCTGGACGTTGCGGTCTTCATAGGCCGTGATCCAGTCGCTCGCCTTCATCTCGCCCTTGCGGATCATCGGCCCGGCCTGCATCGACGTATGCATCTCGTCCCCGGTGCGGTCGAGGAAGCCGGTATTGATGAAGACGATCCGGTCGCGGACGGCATGGATGCAGGCTGCCAGATTGGCCGATGTGCGCCGCTCCTCATCCATCACGCCGACCTTGATCGTGTGGCGCGCCATGCCCAGCATATCCTCGATCGCGTCGAACAGGCGGTTGGTGAAGGCCGCTTCCTGCGGCCCGTGCATCTTGGGCTTGACGATATAGACGCTGCCCGCGCGGCTGTTGCCATCCGCCTTGGCCAGATCATGCAGCGCGATCAGGCTGGTGACGATGCCATCGATGATCCCCTCAGGCGCGTCCTGCCCATCGGGCAGCGCAATCGCCGGCGTGGTCATCAGATGACCGACATTGCGGACGAACAACAGGCTGCGGCCCGGCAGCGTGAAGCTGCTGCCATCGGGCGCGCTATAGGCACGATCGGGATTGAGCGCGCGGGTCATCGGCTTCCCGCCCTTCTCGAACGTCTCGGTCAGGTCGCCCTGCATCAGCCCCAGCCAGTTGGCATAGGCGGTAACCTTGTCCGCCGCATCGACCGCCGCGACCGAATCCTCCAGGTCGCAGATGGTGGTCAGCGCGGATTCCAGGATGACGTCGGATATGCCCGCGGGATCGGTCGCGCCGATCGGATGCGCGGAATCGAAGACGACCTCGATATGCAGGCCATTATGGCGGAACAACTTGCCCTTCGCGCTGGTGCCGACGAACTGCGCCGGATTGGCCAGCATGATTTCCTCGCCCGCCAGATCCGTCCAGCTTCCGCTCGCCAGCGGAACGGCATCGTCCAGAAACGCCTTGGCCCAGGCGATGACCTGCGCCCCGCGCGCCGCGTCATAGCCTTTGCCCGAAGCCGCGCCCGCTATGGCATCCGTGCCATAGAGCGCATCATAGAGGCTGCCCCAGCGGGCATTGGCGGCGTTGAGCAGGAAACGGGCGTTGAGGATCGGGACGACCAGCTGCGGCCCGGCCATGCAGGCGACTTCAGCGTCGACATTCCCGCTGCCGATCGCGAACGGCGCGGGTTCCTCGACCAGATAGCCGATCTCGCGCAGGAAGGCCTGATAGGCGGCGGCGTTGTGCGCCTGTCCTCGACGCACCTGATGCCAGGCGTCGATCTGCGTCTGCAGGTCGTCGCGCGTGCGCAGCAGCGCCGCATTATCGGGGGTGAAGCGCGCCAATATGTCGGCGGTGCCCACCCAGAAGGCGTCGGCGTCAATGCCCGTGCCCGGCAGCGCGCGCTGCTCGATGAAGTCGGCCAGCGTTTCGGCGACCTTCAGGCCGGCGCGTTCGGTCATGCGGTCGGTCATGCAATCCACTCCTTGCTATGCCGTCCTTTTACGCCTTTCCAATTATACCGTGTAGACGCTATTATTCGAATAAAGACTTTCCTGTGGTGAACGAATATGATGGACCCGGACCATGAATTGTTCGTGAGCATCGTCGATGAAGGCGGGCTGGCGGCCGCCGGGCGGCGGCTCCACATATCGCCGGCGATGATGTCGAAGCGGCTGGCCCGGCTGGAGGACAGGCTGGGCGCCCGGCTGATCCACCGCACCACCCGACGGCTGGCGCTGACCCCGGCGGGCGAGCGGCTCCATGGCGACCTGCGCGCGATCCTGGCTACACTCGACGAAGCCGAACGGCGCGTGTCGGGCGTGTCGGCGATCGCGTCCGGTCCGCTGCGAATCACTGCCCCGACCTCTTTTGGCCGAATGCATCTTGCGCCCTATCTCCAGCCTTTCCTGGATAATCATCCCCGTGTCGACCTGCGGCTCGACCTGTCCGACGATTATGTCGACCTGATCGAAAGCCGGGCGGACCTGGCCATCCGCATCGCCGCCGATCCGGGCGCCGGCCTCACCGCCCGGCGGCTGGCGCCCAACCGCCGCATCCTGTGCGCCGCGCCCGCCTATCTTGAGCGCTTCGGCACGCCGCATCGCATCGCCGACCTCAAGCATCACCGCCTGCTCGCCGCCGATGGCCAGCTGCCCTGGCGTCTGATCGGCCCCAAGGGGCCGGTCGCGATCGACGGCCACAGCCATATCCGCACCAACAGCAGCGAAGTCGTGCGCGAACTGGCGCTGTCGGGCAGCGGCATCGCGCTGCGTTCGCTCTGGGACATCAGCGACGCGCTGGCGCAGGGCGATGTGCGCCAGATCCTGCCCGATCATGAAGGGTCGAGCGACGTCGCCCTCTATGCCGTGCAACTGCCACAGGCCAATCCGCCACTGGCCATCACCGCCTTCGTCGACTCTCTTGCTGCGCAATATGCCCTTGCGCCGCCGTGGGAGTCGCGGACGGACCGCACTGGCTTGCCCTAGCGGAACACAGTCTCTAAGGCGCATCGCATGGACGATAACACCCGCCGCGCCGCTCTAGACTATCACCGCTTTCCCCAGCCCGGTAAGCTCGCGATCGAGCCGACCAAGCGCATGGTGAACCAGCGCGATCTGGCGCTGGCCTATTCGCCGGGGGTGGCCGCCCCTTGCGAGGAGATCGCTGCCGATCCCGCCAAGGCGCTGGACTACACGGCGCGCGGCAATCTTGTCGCGGTCATCTCCAACGGCACCGCCGTCCTCGGCCTCGGCGCGATCGGCGCGCTGGCGTCGAAGCCGGTGATGGAAGGCAAGGCCGTCCTCTTCAAGAAATTCGCCGACATCGACGTGTTCGACATCGAAGTCGACACCACCGACACGGACAAGTTCGTCGAAGCCGTCGCCCTGCTGGAGCCGACCTTTGGCGGCATCAATCTGGAAGACATCAAGGCGCCCGAATGTTTCGAGATCGAACGGCGCCTGAAGGAACGGATGAACATTCCGGTCTTCCATGACGATCAGCATGGCACCGCCATCGTCGTCGCCGCCGCCGTGCGCAACGCGCTGGTGCTGCAGGGCAAGACGCTGGCCGATGCAAAGCTCGTCACCTCGGGCGCCGGCGCCGCCGCGCTCGCCTGCGTCGACCTGCTCGTCTCGATGGGCCTGCCGATCGACAATGTGACGATGACCGACAAGGACGGCGTCATCCATTCGGGTCGCGAAGGCATGCTGCCCAACATGGCGCGCTATGCCCGCGACACCAACGCCCGCACCCTGCCCGACGTGCTGCCGGGCGCCAACCTGTTCTTAGGGTTGTCGGCGCCCGGCGTGCTGAAGCCGGAATGGCTGCCACTGATGGCGCCCAATCCGCTAATCTTCGCGCTCGCCAATCCGGAGCCGGAAATCCGCCCGGAAGCCGCGCGCGAAGTGCGCCCGGACGCGATCATCGCCACCGGCCGGTCGGACTATCCCAACCAGGTCAACAACGTCCTGTGCTTCCCCTATATCTTCCGCGGCGCGCTGGATTGTGGCGCGACCCAGATCAACGAGGCGATGAAGGTCGCCGCCGCCGACGCGATCGCCGCCCTCGCCCGCATGCCCGCGCATGACAGCGTGGCGCAGGCCTATGGCGGGCGCAAGCTGGTGTTCGGCGCCGATTACATCATCCCGACCCCGTTCGATCCGCGCCTGATCGGCGAGATTGCCGGTGCCGTCGCCAAGGCGGCGATGGACAGCGGCGTCGCCACCAAGACGCTGGACCTGGAAGAATATAAGCGCGCCCTGTCGCACCAGAACACCCGGTCGGGCCAGCTGATGTTGCCGGTGTTCCATGCCGCGCGCGGCAGCCAGTGCCGCATCGTCTATGGCGAGGGCGAGGATGAGCGCGTGCTGCGCGCGATCCAGGACGGTCTGGACGAAGGCATCGTCAAGCCGACCATCGTCGCGCGCCGCCGCCTGCTGGAACAGAAGCTGGGCGACATGGGCCTCAGCTTCCAGCTCGACCGCGATGTCGAGGTGATCGATCCCGAAACCGATCATGACATCATGCGCGAACTGGTCGAGGCCTATCGCGCCATCGCCGCGCGCAAGGGCGTCCCGCCAGACGAAATCCTGCGCCATGTCTATCGCCGCCCGACCGTGACCGCCGCCATGCTGCTGCGGACCGGTCGGGTCGACGCCGCACTGGTCGGTGGCCGCTCCGAATATTGGGGTCAGGTCGAACATGTACTGCGCATCATCGATCGCGCGCCCAACCACAGCCGCATCTATGCGCTGTCGGGCCTGATCCTCGACGCGGGCGCGCTGTTCATCACCGACACCCATATGGTGCCGGACCCGACGCCGGACCAGATTGCGGAAATGACGCTGCTGGCCTCGACCGAGTTGCAGCATTTCGGGCTGAAGCCGCGCGTGGCGCTGCTGTCGCACTCCAATTTCGGTGCATCGAACAGCCCCAGCGCCCGCAAGATGCGCGCCGCGCTCGACCTGGTGCGCCAGGCCGCGCCGGACCTCGCGGTCGATGGCGAAATGCACGCCGACGCCGCGCTCAGCCAGGCGCTGCGCGAACGGCTGATCCCCGACTCCCGGTTCGAGGGGCCGGCCAACCTGCTGGTGATGCCGAACCTCGACGCAGCCAATATCACACTGACGGCGCTCGGCGCCTCGTCCAGTTCACCCACGGTCGGGCCGATGCTGATCGGCACCGCCCAGCCGATCCATGTGCTGACGCCCGGCGTCACCGCGCGCGGCATCCTCAACCTGACCGCCATCGCCGCCGCCGAAGTGGCACGCGAAGGCTGACCTTAACCTTTGCCGGTTAGGCTGTTAGCTTGACCGGCAAAGGATGAAGCGAGGAAGATCATGGCAGGCGTCATCGGCACTTTGGCTCGCAGCCTTGGCCCGAAACTGCTGATCGGCGCCGTCCTGGGCGGCGGCGCGCTGCTGCTGACCGACAAGATTGATCGCAACGCCGGCAACGCGACCCAGGCCAAGCCGGCCGAGGCCGCCGCCGCGCCCAAGCCGCTGCCGCTGGTCGAACGGCGCAGCGACCAGGGCATGAAGGTCGATCCCCACGCCCTGGCGGTCAAGCGCGTGCTCAAGATCGAGGGGCCTTTCGAGCATGGCGACTATGCCTGGGACGAGGAAGGCGCACCGGCCAAGGGGCCGGTCATCATCACCGTCGACCTGAAAGCCCAGACCCTCTCCGTCTTCCGCGACGGCTATGAAATCGGCGCCGCCGTCATCCTCTATGGCGCGACCGACAAGCAGAGCCCGCTCGGCGCCTTCCCGATCATGCAGAAGGACGCCGACCATTATTCCAGCACCTACAACAACGCGCCCATGCCCTATATGCAGCGGCTGACCAGCGACGGCGTCGCCATCCATGGCAGCGACGTCAAATGGGGCTATGCCACCCATGGCTGCATCGGCGTGCCCAAGGAATTTGCACAGAAGCTGTTCGGCGTGACCAAGGTCGGCGACATGGTCATCATCACCAACGGCAAGATGCTGGATACCAGCAAGGCCGTCGTCAGCGGCTGACCCACCCCTATTGCGGCGCATCCTCGATCGCCGGCGCATGACGCACCGTCAGCGCGCTGCCGCCTGACGCCGCAATGATGCAGAATATCGCCACGCCCTGCAGCACCGTCAACCGCTCGCCCAGCACGACGAAGCCCGCCAATGCCCCGATCGCCGGCGCCGCGCTCAGCAACAGGCCGAACACCGGCGCGGGCAGGCGCCGCATCGCCTCCATCTCCAGCGAATAGGGCAAGGCACTCGACAGCAGGGCGATGGCCAGCCCGACCATCAGCACCCAGGGCGAAAAGAGCGATGCACCGGCATGGGTCAGCCCGACCGGCAGCACCAGAATCGCCGCCGCCAGCATGCCCCAGGCGACCGCATCGCCGCGCAGCGCGCCCGACACCCGCTTGCCGGTCAGGATATAAAGCGCCCAGCAGGCCGCCGCCCCGACAGCGAAGATGACACCCAAAGGATCAAGCACGGCATCGCTGCGCAGCGGCAAGAGCAGCAGCAGGCCGATCACCGCCGCCCCCAGCCACAGGAAGTCGCGCGGCCGGCGCGCCCCGAACAGCACGATCGCCAGCGGCCCCGTCACCTCGATGGCCATGGCGATGCCCAACGGAATGCGGGCGAACGCCTGATAGATGAGCAGGTTCATCAGCGCGAGGGTGGCGCCATAGATCAGCAGCGGCCAGCGCACATCGGCCGGGATCGGTCGGCGCCATGGCCGCCGGAACAGCATCAGCAGGATCGCGGCCAGGAAGATGCGCAGCGCCGCGATGCCATAGGCGCCGACGACCGGGAACAGCGTCTTGGCAAAGGCCGCGCCCATGTTCATCGACAGCAGCGACGCCAGCACGGCGCCCGCCCCCGCCAGCACCGCCCCCTGCCCGTTCATTCCGTTCCTGCTCATGCGCAATGGATACCATATACGATTAATTGGAAAAGCGTCATTCGATACCGCGTTGCACCAGATGCGTTGCCAGTTGCAAGAATCTCATACGTATGCAGCCTTGACCAACGCTGTCACTCGGCCCATCTGGCGGACTTCCGTCATTTTGCATTGCAGCATGGAGCTTGTCATGGGCAGCCAGTCCCACAAGGCGCACCCCGCGCTCGTCCTTTTCGCGCTGTCCGTGGGCGCCTTTGCGATCGGCACCACCGAATTCGCCTCCATGAGCCTGCTGCCCTTCTTCGCGCGCGACCTGCATATCGACCTGCCGACCGCGGGCCATGCGATCAGCGCCTATGCGCTGGGCGTGGTGGTCGGCGCGCCGCTGATCGCCGCCTTTGGCGCGCGCCTGCCGCGCCGCACGCTGCTGATCGCGCTGATGGCGATGTTCGCGGTGGGCAACGGCCTGTCGGCCCTGTCGCCCAGCTATCACTGGATGCTCCTGTTCCGTTTCCTCTCGGGCCTGCCCCATGGCGCCTATTTCGGCGTCGCTGCGCTGGTCGCGGCCAGCCTGGTGCCGATCGAAAAGCGCACCCTGGCGATCGCCAAGGTGATGTCAGGCCTGACCATCGCGACGGTGCTCGGCGTGCCGGTCGCCAACTGGATGGGCCAGATATTGGGCTGGCGCTCGGGCTTCTTCGTGGTCTGTGCGCTCGCCGTGCTGACCATGAGCCTGGTCGCCCTCTACGCACCGCGTGACGCCGGCGACCCGAAGGCCAGCCCGATGCGCGAACTGGGCGCGCTCGGCAAGTCCCAGGTCTGGCTGACGCTGCTGACCGGCGCGATCGGCTTTGGCGGCCTGTTCGCGGTCTACACCTATGTCGCCTCGACCATGATCGAAGTGACCCATGTGTCCGAAACCTATGTGCCGCTGGTGCTGATCGTCTTTGGCCTGGGCATGACGGTCGGCAATCTCGCCGTCGCCTGGCTGGCCGACCGCGCGCTCAACCGCACCGTCATCGGCATCCTGCTGTGGAGCGCGGTGGCCCTGGCCCTCTTCCCCTTCATGGCCGGCAATATCTGGAGCCTCAGCCTCATCGTCTTCCTGATCGGCATTGGCGGCGGCATGGGCACGCCGTTGCAGGCCCGCCTCATGGATGTCGCGGGCGATGCCCAGACGCTGGCGGCCGCGCTGCACCACAGCGCCTTCAACGTCGCCAATGCGCTCGGCCCCTGGCTCGGCGGTCTGTCGATCGCGGCCGGCTATGGCCTGGTATCGACCGGCTGGATCGGCTGCGCCTTGTCGCTCGGCGGCCTGGCCATCTATCTGCTCGCCATCGCCACCGCACGGCGCAGCGCCCAGCCCGCGCTGGTCCCCTGCGAATAAGCCGCTTCCTTCCGCCCGTTCCGCTGGTTAAGGCGGGGGGATGACGGATCGGGCACGCGAACAGACTTTGCAGGACGCGGCGATCGCCGCATTGCGCCGCGGCGACGCGGCAGTGGCGCGCGCCACCCTCTCCGAAATGGCCGATCCCCCGGCCATGCTGCTGGCCCAGGCCTGCAACCGGCTGGGTGATCTGGACGGCGAACAGGCCGCGCTCAACCGCATCCTGCAACAGGATATGCGCAACCTGCCCGCGCTGCTCGCCATGGGGCAGAATTTCCAGCGGCGCGGCGATCAGCGCGGCGCGACATCCTGGTTCCGCAGCGCCCTGGCACAGGCCGCCGCCCATGGCGCCCCGCCCGCGCTGCAACCGCTGCTGCAACGGGCGCAGGAGGCGATCGCCGGCGCCAGCCGGGATTTCGAAGATCATCTCGACGCGGCGATGGCGGGCCTCCCCACGCTCCCCCGCATTGCCCAGGCGACCGACCTTCTGCTGGGGAAGACGCCGCTTTATCTCCAGCAACCCAGCATGTTCTATTTTCCCGGCCTGCCGCAGCGCGCCTTTTACGAGCGCGAGGAATTTGCCTGGGTGCCCGCAGTAGAGGCGGCAACCGACGCCATCATCGCCGAAATGAACGACGTCCGTGCCGGCGCCCCCGATTTCGCGCCCTATGTCCAGACCCCGACCGATCGCCCGGCGCCCAACAACCCACTGCGCGACGATCCCTCCTGGGGCGCCTATTATTTCTGGCAACAGGGCGAGATCGTGGCGGACCATGCCGCCCGCTGCCCCGCCGTCATGGCCGCGCTCGACCATGCCGATCGCCCGATGATCGCCGGCCGCTCTCCGATGGCGCTGTGGTCGCTGCTCAAGCCCGGCACCCATATCCAGCCCCATCATGGCCTGCTCAACACCCGCCTGATCTGCCACCTGCCGCTGATCGTGGCCGACAATTGCGCGCTGCGGGTCGGTGCAGAGACACGCGCCTGGGTGCCGGGCGAGATGCTGATCTTCGACGACAGCATCGAACATGAGGCCTGGAACCGGGGCAATGACACCCGCGTCGTCCTGCTGTTCGAAGTCTGGCGCCCGGAAATCCACGCAGAGGAGCGGATCGCGCTCACCCGCCTGTTCGAAGCGATCGACCGCTTCGGCCCGAAACAGGTCGACGCCGGCTAACGCGCCTCTTTTCAGAACGCCTATCTGCGACTATGGGCGCGGACAAAGACGACAAGAGAGGATGGCACGGGGCGCTCACGCTTTTCGGACATGCCATGACCTCGATCGACCCGACGCCCCCGGCGCCGTCTCCCGCCCTGCCCGTTCCGCCCGCCCATGTCGCGCGGCCGCATAGTCCTGCCGAGGATTTTTACGCGATCGCCATCGGCTGCGCGTTCATCGCCATGGGGCTGATGCTGCTGAAACAGGCAAAGCTGGTGACCGGCGGCATGGCCGGCATCGCGCTGCTGCTGTCCTATCTCATCCATCTGTCGCCCGCGACGCTGTTCCTGCTGATCAACATCCCCTTCTTCCTGTTCGCCGGACGAGCGATGGGCATGGCCTTCGGCCTCAAGACCCTGTTCGCCAATATCGCGATCATGGGCGTCGGCCTTGCCATGCCCTATGCGATGGAAATTGCCCGGATCAGCCCCATTTTCGCCGCGCTGTTCGGCGGCTCGATCATCGGATTCGGCATCCTGGCCATCGCCCGTCATGGCGCGGGCGTCGGCGGCGTCGGCGTGGTCGCGCTGATCCTGCAGAAATCGCGCGGCTGGAATGCCGGCCGCACCCAGATGGCCTGCGACGTACTGATCCTGCTCGCCTCGCTGCCGATCCTCAATGCGGAACGCTTTGGCCTCTCCGTCCTGTCAGCCGCCGCGATCAACGCCGTGCTGTTCGTCAACCACCGCCCCGGCCGCTATATCGGCCATTGATGCGCGCCTGCCTCCCCGGCTAGACGGACCCCGGCGCCCATGCCGGTGCGCCCGTCATAAAAGGGGTCCAGAATGAAGCGGTTCGCGCTCTGTATAGTATTGGCCAGCACGGTCCTGTCGGTTCCGGCCAGTGCCGCCACGCCCACCAGCGCAACCGCACCGGCCGACGTCCGCACCATCGCCGCGATCCGCGCGCGCCCGGCGGTCAAGGCCGCCTTCGCCGCGCTGGAGGCCGAACATGACCAGTGGGTCGACAATATCGTCACCCTGACCCAGATCCCGGCGCCGCCGTTCAAGGAAGAGGCGCGGGCCAAGGCCTATGCCGACATGTTCCGCGCCGCCGGCCTCACCGATGTGGAGATTGACGAGGGCGGCAATGTGCTGGGCCTGCGCCGTGGCAGCGGGAAGCCGGGCGGCAAGCTGATCGTCGTGTCCGCCCATCTCGACACCGTCTTTCCCGAAGGCACGCCGGTCACGGTCCGGCGTGAGGGCAACAAGCTCCACGCGCCCGGCGTCGGCGACGATGTCGCCGGCCTTGCCACCCAATTGAGCCTCATCAAGGCGATCGTCGGCGCCGACATCAGCGCGCCGATGGACATATTGTTCGTCGGCGATGTGGGTGAGGAAGGCCTGGGCGACCTCCGCGGCATGAAGCAGTTGTTCCACAAGGGCAAATATAAGGACCGCATCACCAGCTTCTTCTCGATCGACGATGGCTCGGTCGATGGCCTGATCAATGGCGGCGTCGGATCGAAGCGCTATCGCCTGACCTTCACTGGCCCCGGTGGCCACAGCTTCGGCGCCTTTGGCCTGGTCAATCCGATGACGGCGATGAGCCAGGCGATCGTCGACCTCTACAAGATCCCGGTGCCCCAGTCGCCCAAGACGACCTACAGCGCCAGCGTCGTGGGCGGCGGCTCCTCGGTCAACGCCATCCCGCAGGAAGTCTGGCTGCAGGTCGACATGCGATCGGAAAGCGCGGCTGAACTGGCAAAGCTGGAACAGGCGTTCCTGGCCACGGTGGACAAGGCGGTCGAGACCGAAAATAGCGCCCGCTCGATCAAGGAAGGCCCGATCCGCGTCGACAAGAAGGTGGTGGGCGATCGTCCGGCCGGCAGCACCGCCGCCGACACGGCGCTGGTCCGCCAGACCGCCGCCGCCTATGCCGCCGAAGGCGTCACCGCGCGCATGAGCTTCAGCTCGACCGATGCCAATGTGCCGATGAGCCTGGGCATCCCGGCCATCACCATCCCGCGCGCGGCGACCGGCGGCCGGGGCCATTCGCCCGACGAATGGATCGACGTGTCGGCGCCGGAATCGCTCAAGGTCAAGCGCATGGACCTGGTCGCCCTGCTCGCCGCAGCCGGCTATCGCTAATTGCCATGGCGGGGCTGACAGATATGCCAGCCCCGTTCAGTCCGCCTCGCACAGCGGCTCGTCCTCGCGATCGCGCGCGCGCAGGGCCGCACCCGCATCATTGGCGATGCGCGGGAAGGTCACCCCTTCCAGATTGCCGCGCCCGTCGCACAACCGGTCACAGGCCATGTCGACCACGCCGGGCAGCGCCACCTGGTCGCCATCATATTGGGCGACGATGATGCACTTCCTGCCCCCGGAAAAGCTGAGGACCAGCTTGTCGCCGGCCCGCCGCGCCGTGCCCGCGCCATGGCAGCTCTGTTCGGTGCCGAAGATCGCCTCCAGCCCGAAACGATAGTCGCCCGCCTTGGCGGGAAGGACGCAGAGCGAATCCCGTCCCGCCTCATGCCGGCGCTGGAACAGCCCGACCGGCGCGACCTTGGACGTGTCCGTAATCGCCCCCGTCTCGATCGCCGCGCGCTCCAGCCCCGACGCCGCCGCCCCATCGCGATCGGGCGCGGCGGCGCCCGGCGTCGCCGCCTGCTGGCACCCGGCCAGAAGACATGCGAAGAAAAGGCTAGTGCGCCGCATCGACGCCCGGTTCATCGACCGCGCTCAGCCCATCGGGTCCGATCCGGCGGAAGAAGCAGGACCGCGCGCCGGTGTGGCAAGTCGGCCCCGCCGGCTCCGCCAGCACCCAGACCGCATCCTGGTCACAGTCGATCCGGATGTCCCGCACGCCAAGCATATGGCCGGAACTCTCACCCTTCTTCCACAGCGCCTTGCGGCTGCGCGACCAGAAATGGGCAAGGCCCGTCTCGACCGTCAGCGCCAGCGCCTGCGCATTCATATGCGCCACCATCAGCACTTCCCCCGAGGTGACATGGGTCACCACCGCGGTGATAAGGCCATGGTCATCATATTTGGGGTTGAGGGTCAGCCCCCGGTCGCGTGCGTCATCCATCCGCGCGCTATAATCGGCAATGCGGCCCGTGCGAAGTCCCTTCGGCGCTCCGCATTGCGGTCACGGCCTGACAGTGCCATGGGGTCAGACTGTCGCATTTTGGCAAATCTGTTGCACGGATGCTACAGAATGGCGACAGTCTTGCTTGCCCCAAGGCGCGCGCGCGCATAGCGTCGCGCGCGATCCGCAACAGCGGACACAAGCAGGGAAACGGATGCCAGGCCAATCAAGGGGGCCAAATATGACATCTTCGCATATCTTCACCAGCATTTCGCGCGGCGCGCTCGCCGTCGCACTCATCGCTCTGGCGCCGATCGGCGCTGCCCATGCCCAGACCGAAGCGCCCGCCGCATCGGGCGAAGGCCTGGGTGAAATCGTCGTCACCGCCTCGCGCCGGGCTGAAAATGCCAAGGACGTGCCGGTCGCCGTGACCGCCATCGGCGGCGAAAAGCTCGACGCGCTCAACAGCAGCGGCCTCGACGTCCGCTTCCTCGCCGCGCGCACGCCCAGCCTTCAGGTCGAAAGCTCGTTCGGCCGCACCTTCCCGCGCTTCTACATCCGCGGCCTTGGCAACACCGATTTCGATCCCAACGCCGCCCAGCCGGTCTCGGTCGTGCTCGACGATGTCGCGCTCGAAAATCCGATGCTCAAGAGCTTCCCGGTGTTCGACCTTGCCAGCGTTGAAGTGCTGCGCGGCCCGCAGGGTACGCTGTTCGGGCGCAACACCCCGGCAGGCGTCGTCAAGATGACCTCGGCCGCACCGACCGATCATTTCACCGGCTATGCCAGCGCCTCCTGGGCCACCTACAACACCGTCAATGCCGAAGCCGCGATCGGCGGCCCGATCGCCGACGGCCTCAGCTTCCGCGTGTCGGGCCTGCTCCAGCGTCGCGACGACTGGGTCAAGAACGACAATGAAGGCGGCAACGCCGCCAGCGAGCTGGAAGGCTATCGCGATATGGCCGGCCGCGTGCAGCTGGCTTATGAAGCCGGCGACTTCAAGGCGGTGCTGAGCGGTCATTATCGCGACCTCGACGGCAGCCCGCGCGTGTTCCGCGCCAACATCTTCCAGCAGGGCAGCAACCATTTCGTCGACGGCTTCGACAAGGATCATGTGAACCTGGACGGCTATACCAGCCAGTCGATGAAGCAGGGCGGCGGCAATCTGCGCATGCAACTCCATGTCGATGGCCTGGGCACCTTTTTCTCGACCACCGGCTATGAGAAGGCCAGCGTCGAAAGCACCGGCGACATCGATGGCGGCGGCTGCTACCCCTATACCGGCTGCACCGCCGGCCAGCTCGGCGTCGGCTCGTTCGACTCCAACACCGGCGGCGTGACCAAGCCGGAGGAATTCAGCCAGGAATTCCGCTTCGCGACGGACGACATGAACGGCATCCGCCTGCAGGCGGGCACCTATTTCTTCCACCAGCGCCTGAAGTACAACGAATATGCCTATGATCTCGCGGGCAACCGGGTGAGTGCGATCCTGCACAACAACACCAACGAGAATATCGGCCTGTTCGCCTCGGGCGAAGCCAAGGTGACGTCGGCCCTGACGCTGCGTGCCGGCGTGCGTTATTCGCACGACGACAAGCGCGACACGATCACGCTCGATCCGGCGCTCGCCGCCAGCAGCATCTCGTCGCAGCTGATCGGCGTCGACCTGCCGCTCAGCAACACCGCGCAGGGCAGCAACCTGTCCTGGGACGTCAGCGCCACCTATGCGCTCACCCCCGACGTCAACCTCTATGGTCGCGTCGCCACCGGCTATCAGGGTCCGGCGATCCAGGACCGCGTGACCTTCTTCAGCGTCCCCTCGGTCGCCAAGAAGCAGACCACCATCTCCTATGAAGGCGGCATCAAGGGCGCGATCGCCAACATGGTCCGCTTCGACCTGTCAGCTTATTATTGGAACACCGACGACCTCCAGCTGACGGCGGTCGGCGGCGTCGGCAACTCGGCTCGCCTGATCAACGTGAACAAGGCGGTCGGCTATGGTCTGGAAGGCAATCTGGAGGCGCAGCCGCTCGATCACCTGAACCTGACGGTGGGCGGCAGCTACAACTTCACCGAAATCCGCGACAAGAACGCCTTCGTGGCAGTCTGCGGCTCGGGCATGTGCACGCCCACCGGCAACACCTTCGTCAATGGCGGCACCACCTACAGCTATCTGGATGGCAATGACCTGCCCCAGGCGCCGCGCTACATCGCCAATGCGACGCTGCGCTATGGCATCCCGGTCGGCGACGTGGGTGAAATCTTCGCCTACACCGACTGGGCCTATCGTAGCAAAATCAACTACTTCCTCTACTCGGCGGCCGAATTCCGCGGCCGTTCGTCGCTGGAGGGCGGCCTCAAGGTCGGTTACAAGTCGAACCATGGTTATGAGATCGCGGCCTTCGCCCGCAACATCACCAACCAGATCCGCGCCGTCAGCGCGATCGACTTCAACAACCTGACCGGCATGATCAACGAGCCGCGCATCATCGGCGGCATGATCAAGGCGAGCTTCTAGAGCCTGATCGCTTGAGGTGGGAGCAGTTCGCGCTTCCACCAATGGCGTCAATCAGGCTCTAAACCGAAGTCTAAACGCCCCATAGGCGTTAGTCGGCAGAGGAAGGGCGTCCCGCAAGGGGCGCCCTTTCTTGTTGCGCCCAGGACACCGGAAAGCCGCCGCGAAGCGCCAGGAAAATGATCGAAGCCGGAAACGCGAAAACCCCGCTCTGCCGAGGCAAAGCGGGGTTTTATTTCGCGCATTCCCGAAGGAAATGGGGCGATCGACGGGATCCGAACCCGCGACCTCCGGTACCACAAACCGGCGCTCTAACCAACTGAGCTACGATCGCCACAGGGGCTGTTGCCCCGCGAGAAGGGCCACATATGCGGCCGCCCCTCCCCCGTCAAGCGGCTTATGTGAAAGGATGAAAATTATCGCCCGGCATCGTTGCCGGACGCCGCCAGACGGGCGCGCAGCACGGCCAGTTCGTCCGCCCCGACACGCGGCCGCCCCTCTGCCGGCTTGCCCTTGCGCAGCTTCTTGCGGTCCTTTTCCGAGGGATCGACGGCGCGAACCCGGACCGCCGCATGGCCCTGCCCGCGAATCCCAAGTTCCTCCGCAGCCCCGCGCGACAGGTCGATGATCCGCCCGCGCGAAAATGGGCCTCGGTCGTTGATCCGCACCAGGATCGTGCGCCCGGTGTCCAGCGCCGTCACCTCGACATAGGCGGGCAAGGGCAGGCTGGTGTGCGCGGCGGTGATCCAGCCAGGCCGGAAGCGTTCGCCATTGGCGGTGCGATTGCCCGACTCCGATCCATACCAGCTGGCATAGCCGACCAGATCATAGCCCGGCTGGTCCGCCGGTACATAGGTGGTGCCGCGCACCGTATAGGGCTTGCCGATCCGCACCGGCATATCGCTCACCGGGCGGAAATTACCGCCGCCACAGGCTGAAAGTGCACCCAGCAGCGCCAAGGCCGCGCCCGAAGTTCCGATGCCCCGTCCGATCGCTATCATGCCCCTTCCTAACCCCGCCCACCGATCAGGTCGAGGGCAACGGGCCGGCCAACGCCGCCATCCGACACATAAGGCCATGAAAAAAGGGGCAGTGGCTGCTGGCCACTCCCCCTTCCTTTCGGCATACACGCGCGCAACGGGGCTGTCCCCTATTGCTGCGCCACTCTCCCTTAATCTGTCCCGACCGCGACGCCGGCAAAATCATCGAATGACAACGCGCCCGACCGGGCGCACCTGCATCCTTAGTTGACCGAATCCTTCAGGCCCTTGCCGGCCTTGAACTTCGGCTGCGACGACGCCTTGATCGTCATCGTCTCGCCAGTGCGCGGGTTGCGACCGGTCGATGCCTTGCGCTGCGAAACGGAGAAAGTGCCAAAACCCACCAGGCGTACTTCGTCGCCCTTCTTCAGCGCACCGGTGATGGCGTCGAATACGCCCTCGACCGCCTTGCTGGCGTCGCTCTTGCTAAGACCGCTGCTTTCAGCGACCGCGCTGATAAGATCCTGCTTGTTCATGCCTTAGGAACCCCCTTTTTAGCTGTTTGATCGTCAAGGAATCGCGGCGTAGGCGGGGCAATAAGGCCCAGCTTTCAAGCGGTGTCAAAGGGAAAGCGATAAATGCGCCGGCTCCGGCGCGTTTTTGCCTTCACAGGCTCAAACGCGCCGAAAACAGGGATTTAGTGGCGGATGGCCGCGTCCCCATCGCGCCCCTGCCCATGGGTCGGCTGCGCCGCCAGATCATCCTCTTCCGTCCAGGTGATCGCCTCGGGCTTGGACACCAGCGCCCGCGCCAGCACCTCGTCCACATGGGACACCGGAACAATCTCCAGCACTTCGCGGATGTTGGCCGGAATTTCCGCTAGGTCTTTCTCGTTTTCCTGCGGGATCAGCACCGTCTTGATGCCGCCACGCAGCGCCGCGAGAAGCTTCTCCTTAAGGCCGCCGATCGGCAGCACCCGACCCCGCAGAGTGACCTCACCGGTCATCGCCACATCCTTGTGGACGGGGATGCCGGTCAGGGTCGACACGATGGTCGTGACCATGCCGATGCCGGCCGACGGACCATCCTTGGGCACTGCGCCTTCGGGCAGGTGGATATGGATGTCCTTGCGGTTGAACAGGCTCGGCTTGATGCCATAGCCGGGCGAACGCGCCTTCACATAGGAGAAGGCGGCCTGCACCGATTCGTTCATCACTTCGCCCAGCTTGCCGGTCGTCTTGATAAGGCCCTTGCCGGGCACGGTCACGGCCTCGATCGTCAGCAGTTCGCCGCCGACCTCGGTCCAGGCGAGGCCCGTGACGGCACCGATCTGATTCTCTTCCTCACCCACGCCATGGCGGAACTTCTGCACGCCGGCATAGTCGGCCAGATTGTCGGGCGTGATCACGATCTTGTCGAACGCGCCTTCGAGTATCTTGCGCAGCGCCTTGCGGGCCAGACGCGCCACTTCCCGCTCCAGCGTGCGGACGCCGGCTTCACGGGTATAATAGCGGATCAGGTCGCGGACCGCAGCCTCGGTCACCTCGAACTCGCCATTCTTCAGGCCATGGGCGTCGATCTGCTTAGGCACCAGATGGCGCTGGGCGATCTCGACCTTCTCGTCCTCGGTATAACCTTCGAGCCGGATGATCTCCATACGGTCGAGCAGTGGCTGCGGCAGATTCAGCGAGTTGGCCGTGGTCACGAACATCACGTCGGACAGGTCGACGTCGATCTCCAGATAATGATCCTGGAACTTGCTATTCTGTTCGGGGTCCAGCACTTCCAGCAGCGCCGACGCCGGATCGCCCCGGAAATCCTGGCCCAGCTTGTCGATCTCGTCGAGCAGGAACAGCGGGTTCATCGTGCCCGCCTTCTTGAGATTCGACACGACCTTGCCCGGCAGCGAGCCGATATAGGTCCGTCTGTGGCCACGAATTTCGGCTTCGTCGCGCACGCCGCCCAGCGACTGACGCACGAACTCGCGGCCCGTCGCCTTGGCGATCGAGCGGCCCAGCGAGGTCTTGCCGACGCCCGGCGGGCCGACGAGGCACAGGATCGGCCCCTTCAGCTTGTTGGTGCGCGCCTGCACCGCCAGATATTCGATGATCCGGTCCTTGACCTTCTCCAGCGCGAAATGATCCTCGTCCAGGATCGACTGCGCCTTTTTGAGGTCGGTCTTGACCCGGCCCTTCTTGCCCCAGGGCAAGCCCAGCAACACGTCGAGATAGTTGCGCACTACCGTGGCTTCAGCGGACATGGGCTGCATGCCCTTGAGCTTCTTCAGTTCGGCCGTCGCCTTGGCGCGCGCTTCCTTGCTCAGCTTGGCCTTGGCGATCTTCTCAGCCAGTTCGGCGAGTTCGTCGCCTTCCTCGCCTTCACCATTGCCCAGTTCGCGCTGAATCGCCTTGAGCTGCTCGTTCAGATAATATTCGCGCTGGGTCTTTTCCATCTGGCGCTTCACGCGGCCACGGATCTTCTTCTCGACCTGCAGCACGCCCAGTTCGCCTTCCATGAAGGCAAAGACCATCTCCAGCCGCTTGACCGGATCGGCCTCGACCAGCAGCGACTGCTTGTCAGCGACCTTGACGTTGATGTTAGCGGCGACGGAATCGGCCAGGCGACCGGCGTCCTCGATCTCGCGCAGTTGCACCGGCGTTTCGGCCGGCAGCTTCTTGTTGAGCTTGGCGTAATTCTCGAACTGCTCGGCCACCGAGCGCATCAGTGCGGAGGCTTCAGGCCCTTCGGCAACGATTTCCTCGACCGGGGCGACCTCGGCGATCAGATAGCCTGCCTCGGCCGGGGCCAGATCGGCCAGCTGGGCGCGATGCTTGCCCTCGACCAGCACGCGCACCGTGCCGTCGGGCAGCTTGAGCAGTTGCAGCACCACCGACACCACGCCGGTGTCATACAACGCGTCCTTGCCCGGATCATCCTCGGCCGGATCGAGCTGGGACACCAGGAAGATTTCCTTATTGCCCTCCATCGCCGCTTCCAGCGCGGCGACGCTCTTGTCGCGACCGACGAAGAGCGGGACGATCATCTGCGGGAAGACGACGATGTCGCGCAGCGGCAGAAGGGGATATTGCGTAGTCATTCACTCTCCAGGGCCGAACCTACGGCCCGTCATGCGGTTCATCGCCTTTATGGGGATGCCCGTCGCGTCAATCAATCAGCGATCACCATATTGCTGCAACGATGAACAAGGCCTTATCCACCAGCGGGCGCCGGTTCAGCCCCTCAGAACGGCAGCTTGAAGCCGGGGGGCAGCGACAGGCCGGCGGTCATCTTGCCCATTTCCGTATTGCTGACCTCGTCCGCCTTCTTGCGCGCATCGTTGAACGCGGCGGTGATCAGGTCTTCCAGCATCTGCTTTTCCGACGGCGCCAGCAGGCTGTCGTCGATCGACACGCCCAGGATGCGGCCCTTGGCCGACGCCCTCACCTTGACCAGGCCGCCACCGGCCGCGCCTTCGACTTCCAGCTTGTCCAGATTGTCCTGCGCGCGCTGCAGCTCTTCCTGCACGCGGCTGGCCATCCCCAATATTTCGTTCAGATCCTTCATGCTTCGGCACTCCATTGTTCCGGCTCGTCCGAATGGACCAGCTCGGCATCGGGGAAGGCGTCCATTGCCGCCTTGACCACCGGGGTTTCCAAAATTGCGGCGCGGCTGTCGGCCAGCTGGCGCTGTTCATTGGCCAGCAGGGTCGGCTTGGCCTCCCCCTCGCCCTGCGTCACCGTCCAGGCCACGCCGGTCACCTCGCGCAGCGCCGGGATGATCCGGGTGGCGAAGTCGGGCGACAGGCTGGCCGTGCCGCGATACTCCAGCATCGGCGGATCATAGCGGATGATCCCCACGCAATCATGCATTTCCTGCGCCAGATGCCCTTTGCTCTTCTGCCAGAAGGCTTCGATCAGATCCTCGAAGGTGGCGGGCAGGCTGGACGCGGGTTCCGGCGCGGGCGCGGCGGCGGCCGGTGCCTGGCCCGGAATCACCGGCGCGGCCATCGGCACCCCGCCCTGCAGCATCCTGGCAAGGTCGCTCGGATCGGGCATGGTCGCGGCATGCATCACGCGCAGCAGCGCCATCTCGCACGCCTCGATCGGCAAGGCGGCGGTCGCCACCTCGTCATGGCCCTTCAACATCAGCTGCCACAGTCGATGCAGCGGGCCGAAGCCGATCTGCGATGCCCAGTCGGCGAGCGCGCCGCGCTCCTCGTCGGACTGGCCCGGCGTCGCAAGGTCGCGCCCGGCCTTCACCAGCGTGACGGCATGCACCAGCTCCAGCAGGCCGCGCATCAGCGACAGCGGCTCGACCCCCAGCGCATATTGGTCGCGCACCCCGCCCAGCAGGGCGGCGGTATCGCCCTCAAGCAGCAGGCCGAGCAGCCGGCGCGTGGAGCCGCGATCCGACAGGCCCAGCATCTCGCGCACCTGCGCGGCCGTAACCATCGGCTCGCCTTCACCCATTTCGGCATGGGCGATCGCCTGGTCCAGGATCGACAGGCCGTCACGCGCGGAGCCTTCGGCCGCCTGCGCGATCAGCGACAACGCATCCGGCTCGGCCGCGACCTGTTCGGCCTCGACCACATGGGCGAAATGGCCGGCCAGCATCTCGGCCGGAATGCGACGCAGGTCGAAACGCTGGCAGCGGGACAGCACCGTCACCGGCACCTTGTTCACCTCGGTCGTGGCGAACAGGAATTTCACATGGGCCGGCGGCTCCTCCAAGGTCTTGAGAAGCGCGTTGAACGCATTCTTCGAGAGCATATGGACTTCGTCGATGATGTAGATCTTGTAGCGCGCCGACACGGCGGCATAGCGCACCGCCTCGATGATCTCGCGCACGTCGTCGACGCCGGTATGGCTGGCGGCGTCCATCTCGACCACGTCGATATGCCGGCCCTCGGCGATCGCCAGGCAGGGTTCGCACACGCCGCACGGGTCGATCGTCGGCCCGCCCTGCCCATCGGGGCCGATGCAGTTCAGCGCCTTGGCGATCAACCGCGCCGTCGACGTCTTGCCGACCCCACGCACGCCGGTCATCAAAAAGGCATGGGCAAGGCGGCCGCGCCGGATCGCATTGCCCAGCGTCTGGACCATGGCGTCCTGCCCGATCAGTTCGCGAAAGTTGCGCGGACGATATTTGCGCGCAAGCACGCGATAGGGCTGAGGGGAATCGGACATGCCTGTTTCCTAACCGTTCGGGTGCGGCTTGTCGAAGCCCGTTCGGACCTTGCGAAGAGATGATGCTGTGCGGAAAGGTGGGAGCCGGAACGACCCGCAGAAAAATCGTTGTGGCTGCTTCCGTCAGGATCTGACCAGGTTGGCGACGACTACGTCCGCCCGACTCCCGGCCGGGCATATGGCGAACTCATGACAGGAAGGCAAGGGCCTCGATGCCCTTGCCATTCCATAAGCCTAGTTCAGCCCGCTCTTCTGCGCCTTGCTCACGAATTCCAGCGCCGAATGGGCCGCTTCGGCGATCGCTGCCTCGGCCTTCTTGTCGTCCACCGTCGGCCGATCGAGATAGATGGCCAATATATATTCCTCGCCCGCCGGCGACTTCACCAACGCGACATCATTATAGGCGGTGCCGCAACTGCCGGTCTTGCTGCCCGACGTCCAGCCTTCGGGAAGGCCGGCTTTGATCCGCTTATCGCCGGTAGTGCTGGCGTTCAGCCAGCCGCGCAGCGTGTCGGCATCGGCCGCAGCCATGTCGCGGAACAGCAGCCGCCCCATCAACCCGGCCATGGCGGCGGGGCTTGTCGTGTCGCGCGGGTCGCCTTCGACATTCTCGTTCAGCTCGGGCTCGATACGGTCGAGCCGCGTGATCTTGTCGCCATGGGCGCGGATGAAAGAGGTCAGCCCCTCCGGTCCGCCCAGCATCGGCAGCAACAGGTTGGCGGCGCTGTTGTCGCTCACCTCGACCGCCGCCTCGGCCAGCTCGGCCATCGACATGCGGCCGCGCTTCTTGTTCTTCTTCACCACCGGGGCGTAGTCGAGGATATCGTCCTTGGTGAAAGGTATCTCCCCCTCCAGCCCGAACTTGCCGCCCTGCGCACCGATCAGCACGGCAGCCGCCAGCGGCGCCTTGAAGGTCGAGCACATGGCAAAGCGATCGTCGCGGTTGAAACCCAGAATCAGCGCACCCTCGCGATCGACCAGCGCGATCCCCATGCGCCCGCCAGTCTCTTCCTCGATCTCCTTGGGGTTGCGGACCGATGTCAGGGCCGATTGCGGCACCAGATAGCGCGGCGCGGGCGGCAACAGCGTCGGCAGGGTCGGCGCCTCTTCCACCTTCTTGGCTGGCGCCTTCTTCTTGGGCGCCGCCGACAGCGGCAAGGCCAGGACCAGACAAGCGGTCAGCGCCGCCAGCGAGAGGGATTTGCGCAGCGCCATGGCTCACATACCTTGCATATTGTAGAATTCACCGGGGATACGGACGGTCAGCGTTTCCAGCTGTTCGGACAGGATGATCTGGCACGCGAGACGGCTTGTGCGGGTCGCGGCGGCCGCCAGGTCCAGCATATCCTCCTCATCCTCGCTCGCGCGCGGCAGTCGGTCGAAATCGGCGGCATCGACGATGACATGACAGGTCGAACAGGCCATCTGCCCCTCGCATGTCCCTTCCAGCGGCTGGCCCGCCGCCTGCGCAACCTCCAGCAGGACGGACCCGGCAGGCGCATCGACGTCCCGTCGATTTTCGCCGTCGGCGCTGATGAAGGTGACCATGGTCATGCTATGCGACGCTCCCTGCTCACGGCGCCGCTTGTGCAGTCGCCGCCCCGTTAATCACCTTCGCAGCCTCCTCCAGTTCGGCCGATGTCGTGTATCGGCCAAAGCCGATCCGCACCGATCCACGCGCCTGACTGTCTGAAAGACCCAGCGCGCGCAGCACATGGCTAGGCCGCCCGGACCCGCTCGCGCAAGCGCTGCCGAGCGAAAAAGAAACATTGCGGCAATCGGACAACAATCGCGCGCCGTCGATCCCGGCGCGACGAATGTTGAGATTGCCGGGATAACGCGCGTCGGCGCTGCCGTTCAGCGCCCAGTCGGCGAACAGCGCGCGCGCCTGCGCAGACAGCGCCGCCACATGCGCGCGGTCGGCCTCCGCCTGTTCCCGCATCAATCGCGCCGCCACGCCAAAGCCCGCGCACAGGGCCGGCGACAGCGTGCCGGACCGCAGCCCGGCCTCCTGCCCGCCGCCATGGATCAGCGGGTCGATCTTCACGCCGTCGCGCAGCCACAGCGCGCCTATCCCCTTCGGCCCATGGATCTTGTGCGCGCTGATCGCCACCATGTCGCACTGGCTGGGGATTACCTCCCGGCCATAGCCCTGCACTGCGTCGCACAGGAACAGGGCGCCAGCACCATGGGCCAGATCGGCGAGCGCAGCAACCGGCTGGATCACGCCAATCTCGTTATTGACCAGCATCGCGACGACCAGCGCCACCCCTGACACGATCTCCCGCGCCGCCGCCTCCATATCGACCAGCCCGTCGCCATCCACCGGCAGGACCGTCACCGCCCGGCCCGTCCGCCGCATCGCCGCCACCGTATCCAGCACGGCGGCATGCTCGGTCGCGATGGTGACGATGCCACCCGCCGGCGCGCCCTGAATCGCGATGTTCAGCGCCTCGGTCGCGCCTGACGTAAAGAGCAGCCTGCCGCCCGACGGCAGCAACTGGACGATCGCATCACGCGCCAGTTCCACCTGCGCCGCGACCATGCGCCCGGCGCGATGCGCGCTGTGCGGATTGGCAAACTGGTCACGCAGCAGCGGCACCATCGTCTCGAAGGCTTCGGGCGCCAGCGGCGTCGTCGCCTGATAGTCGAGATAGATCACCGGCCCGCCCGCTTCGCCATGGCGGTCCATGTGGCAAGGAAGCGATCGACATCTGCCGCGCTCGTCTGCGGGCCGAAACTCACCCGCACCACTTCGCCCGCCGCCGCCGCGTCCCAACCCATGGCGCCCAGCACATGGCTGGTCTTGAGCGAGCCGGACGAACAGGCGCTGCCCGCCGACACGGAAATGCCGGCGAGATCGAACTGGATCAACTGCGCCCGCGCCGACAGGCCAGGCATGCGATAGCTGGCGATCGCCGGCAGGCGCGGCGCGTCACGCGCGACGATTTCGCCGCCCGCCGCCTCGATCCCGGCATCCAGCCGTGCCCGCAGCGCGGCCGCCACCGGCATCCACTCGCCCCGCGCCTCCAGCGCCGCCGCCATCGCCATGATCGCCGGCAGATTTTCGGTGCCGGCGCGATAGCCCTGTTCCTGCCCGCCGCTCGGCTCGACCAGCGCCAGGTCGCGGATCAGCAGCGCGCCGATCCCCGGCGGTCCGCCAAACTTGTGCGCGCTGATCGCGATCATGTCGGCGTCGGGCAGCGCCAGCTTGCCCGCGCCCTGGGCGCAGTCGGCAAACAGCAGCAGCCCCGCGCGCCGGAAATCCGCCAGCGGCTGGATCACGCCCGTCTCGTTGTTCACATGCTGGATTGCGACCAGACTGCCCGGCGCCAGCTCCGGCAACAGCACCCGGCCATCGCCATCCACCGCCAGCCGCTCCGCATCCTTGCTCACGCGCAGCACCGCATCATGCTCGACCGGCGAGGTGACGATTCGCGCGGCCTTGGCGCGGGTCAGCGCGATGGCGATCGCCTCGCTCGCGCCGGAGGTGAAGAGGATATGGCCATCCCATCCCAGCGCCGCCGCGATCCGTCGCCGCGCATCCTCCAGCATGGCCCGCGCCGCGCGCCCGTCGCTATGCGGGCTGGACGGGTTCGCCCAACTGGCCATCGCGGCGACCATCGCGGCCTGCGCCTGCGGCAGCATCGGGGTGGTCGCGGCATGATCGAGATAAAGGCGGTCGGCGGCCAAGCGGAACTACTCATTGATTGCGGAAATGGCGGCGGCATCTATATAGGCGGATTGCCGCGCTGCGCCAGCGTGAAGGCCATATGGCCAAGCTCCGGCGCGCGCACGGACCCTTTCCTCGCTGCCCCGTGGCAGCCCAGACCATAACAGGTGCCATGCCCGACGTCATTTTCCCCGGACCCGAAGGTCGCCTCGAAGGCCGCTTCAGCCCCCCGCCCCGCCCGCGCGCACCGGTCGCCATGATCCTGCACCCGCACCCGCAGGGCGGCGGCACGATGAACGACCGCATCACCCAGGCGCTCTACAAGACCTTCGTGAAGCGCGGCTTTGCCGTGCTGCGCTTCAACTTCCGCGGCGTCGGCCGCAGCCAGGGCACGTTCGACAATGGCATCGGTGAACTCAGCGACGCCGCAGCGGCACTCGACTGGGTACAGAGCTTCCACCCCGAAGCGCAGACCACCTGGATCGCCGGCTTCTCCTTCGGCGCCTGGATCGGCATGCAGTTGCTGATGCGCCGCCCGGAAATCCGTGGCTTCATCTCGGTCGCGCCGCCGGCCAACATGTATGATTTCTCCTTCCTGGCGCCCTGCCCCTCGTCGGGCATCATCGTTCAGGGCACGGCGGACGAAGTGGTGACTGCCAGCGCGGTGCAGAAGCTGGTCGACAAGCTGCGCACCCAGAAGGGCATCACCATCCATCATGACGAGATCAAGGGGGCCAACCACTTCTTCGAGCATGAGTTGGACCAGTTGATGAAGTCGGTCGACAATTATCTCGACATGCGCCTGTCGCCGGACTCGCCGATCCGCTGAGGACCGGCCCGATCGGGACGATATGGGGGGCTGCCGCCGGGCAGCCCCTTTTTCTTTGCCAGCACGATCTGAAACATCATTGGGACAAGGCGCCCCTACCCGCGAAACCGGGTCTCGCTTGCCAGTTCCCATGGCCCGCCGCGATAATACCAGGCGGCTAGGCCGGCGATTGCGATCGGGCGGGGATGGAAATCGGCGCGCAATTGTTCGGCCAGCGCCCGCGCGCCCCTCGGCTCCACCTTGTTCTGCACGGTCAGATGCGGGCGAAAGCCGGCCTGGTCCTGCGGCGTCAGCAGGCCGGTGAAGGCGTCCGCCAAGTCGCCACGCAACGCCCCCAGATCGGGACTGTCGATGCGAAAGGCCACTCCCTGCCCCAGCAGCAGCACGTCGCCCAGCCGCGCCCGTGGCGCGGGGCCGGCGCATGCCTGCTTCATCCGCGCCTTGAGTTCCGGCAGCAGCGAAGGCGGCAGATGATGGAACAGCGTGACATGCGCCGGCACCTGATTGCGTTCGGGCGGAAAATGGGCGCGGCGCAAGCCGTCCGCCCAGGCGAAATCGGCAGCGCCCAGCAGCGCGGTGACGATGATCGGATCGGCCATAGCCATCTCCCTGCAATGCGATGACGGACTTTCGCCCGGCCGGGACAGGCTATATGATGACACAGGCCGCGCCCGGCAAGCAGGCGCGGACCAGGAGGGGAAGCATCATGCGCGCACCGGCATCCTTCGTCATCATCGCCGTCATCCTGCTGCTATGGAACCTGATGGGGGTCGCCGCCTTCGTCATGCAATATGGCGCCGACCTTGGCGAACTCGCCAAAACCGATCCCGACACCGCCCGCGCCTTCGCCCAGATGCCCGGCTGGGCCTGGGTGGTCTATGCGGTGGCGGTGGGCGCCGGCACGCTGGGGGCGATCGCCCTGCTGATGCGCAGCCGCGTCGCGGTGCCGCTGTTCCTGCTGTCGCTGCTCGCGGTGATCGTCCAGTTCGGATACACGTTCCTCGGCACCGACCTGCTCGCGGTGAAGGGCGCGGGCTCAGCAATCTTCCCGGCCGTCATCTTCCTGATCGGCATCGGCCAGTGGCTCTACGCCCGCAGTCAGGCGGCCAAGGGTCTGCTGCGCTGATCAGCGCCGATCAGGCCGCGCTCTGCAATATCTCCTGACCGATCATGTCCACGTCGAACGGCGCAGTCTGGTAGAGGTCGTTGATCCAGTTGCCGAACAGCAGATGGGCATGGCTGCGCCAGCGATTTTCCGGCGGCCGGGCCGGGTCGTCGTCGGGGAAATAATGGGCCGGCAGCTGGCGGCCGCCGTCGCGCGCATATTCGTCGCCCAGGGTGCGCGTGTCATATTCGACATGGTTGAACATGTGCAGGAAGCCATGACGCGGATCATGGACCAGGCATGGCCCGGTCTCCGCGCTGTCGGCCAGCAGTTGCAGCCCGCGATCGACCGGCAGCGATTCCCGCCGCACTTCCGACCAGCGCGACACGGGGATCGAGAAATCGTCGGAAAAACCCCGCAGATAGGGCGAGGCCGGGGCATGGTTGCGATGGCGGAACACGCCGAACGCCTTGCGCTCCAGCGCATGCTTCTCGACCCCGTGGAAATGATAGAGCGCCGCCTGCGCCGCCCAGCAGATGCTGAGCGAGCGATGCACATGGGTCTGGGTCCAGTCGAAGATGGCGCGCAATTCCTGCCAATAGCGCACCTCCTCGAACGGCAGATGCTCGACCGGCGCGCCGGTGATCAGGAAGCCGTCGAAGCGCTCGTCGCGCACGTCGCTCCAGGGGCGGTAGAAAGACTGCATATGATCGGCGGAGGTGTTGCGCGACACATGGTCGCTGATCCGCACCAGCGTCAGTTCCACCTGTAACGGCGAGGCGCCGAGCAGACGCGCAAGCTGCGTCTCGGTATCGATCTTGTTGGGCATCAGGTTCAGCAGCGCGATCCGCAGCGGGCGGATATCCTGCCGCACCGCGTCCGCCTCGCCCATCACGGCAACGCCCTCGGCTTCCAGCGTGCGGCGGGCGGGCAGGTCGTCGGCAATCTTGATCGGCACGTCTCGTCAGTCCTTCCTGGCGGGGCGACGATCGGTGGCTGAGGTCCGCTTTGTTGCCGGATCGGCCACATCCTCCCGGATCGGGAGTGCCACCTTGCCCGGAACGGCAGGTTGGCGTTGGGCGTCGCCCCAACTCTTGATGCTGATCTGTCTCTAACGCGCGCCGAACCTCATGGCAAGCCCGGCTATCAACGCCTCAAGCTGCGCTTACAGCTCGCCCCGCGCGCGCCGGATCTCGAACCATTTGCGCACATTCTCATTATGCTGCTGATAGGTGTCGGCGAAAATATGGCCGCCCTTCCCGTCCGCGACGAAATAGAGCGCGTTGGTTTCGGCCGGGTGCAGCACCGCCAGGATCGACAGGCGACCGGGATTGGCGATCGGTCCCTTGGGCAGGCCGGTCATGGCATAGGTGTTGTAATCGTTGACGTCGGCGATCTCGGACTTCTTGATCCGGCGGCCGAGCGGCTTGCCCCTGGTGATCGGATAGATGATCGTCGGGTCGGCCTGCAGCATCATATTCTTGCGCAGCCGGTTGCTGTAGACGCCGGCGACCATCGGTCGCTCCTTGGCGATCGCGGTTTCCTTCTCGACGATCGAGGCGAGGATAATCGCCTCCTGGGGCGACTTGGCGATCGTATTGGGGGCGCGTTCGGCCCAGAGCTTGGCCAGCGCCTTGCCCATCGCCGCCTGCATGCGCTTCAGCACCGCAGCGCGCGGCTCGCCCTTGTCGAAGGCATAGCTGTCGGGCAGCACGCTGCCCTCCTGCGGCACCGCGACATCGCCGGTCAGCTCGTCATTGGCCATCAGCCGTTCCTGCACCAGGATCGACGGCATGCCTTCGGGGATGGTGACCAGCCGGGTCAGCGTCTTGCCGCCCTGCAGGATCGACAATATCTCGCGGTTGCTGGCGCCCTTGGGCACCACGAACTCCCCGGCCTTGATCGGCTTGGCGCCGCCAAAGACCTTCGCGCGGGTCAGGAAGGCATCGGCCGAACGCACCGCGCCGGCCGATTTCAGCAGCACAGCCGCATCGGACAGGGTCGATCCCTCCGGCACGACGATGCTGATATCCTGGGGGGCCGGCCCCGTCTCGGTCCAGCCATGGACGAAACGGAAGCCGACAAAGGCGACGACGGCCAGGCCGATCAGAAGGATGATGCAGCCCAGTTGCCGCACCTGATTTGCGCCGGATCGTCTTGCCATCATCCCAACTACCCGACCCAAATAATGCCCACCGGCTATGGCTTACATGATCCTCCCCCATTGGGGGAGGGGGACCGCGCCCGAAGGGCGTGGTGGAGGGGTATCCCGCTATCGATAGGGTGATACCCCTCCGTCAGGCCTTCGGCCTGCCACCTCCCCTTTGCAGGGGAGGATTGGAAGGTCAGATCGCCTTCATGATGAGCGAGGCGTTGGTGCCGCCGAAGCCGAACGAGTTGTTCAGCACCGCACGCACCTTGCGCTCCTTGGCCACATGCGGGACGAGGTCCACGCCCTTGCAGCTTTCGCTCGGCTCGTCGAGGTTGAGCGTCGGCGGCACGATCTGGTCGCGCATGGCGAGGATACAGAAGATGCTCTCCACCGCGCCCGCGCCGCCCAGCAGGTGGCCGATCGCCGACTTGGTCGACGACATCGACATGCTGCCCAGATGATCGCCAAACAGACGCTTGACCGCGCCCAGTTCCAGTTCGTCACCCAGCGGGGTCGAGGTGCCATGCGCGTTCACATAATCGATATCTTCCAGCGCGAGGCCCGAACGCTTGAGCGCCATCTGCATCGAACGGAAGCCGCCATTGCCTTCCGGATGGGGCGCGGTGACATGATAGGCGTCGCCGGTCAGGCCATAGCCGATGACTTCGGCATAGATTTTCGCGCCACGCTTCTTGGCATGTTCATATTCTTCCAGCACGACCACGCCCGCGCCTTCGCCCATGACGAAGCCGTCACGGTTGACGTCATAGGGACGCGACGCCTTTTCCGGCGTGTCGTTGAAGCCGGTCGACAGGGCACGCGCCTGCGCGAAGCCAGCGATGCCGATCGGGCAGATCGCGCTTTCCGCACCACCGGCCAGCATCACGTCGGCATCGTCCATCGCGATCATGCGCGCGGCGTCGCCGATCGAGTGGGCACCGGTCGAGCAGGCGGTGACGACCGCATGGTTCGGCCCCATCAGGCCGTATTTGATCGACACCTGACCCGAGATCAGATTGATCAGGCGACCATGGACGAAGTGCGGCGAAACGCGGTTCGGCCCCTTGTTGGCCAGCACCAGCGATTCGCTTTCGATACCCGGCAAGCCACCGATGCCCGAGCCGATCGAACAGCCCGCGCGCAGGCGCTCTTCTTCCGACATATTGTCGAGGCCCGCATCGCGCAGCGCCTGGCTGGCGGCGGAAATGCCATAGACGATGAACGGATCGACCTGACGCTGGATCTTGTGATCGACGTCGATCGAAGCGTCATAGCCATATTCATGATCCGCCGGCTTCACCTCGCAGGCGATGCGGCATTTATAATCGGTGGCATCGAACCGGGCAATCGTCGCCGCGCCGGATTTCGACGCGATGATGTTCTTCCAGGTGGTTTCGACATCCCCGCCAAGCGGACTCACCATGCCAAGGCCGGTTACAACGACGCGACGCATATGCTTGCTCCGAAATTCCAATTTTTGGTTCCGTACCGCCCATCTAGGCGTTCCACACGCACTTGTGAACGGCAGACCAGATACGAAAAGGCTCCCCAAGCTCCGGGATCACCGGACAGGAGGAGCCAATCCTTGTGCAAGGAGGGCGGCCCGCCACATAGGCAGGCCGCGAAGCCCTTAGGCCTTGCTGTCGATATAGTCGATCGCGTCCTTGACGGTGGCGATCTTCTCGGCCGCATCGTCAGGGATTTCGACGCCGAACTCTTCTTCGAACGCCATAACCAGTTCCACGATGTCCAGGCTGTCTGCGCCCAGATCGTCGATGAAGCTGGCGTCCTCGGTCACCTTCTCGGCTTCAACGCCCAGATGCTCGACGACGATTTTCTTTACGCGATCCGCGGTCTCACTCATGAGTGGTCCTTCTTACTGGGTATCGTTGGTGGTTCTGAATAACCGTTAAGGCATTGCCCTAGTGCCAAGCCCCGATAGAGGCAAGAGGCAAGGCCGCCAAGCCCCAAGATGGAGCGGCAGGCACCTTTCGGCAACAAAAAGGCCGAAAAAACCCGGAAACAAGGACTTGTTTACCAAAATTTCAGCCGCTTGTGCCAGAAAATAGCCATGATCGCCCGCCTGTGCCCCGACCATCTCATCACCCCCGAGAGGGTCCGAATGACCGCCTGGTTGATGCTGGCAGCGACGTTGATCGGCCTAACATACCTGTTCGCGACGGCCCATGGCACGGTAGATTCGCTCGGACGCCCGCTCGGCACCGACTTTTCCGACGTCTGGACGGCGGGATGGATGGCCGACCATGGCCAGGCCGCGCGGGCATGGAACTGGCCTGCCCATCATGCGGTGCAGAAGGCGGTCCATCATGATCCCGCCATTCCCTTCTATGGCTGGCACTATCCCCCGCCGTTCCTGATCCTGGCCACGCTGCTGGCGCAAATCCCCTATGTCCCTGCCCTCATCCTGTGGCAGGGATTGACGCTTGCCGGCGCATTGCTGGTCGTCCGCCATGTCCTGCCGGGTCAGCGCGACGCCCTGCTCATCGCGCTCGGCGCACCGGTGGTGATGGTGTGCCTGGGCCATGGCCAGAATGCCTTTATGACCGCCGGCCTGCTGGGCGGCGGCATGGCCCTGCTCGACCGACGCCCGTGGATCGCCGGCATGCTGCTGGGCGCATTGGTCTACAAACCGCAATTTGCCGTGCTGATCCCGGTGCTGATCATCGCGCGTGGCAATGTCCGCGCCTTCCTGGCCGCCGGCCTGACCTCGGTCGGCCTGTGCCTGCTGACATTGCTGATCTGGGGCTGGCCGGTGTGGCAGGCCTTCATCGATTCTCTGCCGCTGACGCAGCATATCATCATCGAAAATGGCGCCACCGGCTGGGAAAAGATCCAGAGCCCCTTTGCCGCCCTTCGCCAGTGGGGCGGCAGCATTCCAGCCGCCTATGTGGTCCAGGGCCTGGTGACGGCCATCGCCATCGCTATCGCCGCGCTGGTCGCCCGCCGCGGGACGATGGAAGTGCGAGGCGCCGCCGCGCTCAGCGCCGCGCTGCTCTGCACGCCCTATGTCCTCGACTATGACTATGTGCTGCTGGGGATGGCGATCGCCTTCGTCGCGGCCGACATGGGCAAGCGCGGCCCGCTTCCCTGGGAACGCAGTTGGCTCGCCTATGCCTGGATGGCGCCGCTGTTCGGCCGGGCCGTGTCGGAATGGACCCATGTGCCGGTCAATTTGATCGCCGCGATCGCGGTGCTGGCGCTGGCGATGCGGCGCGCCATCCTGCTGGACGGCGCGCTCGCCTATCAACTGCCCGGCCGGACGAAGATCGCCTGACCGGGCCGTCGGTCAGATCATCGCCATGCCGCCGTTGACGTGCAGGGTCTGGCCATTGACATAGCCCGCTTCCTTGCTCGCCAGATAGGCGACCGCCGCGCCGATATCGTCGCCATCGCCCAGGTCCCCGACCGGAATCTTGGCCAGGATCGTGCCCTTCTGCGCATCGTTCAGCGCATCGGTCATGGCCGAACGGATGAAGCCGGGCGCCACGCAGTTGACGGTGATGCCGCGGCTCGCCAGCTCCTGGCCCAGCGACTTGGACATGCCGATGATGCCGGCCTTCGACGCGCAATAGTTGGACTGGCCCGGATTGCCGGTAACACCCACGACCGAGGTGATCGAAATGATGCGGCCAAAGCGCGCCTTCATCATCGGCTTGGCAGCCGCGCGGCACAGGCGGAAGGCGGCTTCCAGATTGACCGCGATCACCTGCGACCATTCCTCGTCCTTCATGCGCAGGATCAAATTGTCGCGGGTGATGCCCGCATTATTGACCAGGATGTCGATCTTACCGCCCAGCGCTTCCACCGCCTGCGGCACCAGCGCATCGACGGCGGCCGGATCGGACAGGTTGCAGACCAAGGTTTGGTGGTCGCCGCCCAGTTCGGCGGCGAAGGCCTTCAGCTTCTCCTCATTGCTGCCCGACAGCGCCAGGGTGGCGCCCTGCGCGGCCAGCGCCTTGGCGATGGAGGAACCGATACCCCCCGAAGCGCCGGTCACCAGCGCGGTCATTCCCGTCAGATCGAACATAAATTTTCACCCATTCGTTAAACTTTTAAATCGATTCTCATACTCACAGGCGTCAGTCGCGAGAAATTAGGAACCTTGGAATGCTCGTTCCAATGCCATGATTGAACCCCGCTGATACAGCCACACGCCGAGATTTTCCTCGCTCGCGTTTTCCCCTGTGAGTTTTGCTTCTTTGATCATCGGTTTGAACTCACGAAACGCATCCTCCTCAGGCGGAGGCGTTTCGACATTGGCAACAACGGCATCGACATCGGCTTTAAACAGAGAAATCAACCTATCCATTCTTGGTGCCAATGCGACGTTCAATCGAGCCTCTTCGTCCGCACTATAGTGGTTGAATCGCTCCAAAGCCTTCCTTTGAATTTGCAACCACAGATGATGGGCAGCGAGACGCAAAGCTTTCTCCGACCAACCATATAGATAGCCGCAAGCTTGCGCCCTCCCGTTAAGGACGACACCTATCGCTAAATTTCTGCGATCATCGCCACGCTCGGCACTATAATGGCGATCTATAAGGCTCTGCTCAGCCGCCCCCAACGGCAAACTCATGCAATCCAGGTGCTCGGCAGCAAGTGCTGGCGTTCCGCCTGTGATCAAAATCGCCGTTACCACCCATTTCAGCACAAACCGTCCCCCCTTTTACTCGCCCCGACATTCGCAGCTCGCTCGCGTCAGTCTCCCTTGAACTGTGGCGGCCGGCGGTCGAAGAAGGCGTCGATCGCCTCGTCATGATCCGCGGTCGCGTGAGCCAGCGCCTGCATGGCGCCCGCCATTTCCAGTATCTGTGATAGTTCCGCTGTCTGGGCCGCGCGCAGCAGCCGCTTGGTCATCCGCGTCGCATGCGGCGGGTTGGCGGCGATAGCATCGGCCTGCGCTCGCGCCACCGTCATCAGTTCCGCGTCGGACACGACATCGCCAACCAGCCCGATCCGCAGTGCCTCGCCCGCATCGATCGTCTCGCCGGTCAGCGAGAGTTGCGACGCCTTGGAAAAGCCGATGATGCGCGGCAGCAGCCAGGCCCCGCCATCACCGGAGACGAGGCCGAGCTTCACGAAGCTTTCGGCAAAGCGCGCGCTTTGCCCCGCGATGCGCAGGTCGCACATGCAGGCCAGGTCCAGCCCCGCGCCGATCGCCGGGCCATTGACCGCCGCGATCACCGGCAGCTCGATCGCCTGGAACAGCAGAGGCAGGCGCTGGATGCCCGCGCGATAATTGCGCCGCGTCTGCGCCGGCAGGCTGGCGCGCAGCCCCCCGGCATCCGGCCGCATCGCGTTGAGATCGCCGCCCGAGGAAAAGGCACTGCCCGCCCCGGTCAGGATCGCGACATGAATGCTCGCGTCCCGGTCTGCCGCCTCGAACACATCGCACAGCGCATCCACCATCGCCGGATCGGAAATGGGGTTGCGCCGGTCGGGCAGGTTCAGCGTGACCGTCAGGACGGCCCCGTCGCGGTGAATAAGGACCGGGCTCTCGCTCACAGCGCGCCCAGCACCGCCTCGATATCGTCCATCGTCACCACGCTGCGCACGGTGGCGTCGGGGGCGATGCGCTTGACCATCGGGCCGAGCACCTTGCCGCCCAGTTCGACGAAATCGGTGACGCCCGCGTTCCACATCGCGCCGATCGACTCGCGCCAACGCACGCGGCCGGTGACCTGCTCGACCAGACGGTCGCGAATGTCGGCCGGGTCGCTGATCGGCGCGGCCAGCACATTGGCATAGACCGGCAGCAGCGGCGCGTTGATCGTCGCCTTTGCCAGCGCTTGCGCCATCACGTCGGCGGCCGGCTGCATCAGCGGGCAGTGGAAGGGCGCCGACACCGGCAGCAGCACGCCGCGCTTGATGCCATAATCCTTGACCAGCGCGACGGCGCGCTCGATCGCGCCCTTGTGGCCGGAAATGACGACCTGGCTCGGATCATTGTCGTTGGCGACGGTGCAGACTTCGCCTTCGGCGGCGGCATCGGCCAGCGCCTGCGCCTTTTCGATGTCGGCGCCCAGCAGCGCGGCCATCGCGCCCTCGCCCACCGGCACGGCGGCCTGCATCGCCTGACCGCGCAATTTCAGCAGGCGGGCGGTGGTGCCAAGGTCGAACGCCTCGACAGCGCAGAGCGCGCTATATTCGCCAAGGCTGTGGCCGGCGACATAATCGCCCTTGTCAGCCAGGCTGAAGCCGCCTTCACGCTGCATCACGCGCAGCGTGGCGAGCGCATTGGCCATGATCGCCGGCTGGGCGTTCTCGGTCAGGGTCAGGTCGCTTTCCGGGCCTTCCACCATGATGCGGAACAAGTTCTGCTTCAGGGCGTCATCGACTTCCTGGAACAGTTCCTTCGCCGCCGGGCTCGCCTCGGCCAGCGCCTTGCCCATGCCGACCGACTGGCTACCCTGGCCCGGGAAAAGAAATGCCCTCATCTTCCATCCTCTGATCTACTGGTGCTTTTTCAAGGAAAAACACGGGAATTCACGCACGTTACACTTTGAGACATATATGGCATTGAGGCGTACATGGCTTTTCGGCACGTAACGACCTGACATAGCTGCCCCCTGTCTCTCCGGGGGAATATTGCTGGCCCCTTTAACGACGACGGAGTGCAAGGAAAAGGTGCGATATCGCATTGCATGGCTCACGGGATCGGTGCTCGCCCTGTCCGCCTGCGCGGCGGGGCCGAACTATCACGCGCCGCAATCCGCTGCGCTGGGCGTGCCTGCCGGCTATAGCCAGGGCAGCGGCACCGCGCTGGACGACGCCACCCTCGCCACCTGGTGGACGCGGCTCGATGACCCGACCCTGAGCGGCCTGATCGACCAGGCGATCGCCGGCAATCTGGATATCGTCCAGGCGCAGGCCCGGCTGCGACAGGCGCGGGAGTCGCTGCGCCAGGCCAATGCGTCCTTCCTGCCGCAGGTGAGCGGATCGGCCAGCGGCGGCAAGAATTATCGCAGCCAGGCCGGCGGCACCCGTGTCGACGACAGCGGCAATGTCATCAGCACCGGTGCCAGCAACTGGTCCAGCAGCTATTCGGCCGGCGCCAATGCCAGCTGGCAGATCGACCTGTTCGGCGAATTGTCGCGCTCGGCCGAAGCCGCGCGAGCCGATCTCGCCGCGTCGGGCTATGACCTCGCCAATGTGCGGATGACCATCATTTCCGAACTGGTCACCAACTATGTCCAGGCCCGCGCATCGCAAGAGCAGCTGCGCATCGCCCGCGAGACGCAGAAGGTGCAGCAGGACAATTACGACATCGCCCGCTGGCGGCTGCAGGCCGGGCTGGTGTCCTCCCTCGACGAGCAGCAGGCCAAGGCCCAGCTCGCCCAGACCAACGCCACCATCCCGCAGCTCGAAGCCAGCCTCAAGGGCAGCCTTAACCGCATTGCCGTGCTGACCGGCCAGGCGCCGGGCGAAGCGACCCGCGCGCTCGAAACGCCGGCGCCGATCCCGACCGCCGCAACCGACATCGCCACCGGCATTCCCGCAGATACGCTGCGTCAGCGGCCCGATGTGCGGTCGGCCGAACGGGCGCTGGCCGCCGCCACCGCGCGGATCGGCGTCGCCCAGGCGCAACTCTATCCCTCGCTCGGCATCAGCGGCAATATCGGCACAACCTCGAACGCCTTCAAAAACCTGTTCGACCTCATCACCGGCGGCGTCTTTGCCAATGTCGCCCAGACCATATTCGACGGTGGCCGCCTCGCCTCGCAGGTCCGCGTGCAGAAGGCGGCGACCGATGCCGCCTTCGCCGCCTACAAGCAGAGCGTGCTCGGCGCGCTGGAGGATGTCGAAAATGGCATGGCCTCGCTCGACAGCGCGCGCCGGCGCAAGGTCGAGTTCGCCACCGCTTACGAAGCGTCGAACAATGCCGCGATCCTGGCGCGCAGCCAGTATCAGTCCGGCCTGATCGACTTCCAGACCCTGTCCAGCAGCGAAACCACGTTGCTGAACGCCCGCAACAGCCTTGCCAGCGCCCGATCGGACGAGATCCTGGCCATCGCCCAGCTCTACAATGCACTGGGCGGCGGCTGGCAGAATATGGATGACCGCCCCAATGAGCAATGACGCCAGCCCCGATCAGGACCTTAACGATTTTCTGGGCGCCCCGCCGGAAAAGCCGCATCGCAAATGGGTGATGCGCGGCATTATCGGCGTCGTGCTGCTGATCCTGGTGCTGCTTGTCGCCCGCTGCTTTGCCGGCGACGACAAGCCCAATTATGCCACGCGGGAGGCGCGTCAGGGCGATCTGACGGTCAGCGTGTCGGCCACCGGCAACCTGAAACCCATCAACCAGGTCGATGTGGGGTCCGAACAGTCGGGCAAGATCACCGCCGTCTATGTCGACGTCAATGATCGCGTGACCAAGGGGCAGAAGCTCGCTGAACTGGACACCCGCCGTCTGGTAGACACGATCAACCAGAACAAGGCTCAGGTCGCGTCGTCCCAGGCGGGCGTTGCCCAGGCCCAGGCCCAAGTCGCGCTGGCCAAGGCGACGCTCGATCGTCAGCTCAACGTCTTCCAGCTTTCCGGCGGCCGCGTGCCGTCCAAGACCGAACTGGATGCCGCCCGCGCCGATTATAATCAGGCGCTTGCCACGCTGCGATCGTCGCAGGCCCAGGTCGATGTGTCCCGCGCCCAGCTGTCGACCGCCCAGACCAACCTGTCGATCGCCCAGATCGTCTCGCCGGTCACCGGGGTCGTGCTGTCACGCGATATCGAGCCGGGCCAGACCGTCGCCGCTTCGCTGAACGCGCCCGTCCTCTTCACCATCGCCGAAGACCTGACCCAGATGGAGGTCGAGGTATCGGTGGACGAAGCGGATGTCGGCCAGGTCAAGGAAGGCCAGAGCGCCAATTTCGCCGTCGACGCCTTCCCCGGCCGTACCTTCCCGGCGAAGGTCACGCGGGTCAATGTCGGATCGAACAGTTCCAGCAGCAGTTCATCCTCATCGACCAGCACGACCACCAGCACCACCGGCACGGTCGTCGCCTATACCGCCGTGCTGTCGGTCGACAATCAGGACGAGACGTTGCGTCCGGGCATGACCGCGACCGCCGATATCGTCACCCAGGAACTGCATGACGTGCTGCTGGTGCCCAACAGCGCGCTGCGCTTCAAGCCCGCCACCGCAGCACAGGGTGGCGGTATCACCAGCGTGCTGCCCGGCCCCGGCCGCATGCGCCGCAGCGGCGCCAACCGCCAGGTCAATTTCGGCGCGGGTAGCAGCCAGACCCTCTATGTTCTGGACGAAAAGGGCGATCCCAAGGCGGTTCAGGTGACCGTCGGCGCCAGCGACGGAACCCGCACCGTCATTACCGGCGGCGACCTGAAGCCCGGCATGAAGGTCATCACCGGGCAGCTTGCCGCCGGTGCGCAGCAGCCCGCCGAGGATCAGAAAGCCGATCCTGGCGCCGGCGGAACCAAGGACCGCCCGCGCAATCCGGCCGCTGACGGCAAGCCGGCCAGCATCAAGTCGCTCGGCAATTCAGGCGATGCAGCGCCCGAAACCGCGCCGGTCACGCCTGGCCCCGACACCCCCCAGGGCAGCGGCACGGACAGCCGGGGCACCGGCCGCCAGAGCGGAACCTGAGCCGATGGTCCCCGACCCGATCATCTCGCTGCGGGGGATCACCAAGATCTTCGGCAGTGGCCCGACGGCGTTCCAGGCGCTCAAGGGCATTGATCTCGACATTGCCCAGGGCGATTTCGTCGCCGTCATGGGGCCTTCGGGCTCGGGCAAGTCGACGACGATGAACATATTGGGCTGCCTCGACGTGCCCACCGGCGGTGAATTCCTGTTCAAGGGCCGCCATGTCGAGACGCTGGACCGCGACCAGCGCGCGCTGCTGCGCCGCCGCTATCTCGGCTTCGTGTTCCAGGGCTTCAACCTGCTGTCGCGCACCACCGCGCTGGAGAATGTCGAACTGCCCCTGCTCTATCGCGGCGAGGACAAGAAAACGCGATACGACATGGGCATGGCCGCGCTCGACAAGGTGGGCCTGAAGGACTGGTGGGACCATACGCCGGCGGAACTGTCCGGCGGCCAGCAGCAGCGCGTCGCGATCGCCCGCGCTATCGTCACCCAGCCCGACGTGCTGCTGGCGGACGAGCCGACCGGCAATCTCGATTCCGAACGGTCGGTGGAGATCATGCAATTGCTGACCGACCTCAACCAGAATAGCGGGATCACTGTCCTGATGGTCACCCACGAACCGGACATGGCCGCCTTTGCCCACACTATCGTTCATTTCAAGGACGGGCTGGTCGAACGCATCGAGGGCGGCCAGGGCGCGGCGCAGAAAGGAAGGATCGACTGATGCTCGGGACGACCGTCATCCTCGCCTTCCGGGCGATCAACCGGCACAAGATGCGCAGTTTCCTGACGACGCTGGGCATCATCATCGGCGTCGCGGCAGTCGTCACCATGGTGACGCTGGGCAATGGCGCCACCGCGGCCGTGCGCGAACAGATTAGTTCGCTCGGCGCCAATGTGTTGCAGTTGCGCCCCGGCCAGGGTTTCGGCCGTGGCGGCGGCGGCCCGCGCCCGCCCAATTTCAAGGAAGCCGACCTCACGGTCATCGAAAACCAGCTGACCGGCGTGCGCGCGGTCGCGCCGATCGTGCAGTCGAGCGGCACCGCCATCTATGAAGGCAATAACTGGTCGACCACCGTCTATGGCACGACATCGGCCTATTCGCAGGTCCAGTCCTGGAACGTCGCCGAAGGGCGCCTGTTCATGCCGGAGGAAGAGGAAGCCGGCAAGGCGGTGTGCATCATCGGCAATACGGTGCGCACCAACCTGTTCCAGGGCGCCGATCCCGTCGGCAAGCGGATGCGCATCAAGGGCGTATCCTGCCAGGTGATCGGCGTGCTGGCGACGCGCGGCCAGGGCGGTTTCGGCGACCAGGACGATGTCGTCGTCATGCCGATCAAGTTCGTCCAGCGCCGTTTCACCGGCGACCGCGACATCAGCCAGATCATGGTGGCGGTCGACGACGCCTATGACACCTCGACCGTCCAGAGCAGTCTGGAAGAGCTGATGCGCGAACGGCGCAAGATCAAGGCGGGCGCGGAGGATAATTTCAACGTCTTCGACACCAAGCAGATCAGCGACACGCTGACCGGCACGACCACCATCCTGACCCAGATCGTCGCGGCGGTGGCGGCGATCTCGCTGCTGGTCGGCGGCATCGGCATCATGAACATCATGCTGGTGTCGGTGACCGAACGCACCCGCGAGATCGGCATTCGCCTGGCGATCGGCGCGGTCGCGCGCGAAGTGCTGATGCAATTTTTGGTGGAGGCGATCGTGCTGTCCTGCATGGGCGGCGTCATCGGTCTGGTCATCGCCCTGATCGCGTCGGTCGGCATCGCGCCGCTGATGAAGGTGCCCTTCACCTTCGATCCCCAGGTCAACCTGATCGCCTTCCTCTTCTCGGCCGCGATCGGCGTGGTGTTCGGCTATTTCCCGGCGCGCCGGGCGGCAAGCCTCAATCCGATCGACGCGCTGCGGCACGAATAGGCTGATACATTTTCCGACAAAAGGGCGGTCATCCGGGATAATGCTGGGACATCTTCTGCCTAATCCCTCCTTCCATGGCGCCGCTCTGGCGCCGTGGAAGGAATGCCTCCATGAAGATGATCGCCGCCAGCCTCATCAGCAGTGCACTGTTGCTCGGGGTCAGCCTCACCCCCTTTGCCGACGCGCAGGCACCGCAAACGGCGCAATTGCTGGAGGGCAAGGATCATCCCATCCTGCTCGCCCGCATGACCGTCACCGCCACGCCCCTGCCCGCCTCCGCCGACTGAGCCGCCGCCTCGCGCCGGAGCGGCGCGCATGAACGGCGTCATCGGCCTGCTCGGCACGCTGACGCTGCTGCTGGCCGCAGGCGGCGCGATCGGCCTGATCGACCGGCGCCGCTTTCGCCCCGGCTGGCTGCTGGTCGCCGCCGCACTGGTCGCGGCCAATGATGCGCTACTGACCCGCGCCTATCGCCATATCCCCGATCTGATCCCCGCCGCCGACTGGAACTGGCAGGGCAAGCTGCTGGCTCTCATCCTCACCTTGCTGATCGCATCCCTGCCTACCTTCGGCTGGAAGCGGGTCGGCCTCACCCTTCAGCAGGCGCGCGGCAGCCTGACCGCCGCCCTGCCCGTCGCGCTGGTCTATTGCGCCTTCTTCACCGCGCTCGCCCTCTATTTCCCCGATGATCCCAGCAGTGCCGAGGAAATCGCCTTTCAACTGACCATGCCGGGGCTGGAGGAAGAACCCTTTTATCGCGGCATCCTGCTTTTCGCGCTCGATCGCGCCTTTACCCGCCGGGTCCGCTTCCTGGGCGTCGACTGGGGCTGGGGCGCCTTGCTGTCCTGCGGCCTGTTCGGCCTGGCCCATGCGTTCGGCTATTCCGGCGGCCATTTCAGCTTCGATCCCGTCGTGATGGCGCTCACCGCCATCCCCTCGCTGCTCGCCGTCTGGCTGCGCCTGCGCACCGGCAGCCTACTGTTGCCGATCCTGCTGCACAATTTCGGCAATGCCATCTCGCTGATGCTGTGACTCGCACAAGATATTGAAAAAGAGCCATTTATGAACCGATATTCAGGTTAAATCGGCTTTTGATACAATTTCCGACAAACTCGCCCCACCCTTGGGACAGGCTTGCGACAAGCGCGGCCTATCTCTGTCTTCGACGCCGGAAGCGGCGCCCTCGATTGAAACAAGAGGAGTGAAGACATGTTCAAGAAGATCATCCTGGCCCTGGCCGCCACCGCCGTTGCCGCCAGCCCGATCGTCACCGCCCAGGCCCAGGCCGCGCCCCATCGCGAGACCGTCCGGGTCGTGAAGCAGACGCCGCACCGCACCGTCGTCCAGAAGAAGACGGTCGTGCGCAACGACCATCGCTGGGCCAAGGGTCAGCGCTTCGACCGCCGCCAGGCGAACAACTATCGGGTCGTCGACAATTATCGCGGCTATCGCCTGTCGGCCCCGCCGCGCGGCTATCACTGGGTCCGCTCGGGCAATGACGCAGTGCTGGTCGCCATCACCAGCGGGATCATCGGCGCAGTCGTCGCCGGCGCCATCCGCTAAGCACGCCATGTCCTGAAAAGTGCCCTGGAGCCACCGCTCCGGGGCGTTTTCGCGTTCAGACCAGGCCAGTCAGATAATAGACGGCGATCACGACGAAGACGGTCATGGTCTTGATGAGCGTCAGCGCGAATATGTCCTTATAGGCCTGCCGATGGGTGAGGCCCGTCACCGCCAGCAGGGTGATGACCGCGCCATTATGCGGCAGGCTGTCCATGCCCCCCGATGCCATCGACGCGACCCGGTGCAGCACTTCGCGCGGGATACCCGCCGCATCGCCCGCCGCCACGAACTGGTCCGCCATCGCCGCCAGCGCGATCGACAACCCGCCCGACGCCGATCCGGTGATGCCGGCCAGAGTTGTCACCGTTATGGCTTCGTTGATCAGCGGGTTGGGCACCGCCTTCAGCGCGTCCTTCACCACCAGGAAACCCGGCAGCGCCGCGATCACCCCGCCAAAGCCATATTCGACCGCCGTGTTCATCCCCGCCAGCAAGGCGCCGCCGACCGCCGCCTTCGATCCTTCCGCAAAGCGCCGCGCCACGACCGGGAAAGCGAAGATCAGGATGGTGGCGATGCCCATCAGCAGCGCACCCTCCACCGCCCAGAGTGCTGCTTGTTGTGTCACTTTCGCTGTCACCGGATCGGGCAGCCCCGCCAGCCGAATGCTCACCGTCTCCGCCCCGCCGGTGATGCGCGGGATTATCAACGTCAGCGCCAGATTGCCCAGCCCCACCACCAGCAGCGGCAGCAGTGCGACCAGCGGATGGACGGTCACCGCCTCCTCCTGCCGATCAGGTTCGTTGACCAGCGTCTCGGGCGCGCCATAGCCTTCCCCCGCGGCCGCCATCGCCCGGCGCCGCCAGTTAAGATAGGCAAGGCCCGCCGCCGCGATCACGACCGATCCGATCACGCCCAGCACCGGCGCCGCCCAGGCGGTGGTGCCAAAGAAGCTGGCCGGAATGACATTCTGAATCTGCGGCGTGCCGGGCAGCGCATCCATGGTGAAGGTCAGCGCGCCAAGGCCGATGGTCGCGGGCACCAGCCGCTTGGGGATGTCGGCGCGGCGGAACATCTCGGCGGCGAAGGGATAGACGGCAAAGACCGCGACGAACACCGACACGCCGCCATAGGTCAGCAGCGCCGTCACGATCATGATCGCCGGGATCGCCCGCCCCGCGCCGACAAAGCCGATCACGGCCGTCACGATCGCACGGGAAAAGCCCGATATCTCGACCAGCTTGCCGAACAGCGCACCCAGCAGGAAGACCGGGAAATAGAGTTTCAGGAACGTGGCGACCTTGTCCATGAACAGGCCGGAAAAGGCCGTAGGCACCGCCGCCGGATCGGTCAAAAACACCGCCAGCATCGCCAGCAATGGGGCCATCAGGATCACACTCATGCCGCGATAGGCCGCCAGCATCAGCAATATCAGCGCCAGTGCCGCAATCGCGACCGCCATCCGTCTCTCCTTCTCTTTTTCTGGAGGGCAGGATAGAGACAGGTGAAGCCTGACTGCAAGCAGGGCCGCTGCCGCCCGTATCTGCACCGATGCCGCTTGCCTTTCCCCCGCTTTTCCGTCATAGGCGCGCCTTCGCTCGGCCCCGGATTCGGACGTCGGACGATTTCGAATGCTTGAGACGACAGCCGGAGGGGCGTTCCACATGGGGTGGGCGTCAGCGATCGGCCAACAGATGAGGCAATACCCATGGCTCTTTACGAGCATGTGTTCCTTGCGCGCCAGGATCTGGCACAGGCGCAGGTGGACGCTCTGGCGGAAACCGCCACCAAGATCGTCGAGGAAAATGAAGGCAAGGTAACCAAGGTCGAGACCTGGGGCCTGCGTTCGCTCGCGTACAAGATCGCCAAGAACCGCAAGGCGCACTACGTCATGCTGAACATCGACGCCCCGGGCAACGTGATTGCCGAGCTGGAGCGTCAGACCCAGATCAACGAAGACATCATCCGCTACATGACCATCAAGGTCGAAGAGCTGGAAACCGGTCCGTCGGTGATGATGCGCAAGCAGGAGCGTTCGGAGCGCAGCGATCGTGGTGATCGCGGCCCCCGTGGTCCTCGCGAAGATCGTGGCCCGCGCCGCGACCGCGAAGAAGCCGCCCCGGCTGCCGAATAAGGAGATCTGAAACATGGCACGCCCGTTTTTCCGCCGCCGCAAGAGCTGCCCCTTCGCCGCCAAGGATGCGCCGAAGATCGATTATAAGGACGTCCGTCTGCTGCAGGGCTTCGTGTCCGAGCGCGGCAAGATCGTCCCCAGCCGCATCACGGCCGTTTCGGCCAAGAAGCAGCGTGAGCTGGCCCAGGCCATCAAGCGCGCCCGTCACCTGGGCCTCCTGCCCTACATCGTGAAGTAAGGGAGTAGATACCCATGGAAATCATCCTGCTCGAGCGTATCGAGAAGCTGGGCGCGATCGGCGACATCGTCACCGTGAAGGACGGCTATGCCCGTAACTTCCTGCTGCCCAACAAGAAGGCGCTTCGTTCGAACGCCGCCAACAAGAAGGTCTTCGAAGCCAACCGCGCGAAGATCGAAGCCGACAACGCGGCTCGCCGCTCGGACGCCGAAACGGCTGCCGAGGGCGTCAACGGCACGCAGATCGTCCTGATCCGCCAGTCGTCGAACGCCGGCGCGCTCTACGGTTCGGTTGCCGTTCGCGACATCGTCGACGCGCTGCATGCTGATGGCATCACCAACGTCTCCAAGGCGATGGTCGTGCTGGAACGCCCGATCAAGACCCTGGGCGTCTTCGACGTCAAGGTCGCGCTGCATCCGGAAGTCGCCGTCACCATCACGGTGAACGTTGCGCGCTCGCCGGAAGAAGCCGAACTGCAGTCGCAGGGCGTGGACGTGATGGCCGATCTGTTCGAAAAGGACGAGAGCGGCTTCACCGAGGATTATGATCCGAACGCCGAGCCGGGCGAAATCGCCGTCGAGGCGGAAGAAGCCCCGGCCGAAGAAGCCTAAGCCTCTTCGCTCTGAAAAACGAGAAAGCCGCCCGTCACCGGGCGGCTTTTTTGTTGCCTTGAAGAGAGCGGACGCGGCTCAGATCTGCGCGAAGCCGCCATCGACGAACAGTTCGACGCCGTTGACATAGCTGGCGTCGTCGGAGGCAAGGAAAGCCGCCGCCTTGCCGATCTCGCGCGGGTCGGCCAGCCGCCCGAGCGGGATTTGCGCCGCCAGTCCGCCTTCCAGCGCCTGCCATTCTGCGTCGTCGGCAGCCAGTCTCTGCAGCCCCGGCGTGCGGGTAGCACCCGGTGCGATCGTGTTGACCCGGATATGCCGGTCCTTGAGGTCCAGTATCCAGTGGCGGGCGAAGTTGCGGATGGCCGCCTTGGTCGCACCATAGACGCTGAAGGCCGGCAGCGCACGCAGCGATTCGGTCGATCCGGTCAGGATGATCGAAGCCCCGTCGCGCAGCAGCGGCAGCGCCTTCTGCACCGTGAACAGCGTCGCCTTAACATTCAGGCCGAAGGTGCGATCGAACTCCTCCTCGGTAATGGCGCCGATCGGCTGGAAGCTGCCGCCGCCGGCATTGGCGACCAATATGTCGATCTGGGCGCCATGCTGCTGCACGACATCATAGAGGCGATCGAGATCGGCGAACTGGGTCACGTCGCCCTGCACCCCCACGGCGCCATGGCCGATGGTGCGGACTGCCGCGTCCAGTTCCTCCTGCCGTCGGCCGGTGATAAACAGCCTGGCCCCTGCTTCGGCCAGTTCTTGCGCGATACCCAGGCCAATGCCGGTCGTCCCGCCGGTCACCACCGCAACCTTGTTTTCCAATTTGCGTGCCATGATCATTTCCTTTCTGTCTGGCGATGCACCCTGCATCGCCTGTGCCATCGGAAATAATCTTGGAACGTTTATCGCTGTAGACAGCAAAATTGACATCCATCGTTCCATAAATAGAACAATGATATGCAGGATATGAATGATCTTCGCCTGTTTGCGGCGGTTGTGACCCATGGCGGATTTGCCGCCGCCGGCCGGGCGCTGCGCCTGCCCAAGTCGAAGCTCAGCCGACGGGTTGCGGAGCTGGAACAGCGACTGGGCGTGCGGCTGATCGAACGCTCCTCCCGCCGGTTCCGGGTCACGGACCTCGGCCTTTCGGTCTATGATCAGTGCCGCATCGCCGTGGCCGCCGCGGAACGCGCAGAAGCGCTGGTCGAGGCCAGTCTCAGCGAACCCAAAGGCACCGTTCGCTTTTCCTGCCCGACCGGCCTCACCCCGTTCGTAGCCGCCATATTGCCCGATTTCCTGACGCTCTATCCCAAGGGCCATGTCCAGATCGTCGCAGTGGATCGCCCCGTCGACCTCATCGGCGAGCGGATCGATGTCGCCCTGCGCGTGCGCACCCGGCTGGACACCGACGCAGAACTGACCATGCGCACCCTGGCGCGCAGCCGCCGCATCCTGGTCGCCAGCCCCGCGCTGGCCAATCAGGTGGCGGGACAGAACATCGATGCCCTGCCGACCCTGCCAACGCTCAGTTCATCGGGGGAGGATGGCGCGGTGAACTGGCAACTCGAAGGCCCCGATGGTGCGACACGGTCGATCGAGCATCATCCGCGCCTGAGCTGCGGCGATTTCGAGACCATCCGCCGCGCCGCCATTGCCGGACTGGGCGTGGCATTGCTGCCCGATCATGTCTGCATGGCCGACCTGCGCTCGGGCGCCCTGGCGCTGCCTTTCCCCGAATGGCAGGCGCAGGAGGGGATCGTCCACCTCGTCTTCACCACCCGCACCGGGCTGCCGCCGCTGGTGCGGGCCTGGATCGATCATCTCGCCGCCCATTTCAGCAACGGCGATATCTTCTCGCCCTGATTTCAGCCCTGCGCCCGGCGATGGCGCGTTTCCCAGCCCTTCTTCGCCGCGGCCGATCGATCCGCAGCCTTGCGCCGCTCGGCGGCATGGCTGTCGGGCTTGCCCCGCCCCGATCCCGACAGGTTTCCGCCGCCCGAATCCTTGTTCACCGTCGCCCAGGCCCGCGCCTCCGCCTCGTCATGCGACACACCACGCCCTTCATAGCTTTCGGCGATATGCGCAGCCTTGCGCTTCTGTTTGTCGGTGTAACGGCCCTTGTCGCCTCGTGGCATGCCTGCCTCCTTTTTCTGCGCCATATCGGTTCAAATCCCGAGGGGCATTTCCGTTCGATCACCATTAGGTTGCGACACGAGAAGATGAGGAACGGAGAGTCGCCATGAACGTTCCGGACGTCATGGATCAACGCACCCTGCTTGAGCGCCTCGCCCGGCATCTTGCCGCCGGCGCAACGCATAACTGGCCCTATTGGGTAGAGGATGCCGCCAGCATATTGGCGCTGCTCAAGGAACCCGATCCGGCGATGCGCGAGACAGGGGACGTTACCGCTTGGCAGGCGATGATCGATACTGCCCTGCAGCAACGCTGGACCATCTTCCCACCCGGCATGACCGGCGCCGACGAGGATCATTCCGGCAGCGCGGACGAGGAGGGCGAAATTCGCCTGCCCCCCGAAACCATCGACCAAGACGCTGCCAAATGGGTCCATCTGCACAGCCCGCCAAAGGAAGCACCATGAAGGGATTGTTGAAACTGGCCTTTCTGACCGGACTGGGCGCCGTCGCCTGGAAAAGCCTGAAGGACCGGACCGCGACGGATTGCAAGGCCGATCCCAAGGATGTGGACGATCGCGGCCCCGTCGGCTCATCCGGCATCGTTCGCGACGCCGGCCCGCAGACGGGCGACAACGATTGGGACATGATCGACGAACAGTCCGACGAATCCTTCCCCGCCAGCGATCCGCCGGGCAATTACTGATATAGCCGACGCCCGGTCACGAACCGGCAATCATCGCTCCATTGCCCATACCCTGCCCGCGCATTAAGAAGCGCGCACGGACGATATCCGTCCGTTTCAACAGGGGAATTATTCAACCATGCCTTCGGGTCTGATCGCGTTGCTCGACGACGTCGCCGGTATCGCCAAGATGGCGGCCACGTCGCTGGATGACGTCGCCGCTGCGGCCGGCAAGGCCGGTACCAAGGCCGCCGGCGTCGTCATCGACGATACTGCCGTCACGCCCAATTATGTCATGGGCCTGACACCCGACCGCGAACTGCCGATCATCTGGAAGATCGCGCGGGGATCGCTGCGCAACAAGCTGCTGTTCCTGCTGCCGGCCGCGCTGGCGCTGAGCGCCTTTGCCCCCTGGCTACTGCCGCCGCTGCTGATGCTGGGCGGTGCATTCCTCTGCTTCGAGGCCGCAGAAAAGCTGCTGGAAGCGATCCAGGGTGGCCATGACGAAGTGGCAGATGCCGCCGCGACATTGACGTCCAAGGAGCTGGAGGACCAGAAAGTCGCCAGCGCGATCCGCACCGATTTCATCCTGTCGGGTGAAATCATGGCGATCGCGCTCGGCACGGTGGCCAGCGAGCCGATCTGGGAACAGGCGATCATCCTGGTCGTCGTCGCCATCGGCATCACGGCGGGCGTCTATGGCGTCGTCGGCCTGATCGTGAAGATGGATGATATCGGCCTGCACCTTGCGGAGCGCAGTGCGGCCGTCACCCGCGCCATCGGCCGCGGCATGGTGAAGGCGATGCCGGTCGTGATGAGCGTGCTGGGCGTCGTTGGCACGGCGGCGATGCTGTGGGTCGGCGGCGGCCTGATCGTTCATGGCCTGCACGAATTTCATTGGGATCTGATCCCCGGCACCATCCATCATCTGGCCGAAGGTGCAGCCCATGCCGTGCCTGCGATCGCGCCGGTGGTCGACTGGCTGGTGAATGCGATCGGCGCAGGCATCGTCGGGCTGGTGATCGGCGGCATCATCGTTGCCGTGCTGCATCTGTTCAAGAAGCATTGAGGCGATTAAGGGGAGCGCCCGCGCCCTTGCGCTTCCCTCGTTCCGGACCTTCCAAGTGACCCAATCTTCCCCCTGGCGCATCGAGGCGCGCGCGCTCGTCACGCTCGCCATTCCCATGATCGCGGGCAATGTCGCCTGGTCGGGGATCGCCGCGACCGACCTGCTGCTGGTCGGACGACTGGGGGCGGAAGCGGTCGCCGCCGGGGCGCTGGCGATCAACCTGTTCAACGCGCTGCTGATCTTCGGCCTGGGCCTCGTCACAGCCGCCGCGCCGCTGATCGCCAGCGAGCGCGGCCGTCGTCGCCATTCGGTGCGCGACGTGCGTCGCACCGTCCACCAGACACTACGCGCCGCCGCCTTCTTCGTGCTGCCGGCCTGGCTGATCCTGTGGCATTGCGAGGCGATCCTGCGCGCCATGGGACAGGAGCCCGATCTGGCGCGCGAAGCTGGCCACCTGATGCGCGGCATGCAATGGGCGCTGCTGCCCTTCCTCTGCTTCACGACGCTGCGCAATTTCATCTCGGCACTGGAACGGCCGCTCTGGGGCCTGATCATCATGCTGCTCGGCATCCCGTTCAATGTGCTGGTCGGCTGGGTGCTGATCTTTGGTCATCTGGGGTTCCCTGCCCTCGGCCTGCTGGGCGCCGGCATCGCCAGCACCCTCTCTTCCACCTTCCTGTTCCTGGGCCTGCTGACCGTCATCCTGGTCGACCGCCGCTTCCGCCGCTATCGCCTGATGGGCCGCTTCTGGACGCGTGATCGCGAGCGGCAGCGGGCGGTGTGGACGCTGGGCCTGCCGATCGCGATTACGCTGGGGCTGGAAGTCACGGTGTTCAACGCCTCGGCCTTCCTGATGGGGCTGATCGACCGGGAATCGCTCGCCGCCCATGCCGTGGCGATCCAGATCGCCTCGCTGGTGTTCATGGTGCCGATGGGCATCGGCCAGGCTGCGACCGTGCGTGTCGGTGTAGCCCATGGCCGGGCCGATCCCGCCGCGATCGGCCGCGCAGGCTGGCTGGCGCTGATCGTCGGCACCGGTTTCGCCATGGCGGCCGCTCTGATGCTCGTGCTCATCCCGCGTCCGCTTGTGTCGATCTTCCTCGACGTCCATGATCCGGCCAATCTCGCCACGGCCAATCTGGCGGTCAGCTTCCTGGCGGTCGCCGCGCTGTTCCAACTGGTGGATGCCGCGCAGGCCGTGGGCGCTGGCGTGCTGCGCGGGATTCAGGACACCAAGGTGCCGATGATCTTCGCCCTGGTCGGCTACTGGATTATCGGTATCGGTGTCGGTGCCCTGCTCGCCTTCCCGCTCGGCCTGCGCGGGGTCGGCATCTGGTTCGGTCTGGCTGCCGGCCTGGGCACCGTAGCCGTCCTCCTGATCGCGCGCTGGTCGCTACGAGACCGACTGAACCTCGTCTCGCATGACCGCAAATAGCACACACGATTCGTCGTAAAAATCCGGCTGGTTGCGTCGCGGGCATATGCTGCGACGCACAAAGCAATTGAAACGAGTCCCGGTTTTTTGATATGGGCGGCTCATCATGGACTCCCCGACCCCTATCTTCGAAGCAATCGCGCTTCAGAAGTGCCTCAAGGCGACCTATAACAAGATGGTCGTCACGCTGGCCCCGCACATTCTCTACACGCGCCATGACGAGATGTTCATGGACGCCGTGACCGTCGACCGCGATGGCCGCCCGCCGCGCGAGTTGAAGCTGGGCACCTTCAAGCTGGCGGGCCTGAGCGATGTCGAAACCCTGGACGAGACGTTCGAGGCGATGCACGGCCTCTACGATCAGGGCGACGACAAATATAAGGGCGTGACACTGTTCGCGATCGATCCGCAGAGCGCGGCCGCCTGATCGACAGCAACATCGCATCGACCGGAATGAAGAAGGGCGGCCAATGGCCGCCCTTTTCTTGTACCGTTACTTCTTGAGCCTATAGCCGGTGCGGAACACCCAGGCGATGATGCCTAGGCAAACTGCCAGTATGCCCCCTACGAACAGCAAGCTGAATTCGATCCCGACATCACCCTTGCCGAAGAAGGTCCAGCGGAAGCCCGAAATCAGATAGACGATCGGGTTGAACAGGGTGATCGTCCGCCACGGCTCGGCCAGCATGTGAATCGAGTAGAAGGCGCCGCCCAGAAATGTCATCGGCGTGATGATGAGCAGCGGGATCACCTGCAACTGCTCGAACCCCTGCGCCCAGATGCCCAGGATGAAGCCGAACAGGCAGAAACTCACCGCGATCAGCAGCATGAAGCCGACCATCGCGAACGGGTGCGCAACCTGGAGATCGACGAACAGATGCGCCGTCGCAAAGATGATGAAGCCGACGATCAGCGCCTTGGTCGCCGCAGCACCGACATAGGCGATCACCGTCTCCATCGCCGATACCGGCGCCGACAGCAGTTCATAGATGGTCCCCGTAAATTTGGGCATGTAGATGCCGAAACTCGCGTTGAAGATGCTTTCGGTGAACATCGACATCATGATTAGGCCAGGGACGATGAAGGCTCCATAGGGGATGCCGTCAATCTCCGTCATGCGCGACCCGATCGCCCCGCCGAACACGATGAAATAGAGCGAAGTAGTGATGACCGGCACCAACAGACCGGTCAGCCAGGTGCGCCGGAACCGGTGCAGCTCGAACTTGTAGATGGCGGCGATGGCGCGCAGATTGGGGCCGTTCATGCCGCCTTCTCCTGATGAACCAGGCTCACGAAAATATCCTCCAGGCTGCTCTGCCGCGTGTTGAGATCCTTGTAGCCGATGCCCAGGTCGCCAAGCTTGCGCAACAGCGAGGAGACGCCGGTGCGTTCGGCGCGGGTGTCGAACAGATATTCGATCTCCTGCCCTTCCGCCTTCAGGGCCACATCCCAGTCGGCCAGTTCGGGCGGCAGCGCCTCGATCGGCTCCGCCAGCATGATCGACAGCGTCTTCTTGCCCAGCTTCTCCATCAGCGCGGTCTTGTCCTCGACCAGCATCAGCTGACCATGGTTGATGACGCCCACCCGGTCGGCCATCTCCTCGGCTTCCTCGATATAATGGGTGGTGAGGATGATGGTCACGCCGGTCTGCCGCAGTTCGCCGATCAGCTTCCACATGTCGCGACGCAGTTCCACATCAACACCGGCGGTCGGTTCGTCGAGGAACAACACGCGTGGTTCATGGCTCAGCGCCTTGGCGATCATCACGCGGCGCTTCATCCCGCCGGACAGCTCGCGGATCTTGTTGTTGCGTTTGTCCCACAGCGACAGGTCGCGCAATATCTTTTCGACATAGGCATCGTTGCGCGGCTTGCCGAACAGGCCGCGGCTGAAGGTGACGGTGTCGATCACCCGCTCGAACTGATCGGTATTGAGTTCCTGCGGCACCAGCCCGATCGCCGAACGCGCACCGCGATAGTCGCGGATGATGTCATGGCCGGCGACCGTCACGGTGCCGCCAGAGGGGCGGACATTGGCGCAGATGATCGAGATCATCGTCGTCTTGCCCGCGCCATTGGGACCGAGCAGCGCGAAAATCTCGCCCTCCTCGATATTCAGGTCGACGCCCTTGAGCGCCTGGAAGCCCGACGCATAGCTTTTCGTCAGGCCCTTGATTTCGATGATGGATGCCATGCGGCAGCGCCCCCTTTCCTTGTGCCGGGAAGATAGGAGGCGGACCGCGCCATGCAACCGGCGACGTGGCAAATAGCGAAGCGGGGCAACATATTGGAAAAAGATTGAAGCGGACCAACGCCGGGCATAGGCTTTACGCCCCACCATGTGGAGAAGGCTATGAAAAAGGCAGTTCTCTATCTTTCGATCGCGTTGATCGTCGTTCCCGATATCGCCATCGCCCAGCAGGGCAACAGGCCGCCATCCGGCAATGGCGGCGCACGACCTGCTCCTTCGACGCGGCCTGCCCCCGCCCCGTCACGCCCCGGCGGATCGGCACAGCCTTCCCGCCCACCTCGTCCCTCGCCCCAGCCCACGCGCCCTGGCGGTCCCTCAACCCAGCCATCCCGGCCCGGCGGTTCCCATCCGCAGCCGCCCCGTCCCGGATCTGGACAGCCAGGTGGGCCGGCAATCCAGCCACCGCGGCCGGGCGGCCCCTCGCCTCAACCGCCGCGCCCCGGTGGTCCCGGCGTGCAGCCGCCACGGCCCGGCCAGCCCCATCGTCCGGGTGCCGGCCGTCCACCCAATTTCCGCCCACTCCCTGGCCCCGCCTATCGCTATCCGCACGGCTATCGTTATCGGCGCTGGACGGTCGGCCTGTTCCTGCCGGCGGTCTTCTTCTCCAGCTATTATTATTACAATGATTATTGGCGCCTGGGCCTGGGCGCGCCGCCCTACGGCTATCGCTGGGTGCGCTATGGCCCCGACCTGCTGCTGGTCGAGGTCCGGTCGCGCCGCGTGGTCGATGTCGTCTATGGCGCCTTCTACTGAGGCAGAAACAGGAAGGGCCGCATCCTGCGATGCGGCCCTTTCCTCTTGTCCCGACTATTCGCCGCGCCGGGTGAAGCGAAAGACCGTTGCCGGCGGGAAGTTGCGGACCGTGTGGCCGGCGCGGACAACCTCCAGACCTAGCTGATCCAGCACCGCACGGCTGACTGGCGGCCGCGTCGAATAGGTGAACTGCACCAGGCTGCCGCCCGGCTTCAGCATGCGGAAGGCTTCGGACAATATGTCGATGTGCATCGCGCGGTCCATCGCCAGCAGCGGCAGGCCGCTGACCACGGTCTGATAATCGCCAGGGCCACCGGCGGCGGCGACCGAGACGATCTGTGCCGGCGTCTCCAGGATCGACACATGAGGAAAATGGCGACGCAGCCCGCGCGCGAAGGCGGGGTTGATCTCCACCACCTCCAGCATGTCGGCCGGCAGGCCGGTCTCCAGGATGGCGCGGGTGAAGACACCAGTGCCGCCGCCCAGTTCCAGCACGCGGCCGCCCTGCGGATCAATGTTGGCCACCATCAGCCGCGCCAGATAGCGGCTGCTCGGCACGACAGACGCAGTCTGCCGGGGCTTCTTCACCCAGGCGGCGAGGAAATCGAGATATTCGGTGGCGCGGGCGCGAAACTCGCTGTTCGGCAGGGCGATTGCCCGGCTGCGCTTCGGCTTGTGCTGCATGGGCGAAATGCGACCGCTCCTTTCTGGTGCCGACTCCCCTTAGCGGGCCGGAACGCCCCCGTCGATTGGCTTAACAAGATTTCATGCCGGACCAGCAACGTCCGGTCCGGCATATGTCGTTATTTTTGCTTGGCAGCCTCGGCTGCGGCCAGCACCCGCAACACGTTGCCGGACCAGATTTTCTGTACGTCAGCCTCGCCATAGCCGGCCTTCAGCAAAGCGTCGGTGATCTTGGGAAGATCGACCACATCCTCCATGCCGACGACACCGCCGCCGCCATCCCAGTCAAGGCCAATGCCGACATGATCAGGGCCGACCACCTTCAGCGCGTGCAGCATATGCGCCATGAAATCGTCGAAGGTCGGCCGGTCGGTGTCAGGATAGAGCCTGTCGATCTCCTGCCGCTTGGCGAGCAGTTCGGCGCGTTTTTCCGCCGATATCTTCGCATCTTCCCGCATCTGGCCATAAAGCGCCATCAGCGCTTTCTGCCGCTCGGGATTGGGCTTGGATGCGCGCAGATAGGCGCCATAGGCGTTCATCTGGATGACCCCACCCTTGGCCGCCAGGGCTTTCAAGTGGTCATCATCGATGTTGCGCGGATGATCATAGACCGCCTTGCAGCCCGAATGGGTCAGCAGCACCGGCGTGGTCGACAATGCCAGCAGATCGTCCAGCACCTGGTCACTGCTGTGCGAGGCGTCGGGCACCACGCCCAGCCGGTTCATTTCCTTCAGCAATTCCTTGCCGAGCGGACTGAGCCCACCATAGCGCGGCTTCTTCGACGGATCGGTCGAGCTGTCGGCGAACTGGTTGTGCGCGAAATGGGCAAAGCCCGACACGCGCACGCCCATGTCGTAGAATGTCTTGATCAGCGAAACATCCTCGCCGAGCGGATAGGCATTTTCGATGGACATATAGACGATGCGCTTGCCCGCCGCCGCGATCGGCGCCGCGTCCTTGGCTTCCAATGCCAGCGTGAAATTGTCTGGGTCGGCCGCCACCATCGAGCGGATCGACATGCCGCGCAGCAGCGCGAAATCGCGCGCCTTGCGGAAACCCTCGATCGTCAACGGCCCCTGCCCCGTGTAGATCGCCCAGAAACCGCCATCCAGGCCGCCCTTCTTCATGCGCGGCAGATCGACCTGGGTATAGTCGCTATGGACACCATGCTCCTCGTCGATCGACCAGTCGGGCAGATCGAGCGACGCCGGGGTGTCGAGATGGCTGTCGAGCGTGATCAGCTTCTGGTGGAGCTGATAGACCTGTTTCGACACGCCCCCAGAGGCAGATTTTGGCTGGGCCTGCGCGGTGATCGGGAGCAGCGCGACCAGCGCTGCCCCCATCAGATAATAGTTGCGCATCAGATCTCGCCCGAGATGGTGAACTGGAAGGTGCGAGGGGACAGCGGCCGGAAATTGCCGTCACCCGTCACCGAGGAGGAGATGTAGGACAGCGTATCCTTGTCGAAGATATTGTCGATGTTGAAGCGCGCCTTCACGCCCTTGACCGGACCCAGGCTGATGCCGTCGCCAATATCCACATAGGCACTGAACACGGTATAGCCCTTCACGCTCGACCCGGCAGAATTGTCGAAAGTCGACCAGCGCCGCGACGTATATTTGCCGCTGAAATTGCCCACCAGCCAGCTTGCCGGCTCGATCGTGACGCCGCCACTGACGATCCACTTGGCGCTGTCGGGAATATATTTGCCGTCGGTCTGGTAGGTGGTCGTCGCGGTTACGATGTCATCCTTGAACTTGGCGATATTATAGGTGGCGTTGAGGTTGAAATAGGCCAACCCATCCAGATAGCCCGGCTTGTAGGTGCCGCTGAATTCCGCGCCATAGGCCGTAACCCGGCCGACATTCTGGTAGAAGGTTTCGATGACGTTGGTCGTGCCGGGTAGGATCGACCCGATCGACTGGATGCGGTTCTTGAACTTGGTGTAATAGACGGCATAGGACGCGTAGAATTCGCCCTGATTGGTGCGGATGCCTGCCTCGAAATTCTGCGACCGCTCCGGTGCGGGTGCAGGTACGCCTGCCGCCGTGCTGGCGAGCGAAACCGAGAAGATATCGTCCATCCCCTTGGGCAGCGCCATATTCTCTGCATAGGAAGCGAAGATCTGGCTCTGATTGTCCAGCTTGTAGAGGACGCCCGCCTGCGGCAGGAAGCCGTCGCTGTAACTGGCGCGCAGCGTCTGCGGCCCCCAGCCGGCAACCCAGACGGGCGCCGCCGTCGTGCCGGCATTGCGATAATAATCGTTGAAGTCGCGATAGCCGCTGTATCGATAATCGATGTTCAGCGCCTTGATACCAAGATCGAAAATCAGGCTGTCATCCAGCAGGGAAATCCGATCCTTGACGAACGCCTGCGTCGTATTACGCTGGCTCTGATAGTCGCGGCGAACATAGACGAGTTCGTCCAGATTGGGAGTGCTGGCGGGCGAACCGTCGGTCGTGTTGTAGCGTGCCTGGGTCCGGTTATAAGTGTCGACCTCGCCCCACAGGCCCACTTCCAGCGTCTGCGCACCGATTTCCCAATGCAGCTTGCTGGTCAGACCATAGCGATCGCCACCGACTGTAGAGAGGCCATATTGAGTGCCCTTGGGTGCGGTGAGCGCGATGCCGGCCGCCGTCTCCCGCGTATAATAAAGCAGGCTATTGGCATAGGTGTCGGGCGAGACGCCATATCCTCCCTTGTCCTCATAATAGGCGGTCGCTTCAGCCCAGACACCGTCGGCAATACCGGCATGAATCGTGCCACCATAGAGCTTGTCGTCGCGCACGTTGATGGCGAGGGTGTTGGTATAGGCGTAATTGGCGTTGCTGTAGGCGGGGCCGCCCGCGACCGGCGCGAAGCCCGGCGTGGTGTTGGGCACGACCGAGATATAGCCGCGATCCCGGCCGCTCTTGCCGCCGACATCGGTGCCGGTCAGATACTGGCTGCGGCTGAGCGAAGGCGAGTCGAAGTCGTTGAACTTGTTCGAGACGAACTTGAAGCGAGCCCAGCTGTCGCCGCCCAGATCGGCATGGACCATGCCTTCCCAATGTTCACGATCAACCGTACCATCACCGCGCCACAGGTCGGTGTCCAGCTTGGTGCGGCTGACATAGGCGCGGAACGGTCCGACTTGGCCGGTGCTGGCACGGATGAAGGTGCGCTTCATGTTGAAGTCGCCGAAGCTCTGCGACACGAACAGGCCCATCTCTTCCTGGGGCTGGATGCTGTTGTATTGCACCACCGGGCCAAGCGTCGAATAGCTGGGCAGGCCGACATCGCCCGCGCCGACCGCAGCCTCCACCACGCCCAGATTTTCATTATCGACATAGCGGAAGACCGGGCTGCCGCCGAAGGCATCGCTGCGGCCGGTGGGAATGCCGTCGACCACGAAGCCGATCTGGTCGAGGTTGAAGGCGCGGGTCTGAACGCTGTTGCCGAATTCATAGAGGCCCAGCGCACCATCGGTCTGGACGTTGAAGCCGGGCAACTGCTCCAGCATTTTCAGGCCCGAAATGCCCGACGGCGCGGACAGCAGCGCCTCGCGCGTGACCGCCACGACGTTGGTGACCCTGTCTTCGCCGATCGCTTCCGACGATTGCGAGATACGGCGACCGGTTACGGTGATGCCGTCATTTTCGTCCGTTGGAGCGACCTCCTGCGCCCAGGCAACAGTAGATAAGGCACCCGCGCAGCAGGCAATCAGCAGGGCAGCGCGAGACACGCGATGAACAGACGAAATCGAAGGCATAGAGGCTCCCTGTAGGCCCTTAAATAGGGGCAGTGCGCGCCAATCAGGAGCGCCCGCTCCTTCGAACTATCGCGCCGTTCCTCCCCGGACCCCGCCCTGTCGATCATCCCTTCGGGCGACCGCAGATCATGTCATCCTTTTGTCATCTGAAACGAGCCCTTCGGGAAAATCCACCACGCGCTTATGATGATTTCTCAACCAGAACGAGACATCTCAAAGTATTGAGATTGCTCAATCAATGCCCGGTTTCTCGCATGCCCGCACAAAAAATCCTCCCCAGGCCTGGCATGGAGAGGATCGAAAAATCGCATACCCTCTCCTTTCCGGAGAGGATCGTTTTTTAGGTCTTTATCGCCCTTTCCAGACGCCCGGACGCTTCTCGACGAAGGCGGTCATGCCTTCCTTCTTGTCCTGCGTGGCGGTCAGTATCTGGAACAGGCGGCGTTCGGTCAGGATGCCCTGGGCCAGGTTGGTCTCGAAGGCGATGTTGACCATTTCCTTGTTCACCATCGCCGCCATCGGCGGCATCGCGGCAATCGCCGCCGCCGTCTTGAGCGCATCATCGAGCAACTCGGCCGCCGGCACGATCCGCGCCACCAGCCCCGCACGCTCGGCTTCTTCAGCCCCCATCATCCGACCGGTCAGGCACATTTCCATCGCCTTGGCCTTGCCGACGGCACGGGTCAGGCGCTGCGACCCACCCATGCCCGGCGCCACGCCCAGCTTCACCTCGGGCTGGCCGAACCTGGCGGTATCGGCTGCCAGGATGAAGTCGGCCATCATCGCCAGCTCGCACCCGCCGCCCAGCGCAAAGCCGGCCACCGCCGCGATCCACGGCTTGCGGGTGGCGACCACCTTGGTCTGCCAGTCGGAGAAGAAATCCTGCAGGAAGAAGTCGGCCGCTTCCTTGTCGACCATCTCCTTGATGTCGGCGCCGGCGGCAAAGGCCTTCTCGCTGCCGGTCAGCACCGCGCAATGCTGGGTCGGGTCGGCATCATAGGCGGCAAAGGCCGCGCCCAGATCCGCCAGCACCTGGCTGTTGAGCGCGTTGAGCGCCTGCGGCCGGTTGAGCGTGATCAGCGTCACCGCGTCCCGCTGTTCCACCAGGATCGTTTCATATGCCATTGCCGTCTCCCTAAGCTGTCAGCGCCGATCTATGTCGGCCAAAAACGGATCGCCAGTCATTGCGACGCGGCGATTTTGCCGATCCTATCGGCAAAGATGCATGAAATCCTGATCATAGCTGCGCATATGGGCGCCGCCATCGACATAGAGGGTCTGGCCCGTCACCGCCGTCGCCCCGGCCAGATAGAGCACCGCCTGCGCGATCTGCTCTGCCTGCGGCAGCCGGCCGAGCGGCATCAGCTGCTCCAGCCGCGCCATCTGATCCGCATCATAATCGGGCGTGGCGATGGTGAGGCCCGGCGCCACTGCATTGACGCGCACCTGCGGCGCCAGGCTGCTGGCCGCCGTCTTCGTCAGGCCGGCCAGCGCCAGCTTGGACAGCGTATAGGCGAGCTGATCTCCATGGGGATGGTCGATCCGCTGGTCGAGGATATTGACGATGCAGCGATCGCCCGTCCCGGCCGGCACAGTCGCGAACGCCTTGGTCAGCATCGTGGGCGCGGCGCAATTGACCGCATAATGGCGCATCAGATCGTCGGCGGTCACGCTGTCGATCCGGTCCTGACCAAAGATCGCAGCGCTGTTGACCAGCAGGTCTGGCGGCCGGCCGAAGCGCTCGGCGACCTGCGCGACCAGTTCCTCGGCCGCTTCGGGATCAGCGAAATCGACGACGAAGCCTTCCCATTCCGCGCCATTTTCCTCCAGCGCAAGCGCCAGATGGGAATCGAGCCGCGTGTCATGGCTACCGTGGATGGCAAGCGAATAGCCGGCCTTCGCCAGCGCTGCCGAAATGATGCCGCCCAGCCGCCGATGACCGCCGGTCACCAGCGCCAGCCGGCGCGAGGCGAGCGGCAAGGGGCCGGTCGCCCCCCCATCCTTCTTAGCGCCGCCGATCGGGCGATAGGCGGGCTCCGCGACTTCCTCCTGTTCGCTCACCCCTTCACTCACGAGGCGATGAGCTTCAGCACTTCCTCGCGCGACTTCTCGTCGTCGCGGAAGACGCCGAGCATGCGGCTGGTCTTCATGATGACGTTCGGAGTGCGCACGCCACGCCCGGTCATGCAGCCATGGGTCGCCTCGATCACCACGGCGACGCCTTGGGGCTTGAGGTTTTCCCAGATGCAGTTGGCAACTTCGGAGGTCAGTCGTTCCTGCACCTGCAGCCGGTTGGCATAGGCGTGCAGCACACGGGCCAGCTTGGAAATGCCGACCACATAGTCGCCGGGCAGATAGGCGATGTGCGCGCGACCGACGATCGGCGCCATATGATGTTCGCAATGCGACTGGAACGGGATGTCCTTCAAGAGCACGACATCGTCATAGCCCCCCACCTCGTGGAAGATACGCGAGAGGTGATAGGCCGGATCGTCATTATAGCCGCGGCAATATTCGCGCCAGGCGCGCGCCACACGCTCGGGCGTTTCCATCAGCCCTTCGCGCTCCGGCGCATCGCCCGACCAGCGGATGAGGGTGCGGATCGCCTCCGACACTTCGGCCGGGACCGGCTCCTTCGAGCCTTCGCCTACGGTTTCCGCATCGGGATCATATGCCATGAACTGGGCCACTCCATAATTGTTGGCCCCGGCATATGGCGACTGCGGGTCCGTCTGACCAGCCCTTTTGCCCCGGCTGGACACAACATCGCTGTGGTGGCAAATCACAGGGCAACGGGAACGCACCACAGAAAAATGTCATTACAATCGCACGATCATGCGCACTGAACGCATCGCCGCCGTCCTGCTGGCAGCCGGCATGTCCACACGCTTCGGCGAGGAAGACAAGCTGATGGCCGACCTGCGCGGCAAGCCGGTCGCCGCGCACACGCTGGAAACGGTCGCGTCCATGGCCTTTGCCGAACTGGTCGCCGTCGTCCGGCCGATCGAATTTGCGCCGGTGCTGCACCGCAAGCTCGATCGGCGCGGCTATGACATCCTGGTCAATGCCCATCCCGAGGAAGGGATTTCGAGCAGCATCCGCCTGGCGGTCGAGCATCTCATGGACAAGCGCAAGGTACGCGGCATCCTGATCTGCCTGGCCGACATGCCCGACGTGCCGCAGACCCATTATAACCATATCTGCATGGCGGCGGAGGATATCCGCTCGGTCGTCGCCAGCACCGATGGCTTTTCCTCAACCCCGCCCGCCTTCATCGGGCGCAAGCATTTCCCCGAACTGCTGGCGCTCAAAGGCGATCAGGGCGCGCGCGCGCTGCTGAGCCACGGCATCCAGATCGAAACGATCGGCAATGTGCTGCACGACATCGATACGCCAGAGGATCTTGGCCGCCCCCCGGTGACACCGACCTGAGGCACAAAAAGAGCAGGCGAAGCCGCTTTGCCTTGCCCCGCTTCAGGTCGATCGCGTCGGATCGGTCAGACCGTCGCCCATTTCTCGCGGATCAGGGGCACGACTGAGCGGCAGCGATCCGGTCTGGCGTTCCAGCATGCGATGCACCACCGGCGGCTTGCCCCCGCTGTGCAGCGCGTGGATCGTCTCACTATTGGTGACGTCGGCGATGGTGCGCCGCTGGTTATGGCGGACATAGTCGAGCCAGGTCGACACATGATAGCGCTCGACCCAGAGTTCCGGATCGCCCAGGTCGCGCATCAGCGACCAGCCATGTGCGCCGTCCCGCTTGCGGATGCGGCGGCGCTCGCTCATCGCGCTCAGGAACGGCACGACCGATCCGGCCGGAATGCGATATTCGATCGTCACGACCACCGGGCCGCTGCGCGGCTCTACCGGCACCGCCGTTTCCGGCTCGCGCCAGCGGTTCTGCAGGTCCAGATTATCCTCGCCGATCTGCGGCAGCGGTCGGACCAGGCCGATCATGGCGGCAAAAAACTGGACCGCGGCCGAGACGTAAAGCGCGACATCGACGCCATGGCCTTCGGCCAGATTGCCGAACAGCCAGGCGCCGATCGCCATGCCGCCGAAAGCGGTCATCTGGTAAATGGCGACGGCGCGGGCGACGACCCAGCGCGGCGCCGACATCTGCACGGAGACGTTGAAGGTCGACAACGCCATGACCCAGCCGGCGCCCGCCAGCAAATAGCCCAGCAGCGCCAGCGCCAGATAGCCGGACATGGCGGTGATTGCCGTACCCGCCGCCAGCGACAGCGCTGCCGACCGAACGATCGTCTCGATCGAAAAGCGCGTCCGCAATCGCCGGGTCGACAAAGCCCCTGCCACCGCCCCGACGCCAAAGGCGCCGCTGGTTAAACCGAAGGTCAGTGCGCCGCCGCCGAGCACATCGCGCGCCACCAGTGGCATCAGCGCCGACACCGCACTCGCCCCGATGCCAAAGGCCCCGCCACGCAGCAGCACCAACTGGATATTGGGCGACATGGAGACATAACCGAGTCCGGCCCACATCGCGACGCCCAGCCGCTCGCGCGGAAGCAGCTTGGGTGGCAATTCCGGCCGCCAACGCGCCAGCACCGCGACCAGGCCGATATAGCTGACCGCATTGGCGAGAAACGCCGCTGCCGCCCCCGCCGCCGCGACGATCACGCCGCCCAGCGCTGGGCCGGTGCTGCGCGCCAGATTGAAACCCATGCTGTTCATCGCGACGGCACTGGGCAGCACGGCGCGCGGCACCATGTCGCCAACCGACGCCTGCCAGGCCGGACCGTTGACCGCCGTTGCGCAGCCGATGAGGAAGGTGAAGCCCAACAAGGTCCAGGGCGTCAGCGCGCCGAGCCAGGCGACCAGCGCAAGCGCCGTCGACACCAGCAGCATGACGATCTGGCAGGCCATCATCACCTTGCGCCGATCCAGATTGTCGGCGACCGCGCCGGCCCAGAGCGAGAGCAGCATGATCGGCAAGGTCGTGGACGCCGGCACCAGCGCGACCAGCACCGGCGACGCGGACAGCGAGGTCATCATCCAGGCCGCACCGACCGACTGGATCAACCCGCCGAAATTGGACGCCAGGCTCGCGATCCAGATCGCGCGAAAGATGGGAATGGCGAAGGGCGAGGAAGGCTGGGGGGACTCGGTGTCAGGCACGCAAACCATCAAGCGGATTTAGGAACCTCGGTCAAACCCGCGACTCGACCTTTGGTTCATATCCGTCCGGTGCGCAGCGCCCGGCCCCAGTCGGGCCGTCCCCGTGCATCGGCCGTGACGGCGGCACGTTCGACGTCATAGGTGACCAGGACGATCTCCGCATGCCAATCGTCAGCCGTCCGCTCGACCAGCGCATAGCGGGCCTCGGGCGATCCGGTCTCCACCTTGTGCGGCCAGGGACGATCATCGTCATAGGCCGGCAGGCCGACGCTGCCCGGATTGACGATCAGCCCACCATCGGCGCGACGATGGATGCGCGGCACATGGGTATGGCCGCACAGGATCAGCGGCGCGACAACGCCCCCTGCCCGCGCCTCGACCTCCGCCTCGGTCGCGCCGCGTAAGCCGGTCGGCTCGATCGTTTCGAGCCAATAGTCGAGGTCGCTGCCCGGCGTGCCATGGACCATCAGCACCTCGTCGGTCAGCCACAATGTCTCGGGCAAGGCGGCGATCCAGTCGCGATGGCGCGGCGCCAGCCGATCATGAGTCGCCCGGTCCGACGCGCCCATCCGGTCGGGCGCCAGCGTCAGCAATTGCCGCTCATGATTGCCCCGGATCGTCGGCAGGTCCATCGCCATCAGCCGATCGGCGGTCTCGCAGGGGAAGAGCGGCCCCGACAGGATGTCACCGAGATTGACACATAGATCGACATTGCGTGCGGCCACGTCCGCCAGCACGGCGTCGAGCGCATCGATATTGCCGTGGATGTCGGAAAGAACCGCAATCTTCATCTGGCGCTTGCCCTGCTGAAATCCGGCCCCACATCAGGTCCGCACCTGACCTTACGGCAAGGCCATGTCGGCGGAAACCGACCATTTCGGGCTTGCACTTTACGTAAACGTAAATACATTCAGGGCCACTTCCGGTGCGCCAAAAGCCGCCAACGGAGAGGGAAAAGGAACCATGGAAGCCTATATCTACGACGCCGTCCGCACGCCCCGTGGCCGGGGCAAGAGCGACGGTTCGCTCCACGACATCACCCCCATCCAGCTTGCGACGCAGATGCTCGAAGCGGTGCGCGACCGCACCCAGATCGACACCGCCGACGTCGACGACGTGATCCTGGGCTGCGTCAGCCCCGTGGGCGAACAGGGCGCGGACATTGCCCGCGTCGCCGTGCTCAACGCCGATTATGCCCAGACCGTGCCGGGCGTGCAGATCAACCGTTTCTGCGCATCGGGGCTGGAAGCGGTGAACATGGCGGCGGCCAAGGTCTATTCGGGCGAAGCGATGTTCGCGATCGGCGGCGGCGTCGAATCGATGAGCCGCGTGCCGATGGCATCGGACGGCGGCGCCTGGGCAATGGACCCGGCGGTCGCCTACAAGACCTATTTCGCGCCCCAGGGCATCGGCGCCGACGTGATCGCCACCAAGTTCGGCATCAGCCGCGACGATGTCGACGCCTATGCCGTCGAGAGCCAGCGCCGCGCCAAGGCCGCCTGGGACGAAGGCCGCTTCAAGAAGTCGATCGTGCCGGTCCGCGACGTGATCGGCGGCATCGCGCTCGACCATGACGAACATATGCGCCCCGACGCGACGATGCAGTCGCTCGGCAGCCTGAAGCCCAGCTTCCAGGCGCTCGGCGAGGATATGCCCGGCTTCGACACGGTCGCCCTGCTGCGCTATCCCGAGCTGGAAAAGGTCAACCATGTCCATCATGCCGGCAACAGTAGCGGCATCGTCGATGGCGCCGCCGCCGTGCTGGTCGGCAACAGGGAGATCGGCGAGAAATACGGCCTGAAGCCGCGCGCGAAAATCAAGGCGATGGCCTCGATCGGCTCCGAACCGCTGATCATGCTGACCGGCCCGGAATTTGTCGCAGGCAAGCTGCTGGCTCGTGCCGGCATGACCACCGCCGACATCGACCTGTGGGAACTGAACGAAGCCTTCGCCTCGGTCGTGCTGCGCTACATGCAGGCGATGAACCTCGACCACGGCAAGATCAACGTCAATGGCGGCGCGATCGCCATGGGCCATCCGCTGGGCGCCACCGGCGCCATGGTGCTGGGCACCGCGCTCGACGAGCTGGAACGCTCGGGCAAGGGCACCGCGCTCATCAACCTGTGCGTCGGCGCGGGCATGGGCACCGGCATCATCATCGAGCGCGTGTAAGCAGCGGACTTAGGAGAGACACACATGGAAACCATCCGCTTCGACATCGATGCCGACGGCATCGCCACCCTGACGATCGACGTGCCCGATCAGTCGATGAACGTCATCGGCCCCGACTTCCTGGCCGATCTCGACGCCGCCATCACCCGCATCGCGTCGGAAGAAGGCATCAAGGGCGCGGTCATCGCATCGGGCAAGGACAGCGGCTTCATGGCCGGCATGGACCTGAAATATTTCGGGTCGATGCTTGCCAGCGCCGATGGACAGCGCCCCGCCCCCACCGCGATCTTCGACAATGTGTTCGTGCTGAACCAGCTGTTCCGTCGCCTCGAAACCGCCGGCAAGCCGGTCGCCTGCGCGATCGAGGGCACCTGCGTCGGCGGCGGCTTCGAACTGGCGCTGGCCTGCCATCGCCGCTTCGTCGGTGACAGCCCCAAGACCCAGCTCGGTCTGCCCGAGATCCTGATCGGCCTGTTCCCCGGCGGCGGCGGTTCGCAGCGCCTGCCGCGCATCATGGGCGTGCAGGCGTCGCTGATGTATATGCTGCAGGGCAAGTTGTTCCGCCCGGCCGAAGCCGCGATGCTGAAGGTCGTGGACGGCGTGGTGCCGCAGGGCACGGCGCTCGCCGCTGCCAAGGACTGGGTCAAGGCCAACCCGACCGCCAGCACCCAACCCTGGGACGTCAAGGGCTTCAAGGTGCCCGGCGGGGCCGGCGGCTTCAACCCCGCCTTCGTCCAGACCATGGCCGGCGCCCTGCCGATGACGCTCAAGCAGACCCAGCGCAACATGAACGCGCCGATCGCTTTGCTGTCGGCGGTCTATGAAGGCATCACCTTGCCGATGGACCGGGCGATCCGGATCGAAAGCAAATATTTCGCCAAGGTCGCCGCCGATCCTCAGGCGTCGAACATGATCCGCACCCTGTTCGTCAACAAGCAGGCGGCCGAACGCGGCGCGCGTCGTCCCAAGGACGAGGCCAAGGCGCCGACCACCAAGCTCGCCATGCTGGGTGCCGGCATGATGGGCGCGGGCATCGCCACCGTCGCGGCGCAGGCCGGGATGGACGTGGTGCTGTTCGACCGCGACCAGGCCTATGCGGAAAAGGGCAAGGCCCATGTCGAGGCGGTCCTCTCCAAGCGTCTGGGCCGTGGCATGACGCCCGAGAAGATGGCCGCCACCCTGGCCCGCGTCACCCCGACCACCGACTATGCCGCGCTTGCCGGTGCCGACTTCGTGATCGAAGCGGTGTTCGAGGATGTGAGCATCAAAGCGGAAGTGACCAAGCAGGTCGAAGCCGTGCTCGGCGCCGACACCATCTTCGGTTCCAACACCTCCACCCTGCCGATCACCAAGCTGGCCAATGCCTGGTCCAAGCCCGAGAATTTCATCGGCGTCCATTTCTTCTCGCCGGTCGAGAAGATGCCGCTGGTCGAAATCATCCTGGGTGAGAAGACCGGCCCGGCGGCGATCGCCAAAGCGCTCGACTTCGTTGCCCAGATCAAGAAGACGCCGATCGTCGTCCATGACAGCCGTGGCTTCTACACCTCGCGCAGCTTCGGCACCTATGTCCAGGAAGGCGCGGAGCTGGTCGGCGAAGGCATCAATCCGGCGCTCATCGAAAATGCCGGCAAGCAGCTTGGCATGCCGACCGGCCCGCTGGCGGTCAGCGACGAGGTATCGATCGAACTGGGCGTCAAGATCATGACCGCGGCCAAGAAGGAACTGGGCGATGCCTATGTTCCCCAGGGGTCGGACGACATCATGCTCAAGATGGTCGAGGCCGATCGCCTGGGCCGCAAGAATGGCAAGGGCTGGTACGACTATCCCGAAGGCGGCAAGAAGCATCTCTCGCCGGTGCTAGGCGATCTGTTCCCGCGCGCCGACGCCCAACCGGACGTCGAGGAAGTCAAGGAACGCCTCCTCTATCGCCAGCTGATCGAATGCGCCCGCTGCTTCGAGGAAGGCGTGCTGGAAACGCCGGAAGATGGCGATATCGGCGCGATCTTCGGCTGGGGCTTCGCGCCCTATACCGGCGGTCCGTTCAGCCATATGGACACGGTCGGCATCGCCCATGTCGTGGCCGTGCTGGACCGGCTGGCCGCCGCCCATGGCCCGCGCTTCGCCCCCACGGCGCAACTGCGGGAAATGGCGGCCAACGGCGCGACCTTCTATCGCCCCGTTCCGTCTCGCGCTGCAGCATGAGCGATTTGTAAATCGTAACGCTTCTGTATTAGGTCTCCCTGGACATATTCGGGGAGACCTTTTTCTTATGAGCAAGCCAACGGTTCTGGTCACGGGCGGCGCCGGCTATATCGGCAGCCATGCGGTGCTGGCGCTGAAGGATGCCGGCTATGGCGTGGTGGTGATCGACAATCTGGTCACCGGCTTCCGTTGGGCCGTGCCGCAGGATGTCCCCTTCGTGCAGGGTGATATCGCCGACCAGGTGCTGGTGCAGGCGACGCTGCGCGAGCATGGCGTCCAGGCGATCATGCATTTCGCCGGATCGGTAGTGGTGCCGGAATCGGTCGAAAACCCGCTCAAATATTATAACAATAACAGCGCCAAGACCCGCGACCTGCTGGAGAGCGTGGTCGCCGTCGGCGTGCCCCATTTCATCTTCTCCTCGACCGCTGCCACCTATGGCATCCCCGAGGAAAGCCCGGTCAGGGAAACGACGCTGCAGCGGCCGATCAATCCCTATGGCATGTCGAAGCTGATGACGGAGTATATGCTGCGCGACGTCGCCGCCGCCCACGCCATGAACTTCTGCGCGCTACGCTATTTCAACGTCGCCGGCGCCGATCCGCAGGGTCGCACCGGCCAGTCGACGGCGGGCGCCACCCACCTGATCAAGGTCGCGGTCGAGGCGGCGCTGGGCAAGCGCAGCCATGTCAGCGTCTTCGGCACCGATTTCGCCACGCCCGACGGCACCGGCGTGCGCGACTATATCCATGTCAGCGATCTGGCCGCCGCCCATGTGCTGGCGCTCGAAGCGCTGATCGCCCATCCCGATCGCAACTATATGCTCAATTGCGGCTATGGCCGGGGCTTCTCCGTGCTCGAAGTGCTGGACGCGGTCGACCGGGTCACCAACATGACGATCGAGCGCCGACTGGAAGGGCGCCGTGCGGGCGACCCCGATGCGCTGATTTCCGACAATAGCGCGCTCATGGCTGAATTTCCCTGGCAGCCGCGTTATGCCGATCTCACCCAGATCGTCGACCATGCACTCGCCTGGGAACGCAAGCTCAGCGACATTCAAAAGGGATGAGGCAAAAGGCATGAGCGAAGCCAGCGTCCGCGCCTTCTTCGCCGCGCAGGCCCCCGATGTCGTCATCATCGATCAGGGCGTCAGCACCGCAACGGTGATCGAGGCGGCGGCCGCGCTCGGCGTCGAACCCGCGCGCATTGCCAAGACCTTGTCGCTGCGCGTCGGCGACAGCGTCGTGCTGGTCTGCGCGCGCGGCGACGCGCGCCTGTCCAATGGCAAGGCAAAGGCCGCGCTGGGCGCCAAGCCGCGGATGCTGGGCGCGCATGAGGTGGAGGAGATTACCGGCCATCCGGTCGGCGGCGTCTGCCCCTTCGGCCTCGCCAGCGCCCTGCCCGTCTATTGCGATGCCTCCTTGCAGGCGTTCGACACCGTATTTCCGGCGGCGGGATCGCGCACCGCCTCGGTCGAACTGACGCCCGACCGGCTTGCCGCCTTGACCGGGGCGCAATGGATCGACATCTGCACCCTTCCAGAAATCGTCGAGTGAGAGCCATGCCGACCGAACATCTCTTTGCCACCGGGGCGCAGGCCGCCACCGACATCGCCGCCCGGATCGCCACCCTGTTGTCGGACGCGATCGCCCAGCGCGGTGTCGCGACGCTGGCCGTGTCGGGCGGCCGCTCGCCCCGCCCGGTGCTGGAAGCGCTGTCGAAAGTGCCGCTCGACTGGACCAGGCTGATCGTCACTCTGGTCGACGAACGCTGGGTCGATCCGGTCAGCGCCGACAGCAATGAACGGCTGGTGCGCGAAACCCTGCTTCAGGGTCCGGCCGCCGCCGCCCGCTTCGTGCCGATGAAGAACAGCGCCGCCGACGCCTATGCCGGCCAGAGCGCGGTCGAGGCGGACTTCGCCGCTTTGCCCTGGCCATTCGACATCATCCTGCTGGGCATGGGCGATGACGGCCACACCGCCTCGCTCTTCCCGGAGGGCGAAGAACTGGCCGAGGGGCTTTCCACTCAGGCTTATACCATCGCCGCCACTCCGCCGGTCGCGCCCCACCAGCGCCTGTCGCTGACCGCGCACGCGATCCTGCAAAGCCGCCACATCTTCCTGCAGATCGGCGGCGCGGGCAAGAAGGCCATCTATGACCAGGCGCTCGCCGGCGGCCCGGTCGAGCAACTGCCGATCCGCCTTGCCCTGCTACAGGACAAGGTGCCGGTCGAGGTCTGGATCGCCGAAGCCTAAAAACATCCTCCCCTGCAAGGGGAGGGGGACCATTTGCGCAGCAAATGGTGGAGGGGTATCCCGTTTGCGATAGGGCGCCCCCCCTCCGTCACGCGCTTCGCGCGCGCCACCTCCCCTTGCAGGGGAGGATCATCGGTCGCGCAGCGCATGTTTCGAGATCAGATAGCGCCACACGCCAACCGCGTTGATCGCCAACAGCGCGACATTCTGCCAGCCGATGCCCTCGCTATCCTTGTCGAGGAAGCCCCAGCCGATCAGCGCGATGGAGCTGGTGACGAACAGCACAAAGGCCCAGCCGGTGATCCGCCTTCCCAGGTTCAGCGACACCAGCAGCGCCGCGAGCGTGGCGGCGCCAGCACCATAATATTGCAGGGCGGTGAGCAGCGCTTGGTTCATGCCAGACAGAACGTAGCGGCCATGGACATGGTTGCCCGCACAGAATAGGCACCCCGCATGATTGCCCAGATCGATCCCTTCCACGCCATCGCCATCAGCCGCGAAGCCCATGCCCTCAAGGCTGCGGGCCGCTCCATCCTGCACATGGAATTCGGCCAGCCCTCGACCGGCGCGCCCGCCGCCGCGATCGCGCTGGCGCATGAAGTGCTCGACAGCGATCCGATGGGCTATTGGGAAAGCCCGGCGCTCAAGGAACGGATCGCCCGCCTCTATGCCGATCGGCACAATGTCGCCGTCGATCCTGAACAGGTGCTGCTGACCTGCGGCGCCTCGCCCGGTCTGGTGCTGGCGCTCACCAGCCTGTTCGCGCCCGGCGCCCGCGTCGCCACCGCGCGGCCGGGCTATGTCGCCTATCGCAATACGCTCAAGGCACTCTATCTGGAGCCGGTCGAGATCGCCTGCGGCCCGGCCGAACGCTATCAGATCAGCGCCGACGCGCTGGCCGCTCTCGATCCAGCGCCAGACGGCCTGATCCTTGCCAGCCCGGCCAACCCGACCGGCACGATCATCCCGGCCGACGAACTGGCGGCGATCGCCAGGGTCTGCGCCGACCGCGGTATCCGCATCATCTCCGACGAAATCTATCATGGCCTCAGCTTCGGCGAGCCGGCCCGGTCGATGCTGGAATTTGCCCCCGACGCGGTGATCGTAAACAGCTTCTCCAAATATTTCAGCATGGCCGGCTGGCGGCTGGGCTGGATCGTCGTGCCCACCGACCTGATCGGCGCGGCGCGGGCGCGGATGGGCAATCTGTTCCTCACCCCCCCGGTGCTGGCGCAGCAGGCCGGCCTTGCCGCCTTCGACTGCACCGATGAGCTTGAAGGCCATGTCGACACCTATCGCCGCAACCGGCAATTGCTGCTCGACGCCCTGCCCGCGCTCGGCCTCGCCAGCATCGCCCCACCCGACGGCGCCTTCTACATCTATGCCGATATCAGCCATCTCACCAATGACAGCCTGGCCTTCTGCCAGAAGCTGCTGCGCGAAACCGGCGTCGCCACCGCGCCGGGGATCGATTTCGATCCGGTCGACGGCCACCGCTTCATCCGCTTCAGTTTTGCCGTCTCGACCGACCGGGTCGAGGACGCGATCGCGCGAATGATCCCCTGGTTCCAGGCCCAGCCAAACCGCTGATCAAAGAAAAGAGAAATAACGGACCCGAAAGGGTCCGCAAGGGCGCCAAAATGATTATGGCGGCCGCCCGAGCTTATGCGAGGAAAGCCAAGCGGGCGGATGCCCGCGCCGGCGATTGAGGCCAATCAAAAGATGGTGCGGGCGGTCGGAATCGAACCGACACTCCTTGCGGAACCGGATTTTGAGTCCGGCGCGTCTACCAGTTTCACCACGCCCGCATCTGATCGTGGAAGGGGGCACCTAGCAGGTCGCGAACCGGCTGCAAAGCCCCCAAAATCACTCCCGCAACAAAGCCGCCAGGCAGGCGAAACAAGGGCCTAGCGGCGGGCGCGCAGCCGGGCGCGCAGAGAGAGGCCGTAGCCGATCGTCACGGCCATCCCCGCCCCCACCGCGATGCAGCCGCCGACGACCGCCACCGGTATCGGCGCGAACGCCCAGAAGCCGGCATAGACGATGCCGCTGAGCGCCATCGACCAGCCGCCGACCCGCGTCATCTGCCGCGCGCAGGCGTCCGGCAGGAAAGCCTTGGGCATGCGATTGCCATACCAAGCGATCATCAACCCGTTGGCGCCGATCACCAGCCGCGTGACCATGTCACCGTCCAGCCAGTCGAGCTTGCGCCCCTGGCTGGCGGCCAGCGCCAGCAGCAGGATGCCGCCGCCCCAGAGCAGGCCCGCCTTCAATTCCCTGTCCATCCTGCCTTCTCCCGATGCTGATCCGGCGCCTCCACGCCGATGCCGAACGACTGGGCAAAGCCCAGCAGCGCCTCTTCCAGCACCGACAGCTTGAGATGATAGATGACCGACTTGCCGGCCTTTTCCGCATGGACCAGATCCGCCTCCTTCAGCACCGCGAAATGCGCCGACATGGTCGGCTTGGAGACATCGAACTGGTCGCTCAGTTCACCCGCGCTCATCGGCCCCTGCCGCAGCAATTGCAGCACCCGGCGACGGGTCGGATCGGACAAGGCGCGGAAGACCTGGCTCATGATGAGATAATTAGCTAAACATCGAAATGAGTCAAGCGGCCATGACGATCCCCGTGGCGCTGCCGCGCCGGCTGCGATAGGGAGCGGCCAAAGTTTCCTTCAATCCAGGCAGAGACATGGCCCGCAAATATTCCAAACATGGCCCCTATGAAGATGTGCATCGCGAGGAAGAGGAAGCGCCGCCCCCGCCGCCCTGCTGGCTGTGCGGGCGTCCAACGGGCACGACCATCGTGTGGCACCATCCCGTTCCCAAGAGCCGGGGAGGCCGCGACGTCGTGCCGATGCACGGCATCTGTCAGCAGACGCTGATCGCCAATTTCACCAATTCCGAATTGCAGCGCCACGGCATGGACGTGGAGGGCCTGCTGCTCCATCCGCCGATCCGCAAGTTCGTCGACTGGGTGGCGAACAAGGATCCCGATTTCACCGCGACCATCACCAAGAAGCAGCGCTGAGCGAAGTCAGCGCTGCCGCCTGATCGGCCAGTCGGTCAAAACAGACCCGGCACCTCGCGCTGGGCCGGATTGGGCCGCTGCGGCGCCAGCAATTCGCGCGGAGCGGAAACCGGCGACGTCACTGCCTTTCGGCTGAGCGTCGCCACAGCGCCGCCGATCGGCGTGCAGCTACGCCCGGCGATGAAGTCCAGCGCCTGGCGGGTCGCCGCCTCGCGCGGATCGCCCAGCGGATAGCTGATATCGTCCCACGCCTGGCAACTGGCCTTCATGCTGCTCGCCAGCCCGTCATAATAATCGGCGTTGCCCGCGCCATTCTGGGTCGCAAAGGCAACCACCCGCAACCGGTCGTCACAGGCCTCGCGATCAATCGCGATCTGCCCGACCGGCTTGCCATAGGTGTTGGCGCCGATCAGCGCCGCCTGCGTGCCGAGCAAGGGGATGAAGGCGTTGATGACGCCTTCGCTGGCCGATGCCGTGCCGCCGCTGCCGATGAAGGCGATGCGAGTGGGCGCAACGGACTGCGCCAGCGGTTCGAAATAATGGGTCTGGTTCTGGGCGCTCTTTTCCGGGCGATAGGTCATGCGCATGAAGATGTCGGTGGGCGCCCGGTTCGCGCCGAGCAGATCGCCCAGCACCTTGGCGGTCGAGACAAGGCCGCCGCCATTATAGCGCAGGTCAAGGATGATGTCGGTCACGCCCTGCGCCTTGAAACCGGCAAAGGCATCGCGCAGCGGCTGTTCGGCCGACAGGATGAAGGTGCGCAGATTGACATAGCCGACACGGCGGCCGCCATCGTCGATCACCCGAGCACCATAGCGGTTCGATACCGGCATCAGGTCGAAGTCGCGCTTGATCACGGATACGGTGCGGGTGCTGTTCGCGTCGGCGATGCGCAGCAGCCGCGTGGTTCCGGCACTGTCCGGCCCCATCGCATCGGCCACGGCATTGGCGCCGCCCGACGCGAACAGCGACGACACGCTGCGCATGTTGGTGATGCTGGTGCCGATCTCCAATATCTCCGCGCCGCGATCGATGCCGGCGGCCAGCGCCGGGCCGTTCTCGAACGATTCGATGACGAACAGGCGGGTCGCCCCGCTGTCGGTCGCGAAGCGAAGGCCGAAACCGGCACTCGACCCCGACTGATAATAGGCATCCTCCGCCTTGATGGAGGTGAGATAGGTGAAATAGCGATCCCGCCGCTGCGACCGCGCGCCCTGCGTCAGCGCGTCGATATAGCTGTCGACGCTGGCATAGCCGGCCGGGCTGAGCGCAGACGGCAGGGTTTCGGGGAAAAGATACCATTCCTTGAGCGTCGCCGCCGCCCAATCCTGCCGCTCCCGCACCGAACAGCTTGCGGTCGGCGTGGGCGTTGGCGTCGCCGTCGGCGGTGCAGTGCCCGCGCTGTCGGACCCGGCACCGCCGCAAGCCGCCAACATCGCCAGCCCACCCGCCAGCAACGCCAGCCGCGCAACTCCATGCTTCATCGATATTCCCCCCAAAGACCGCGGACGGGATAATCGGCGCGCCGTGGCGCGGCAAGACAGCCTTGAAACAAAAGAGCTTTCCGGGCCGGAAACCAATGGCTCCGACAGCGTATTCCGCCCCCGCCCTTGACTTCCCATGTCCCCATATCGATATGCGGGGAGCAAATGTAACGTTATATCATTCAGGAAAAGTCATGCCCCATTGCGAAGCGCCGGACCACGGCCCGGCCGGCCGCCCCCGCTCCTGGCTCGACGGCTTCGCCGTCTGCGCGTCCGCGCTCTGCACCGTCCATTGCCTCGGCCTGCCGCTGCTCTTCGCCTTGCTGCCGACCATTGCCGCTCGGATCGATCCGGGCGAATCCTTCCACCTACTGATGCTCGCCATCGCCGTGCCGACCAGCCTGTTCGCGCTGTTGCAGGGCTGGCGCCGCCACCGCGCCGCCCTGCCATTCGGCATCGGCCTGACTGGCCTGTCGCTGATGGCGGTCGGCGCACTGGTCGCCCGTACCCCGCTCGGCGAAGCGATCTGGACCGTCGGCGGCAGTGCCTTGCTGGCCGGCGCGCACATCCTCAACTGGCGCCGGGGCCTGCGCACCGCCTGTTGATCGCGGCTCTCGGCCGCCCGACCCCACCGCGAGTCGTTCGCAGTTGCAGCATCATTTTCCTGCCTATAGCCTGCTTGCGTAACAAAGCACGGCCGGTATAAGGACCGCATCGTGCAGATATAGATAACTAACGGAGAAGGACTGTCCTTTGACCGAACCGTCTGCCACGTTCCTGTTGTTCGGTGCCACTGGCGATCTCGCCCGGCGCATGATTTTCCCATCGCTCTACAATCTTCTGTCGGACGACTTGCTGCCCGACGACTTCCTGATCATCGCATCGGGCCGGACCGAGATGGCGGACGAGGCGTTCCGCGACGAAGTGTGCGCCGCGCTCAAGCAGTTCCTGCCTGCCGACCGCTATGATAGCGACATTGCCACGCGGTTCCGCACAATGATCATCTATCAACCTGTGGACTCCAGCAACGGCGCCCATTTCGCCGAACTGGCCGAGCGGGTAGACGGACGCCTGGAACGCGGCATCTCCGTCTATCTCTCGACCCCGCCCTCGCTGTTCGGCCCGACCGCTCAGGGACTGGCCGACGCCGGCCTCATCACGCCCAAGACGCGGATCGCGATGGAAAAACCGATCGGCAAGGATCTCGAATCCTCGAAGGTGGTGAACGACAGTATCGGCCACCTCTTCGCCGAAGAACAGATTTTCCGCGTCGACCATTATCTGGGCAAGGAGACCGTCCAGAATCTGCTCGCCCTGCGCTTTGGCAATCTCATGTTCGAACCGCTGTGGAACGCGACCGGCATCGACCATGTCCAGATCACCGTCGCCGAAACCGTCGGGCTGGAGGGCCGCGTCTCCTATTATGACGGTGTCGGCGCGCTGCGCGACATGGTGCAGAACCATATCCTCCAGATCCTGTCGATCATCACCATGGAGCCGCCCGCGCGGATGGACCCGACTGCGGTGCGCGACGAAAAGGTGAAGGCGCTGCGTTCGCTGCGCCCGATGACGGCCGAAACGGTCAAGACCCACAGCGTGCGCGGCCAATATACGCCCGGCGCCGTCGGCGGCCAGATCGTCACCGGCTATGCCGACGAACTGGGCCAGCCGTCCGACACCGAAACCTTCGTCGCCTTGAAGGCCTATATCGACAATTGGCGCTGGCAGGGCGTGCCCTTCTACCTGCGCACCGGCAAGCGGCTGCCCGCCCGCCAGTCGGAAATCATGATCCAGTTCAAGCCGGTCCGTCATTCGATCTTCGGCCGCGACGGGCAGCATTCTGGTGGGGGATCGGGCCTCGAACCCAATACGCTGATCATCCGCCTGCAGCCGGAGGAATATATCCGCCTGCTCATCATGTCGAAGCGGCCGGGCCTGGAACAGCAGGTCCATCTGGAGGAAGTGACGCTCGACGTGTCGCTGACCGCCGCCTTTGCCGGCCAGCGTCGCCGTATCGCCTATGAACGGCTGATCCTCGACCTGCTCGCCGGCAACCAGACCCTGTTCGTCCGCCGCGACGAGGTGGAAGCCCAATGGGCCTGGATCGATTCCATTATCGACGGATGGAAGGAGGCCCACATGAAGGTGTCGCCCTATTCCTCCGGGAACTGGGGGCCGTCCTCGGCCATTGCCCTTATCGAACGCGACGGAGCCAGCTGGCATGACTGATCTTCACCCCGTGATCGCCAAGGTCACAGACCGCATCACCGAACGCAGTGCGGCGACGCGCCTCAAATATCTCGACCTGATCGAGCGGGGCCGCAATGCGGGCACCAACCGCGACCAGCTGTCGTGCGGCAACCTCGCCCACGGCTTTGCCGCCAGCGGCGAGGACAAGGCTGTCATCCGCACTGGCCGGGCGATGAACATCGGCATCATCACCGCCTATAACGACATGCTTTCGGCGCATCAGCCCTATGGCCGCTACCCCGAGCAGATCAAGATCGCCGCGCGCGAGATCGGCGCCACGGCGCAGGTTGCGGGCGGCGTGCCCGCCATGTGCGACGGCGTGACCCAGGGCCAGGCCGGCATGGACCTTTCCCTGTTCAGCCGCGACACCATCGCGCTCTCCACCGCCGTATCGCTCAGCCATGCGATGTTCGAGGGCAATCTGATGCTCGGCATCTGCGACAAGATCGTGCCGGGCCTGTTGATCGGCGCGCTGCGCTTTGGCCATCTGCCGACCATCCTGATCCCCGCCGGACCGATGCCCTCGGGCCTCGCCAACAAGGAAAAGGTCCGCATCCGCCAGCTCTATGCCGAGGGTAAGGTGGGGCGCGACGAACTGCTCGAAAGCGAAAGCGCCTCCTATCATGGCGCGGGCACCTGCACCTTCTACGGCACCGCCAATTCCAACCAGATGATGATGGAGGTGATGGGCCTGCACATGCCCGGCGCCGCCTTCGTCAATCCGGGCACGAAACTGCGCAGCGAACTGACCCGCGCCGCCACCCATCGCATCGCCGACATCGGCTGGGACGGCAATGACTATCGCCCGCTCGGCCACTGCGTCGATGAAAAGGCGATCGTCAACGCGATCATCGGCCTGATGGCCACCGGCGGTTCGACCAACCATGCGATCCACCTGCCCGCCATCGCGCGTGCGGCCGGCATCCATATCGACTGGACCGACTTTGCCGAACTGTCGGACGTGGTGCCGCTGCTGGCGCGCGTCTATCCCAATGGATCGGGCGACGTGAACCATTTCCACGCGGCGGGCGGCATGGCCGTCATCATCCGGGAACTGCTCGACGCCGGCCTGCTCCACCGCGACATCATGACCGTCGCGCGCCAGGATCTGACCGACTATGGCAAGGAACCGGTGCTACAGGATGAGGCGCTGGTGTGGCAGGACGTCCCCGCCAGCCGCGACGAGGCGATGCTGCGCCCGGCCTCCAACCCGTTCCAGCCTGACGGCGGCATGAAGCTGCTCCAGGGCAATCTTGGCCGCTGCGTGATGAAGGTCAGCGCCGTCGACAAGGAACGCTGGACGATCGAGGCGCCGGCCGTGGTCTTCCACGATCAGGACGATGTGCTGCGCGCCTTCAAGGCGGGCGAACTGGAACGCGACGTGATCGTCGTCGTCCGCTTCCAGGGCCCGCGCGCCAACGGCATGCCCGAACTGCACAAGCTGACCCCGGCGCTGGGCGTGCTGCAGGATCGCGGCTTCAAGGTCGCGCTGCTGACCGACGGCCGCATGTCGGGCGCCTCGGGCAAGGTGCCCGCCGCCATCCACCTGTCGCCCGAGGCGCTGGGTGGTGGTCCGATCGGCAAGCTGCGCGATGGCGATCTCGTCCGCGTCTGTGCGGAGAGTGGCCAGGTCGAGGCGCTGGTCGATGCCGCCACCTGGGACGCGCGCGACATTCCCGCCGCCCCGCCGCCGCCCTATGACACCGGCCGCGAACTCTTCGCGCTGTTCCGCCACAATAGCGACCTCGCCGAACAGGGCGCTTCCCCGATCCTCGCCGCGATGGACGCAGAACTCGCGATATAAGCACAGCCATTCGCGCTGCGCTCGCCTGTCCGATGCGCCGGCGCGGATGTCCGGAGAAAGAGACATATGACCGACATCATCGTCGCCGACATTGGCGGCACCAATGCGCGCTTCACCCGCGCCTCGCTGGACGACAAGGGCGTGCCGACGCTCGGCACCGTCCGCAAGTACAAGGTCGCCGACTATCCCAGCCTCCAGGCCTGCTGGGAGGCCTTTGCCGATGATGAAGCGAAGGCCGGCGCAGGCCCGTTGCCCGACGCCGCCTCGATCGCCTTCGCCACCGCCATCGGCCGCGAAGTCATCAAGCTGACCAACAGCAACTGGGTGATCCGCGCCGATACGCTGGCGGAGGATCTGGGCCTGCGCACGGTGCGCCTGGTCAATGATTTCGAGGCCGTCGCCCATGCTGTCTCGCGCCTGCCCGACGAAAATCTGCCCCTGCTGTTCGGCGAGGATCGCCCCTTCCCGCGCGACGGCGGCATCACCGTGGTCGGCCCCGGCACCGGCCTTGGCGTCGCGATGATCGCCTATGACGATGGCCATCCCCATGTCATCGCGACCGAGGGCGGCCATCTCGACTTCGCCCCGCTCGACCAGATCGAGGTGAAGATCCTCGACTATCTGCGCGACAAGTTCCTGCGCGTCTCGACTGAACGGATCGTGTCGGGGCCGGGCCTCAACTATATCTACAAGGCGCTGGCCACCATCGGCCATGACCGGGTGATGCTGATGGAAGACCCCGAACTGTGGCAGGCCGCGCTCGACGGCAGCGACGAGTTCGCCCGCCGCGCGCTCGACCGCTTCTGCCTCTGCTATGGCTCGGTCGCGGGCGATCTGGCACTGGCGCATGGCCCCCATGCGGTGGTACTGGCCGGCGGCCTCACCCAGCGGATGAAGGATTTTCTCGAACAAAGCGGCTTCCACACCCGCTTCAAGGCCAAGGGCCGGTTTGAGAGCCTGATGGCCACCGTGCCGATCCGCTGCGCGATCCATGAAGAAATCGGCCTGTTCGGCGCTGCCGCGGCCTTTAGGGAGAAGAATGCATGAGCTTGACCGTCGAACAGGTGATGGAACTGGCCCCGGTGATCCCGGTGCTGGTGGTCGATCGGGTCGAGGATGCGCTCCCCATTGCCCAGGCGCTGGTGAAGGGCGGCCTGCCCGCCCTTGAAGTCACGCTGCGTACCCCCGCCGCGCTCGACGTCATCCGCGAGATGGCGAAGGTCGAAGGCGCGGTCGTCGGCGCGGGCACGGTGCTGAACCCGGCCCAGCTCGACGCCGCGATGGAAGCGGGCGCCCGCTTCATCGTCAGCCCGGGCCTCACCGAACCGCTGGGCAAGGCCGCGATCGCCGCCAACATTCCCTTCCTGCCGGGCACCGCCACGGCCGGCGACATCATGCGCGGCATGGACATGGGCCTTTCCCACTTCAAATTCTTCCCGGCCGAAACCTCGGGCGGCCTGCCGGCGCTCAAGGCGCTGGCCGCGCCGCTCCACACTGCCCGCTTCTGCCCGACCGGCGGCATCACCGCCCAGAGCGCACCCGAATGGCTGGCCCAGCCCTTCATCAAATGCGTCGGCGGCAGCTGGGTCGTGCCCAAGGGGCCGATCGATCCCGCGGTGATCGAGGCACTGGCGCGCGAAGCCGCCGCCCTGCCCCGCTAATCTATAGCCGGGACGGGGTTACGCCATTGCGCCTCCCCCCGTCCCGCCCTAGATGCAGATCATGATCACGCGCCGCTTCCTTCCCACCATCGCCCTGATCCTGTCGGGCTGCGCCGGCGCGCATGAAAGCTATCCCTCGCTCGCCAAGCGCCCGGTCGAAAGCGCGCCGATGGCAGAGGCGCCCGCCGCGCCGATCCCGCAGCCGGCCGACGACAAGCTCAAGGCCCAGATCGGCCAGCTCACCAGCCAGGCACAGAGCGGCGGCGCCCATTTCGACAAGGCCTATGCCAGCGCCGACCGCGCCGTGAACAGCGCCGGCCGCGCATCGGTATCGAGCGACGCCTGGGTCGCCGCGCAGGTCGCGATCAGTGCCGCCGAAGCCGCCCGCAACGACAGCGTCTCCGCCCTCGCCAGCCTCGACACCCTGTTCATCGAACGCTCCAACGCGGTCGCCGATGGATCGGAAAAGGGCGGCGTCGCAGATATCGACGCAGCGCGCGCCAGCGTCCTGTCGATGGTCGACAGCCAGAATGACCGCATCGACGCCCTGAAAAATCGCCTGCCCCAGCCTTAAGCCTTCGCTGACCATTTGGGCGCATAGCGAATATGTGCCCGACGACCATCCGGGCAGCGGCAGGGGTAACGATGCAACGATTTTTGCTGGCTGCGCTCGCGAGCGCCCTATGCGCGTCGACATCGACCGATGCGCAAACATCGGTTGCCACGCCCCTGCCGCCGCCACCGGAAAATATGGCCATCAATTCTGAAGGGCGCGGCAGCAGTCTGGGCTATGTCGTCAGCCTGGGCTATTTTACCGAGGCGGAGATGCAAGATCCGGAATGGGAATTTGCCCGGGCGAAAACCGCAAACATATGGTGGTGCCGGTCGGAGGCGCGTCTGAGGCGGCGTGACATACGATGGGTTCCCGCCAATGACGGCTCCGGCAAGCAATGCGCGATGGCGATTTACACCTCGGAGTGCCTGGAACCGCGCGACGTGGCGGAAAATGTCGATCCCGGATTTTCAGACAGGCTGGAACAGGACAGGCATGAACTGATGACCAAGCCCGTTCCGGGACCATCGGGTGTGGGCTGCGGCGAGAAGGATCGCGCATTGCGGCATGATCCACCTTCCAAATAAAGCCTTAGACTTTCGCATCCGGACGCGACTGTCGGATAAGACAAGGCCTCACGCCTGTAGGGCATAGGCCACGACTGTCCCGCCTTCACCCCATCTGTCGCACCGCGCCCTTATGCGCTTTCCCGTTATGGACATAATGGTCCACGCCCTCGCGCATGGTGATGATCGCCTCGTCGGTCAGGTCGCGCATATATTTGGCCGGGCGCCCGGCCCATAGCTGCCGGTGCAGCACCGTCTTGCCCGGCGAGAGCAGCGCGCCGGCCGCCAGCATCGCGTCGCTTTCCACCGTGCAGCCGCTCATCACGATCGCCCCCAGCCCGACGAACGCCCGGTCCTGCAGCACGCAGCCATGGACCATCGCCATATGGCCGATCAGCACATCCTCGCCGATGATGGTGGGATAGCCCTCCGCCGGATAGCCCGGGCGGCCGTCGCCGGGGCTGTCGCAATGGACGACCGTGCCGTCCTGGATGTTGGTACGCGCGCCGATACGGATATGGTTCACATCGCCCCGGATCACGCAATTATACCAGATACTGGCGTCCGCGCCGATCTCGACATCGCCGATGATCCGGCATCCCGGCGCGATGAAGGCGCTGGGGTGGATCAGCGGCGCCTTGCCGTTCAGCGGAATGATCGAAACATCAGGATGGTCGGCGGGATGATCGGTCATCTGCGCCTCAACCGTTCAGCAGTCGCGCCGCGTGCAGCGCATGATAGGTCAGCACGCCCGAACAGCCCGCCCGCTTGAACGCCATCAGCGTCTCCAGGATCAGCGCATCGCGGTCGCCCGAGCCGGCGGCGGCGCCATGTTCGATCATCGCATATTCGCCCGACACCTGATAGGCGAAGACCGGCACGGAGAAACGATCGCGCACCCGCGCGACGATGTCGAGATAGGGCAGGCCCGGCTTCACCATCACGCTGTCCGCGCCCTCGGCCAGGTCCAGCGCAACCTCGCGCAGCGCTTCCTCGCCATTGGCCGGGTCCATCTGGTAATTTTTCTTGTCGCCCTTCAGCAGCCCGCGCGATCCCACCGCGTCGCGGAACGGGCCATAGAAGGCACTGGCATATTTGGCGGCATAGGCCATGATCTGGACATTGGCGTGGCCGGTTTCCTCCAGCGCCTCGCGGATCGCGCCGATCCGGCCGTCCATCATGTCGCTGGGCGCGATGATGTCGGCGCCCGCCGCAGCCTGGTTGAGCGACTGGCCGATCAGCATGTCGATCGTCGCGTCATTGATCACATAGCCGGTTTCATCGAGCAGCCCGTCCTGACCATGGGCGGTATAGGGGTCGAGCGCCACATCGGTCAGCACGCCGATATCGGGCACCGCATCCTTGATCGCGCGGATCGCGCGGCACATCAGATTATCGGGGTTCAGCGCCTCGGCGCCATCATCGCTGCGGCGGTCGGCCTGGGTATTGGGGAACAGCGCCAGACAGGGGATACCGACGTCGCGTGCTTCCTTCGCGCGGGCCACCATCAAGTCGACCGACCAGCGCGACACGCCGGGCAGCGCGGCGATCGGCTCCTCCACGCCGTCCCCTTCGGTCACGAACAGGGGCCAGATGAAATCGCTGGGCGACAGGCGGTTTTCGGCATGCATCGCCCGGCTCCAGGCGGTGGCACGGGTTCGGCGCATGCGCAGCGCCGGATAGGAGGCAATAGTCATGCCGCGGGTGTAGGCCGCGACCGGAAGGGGATCAAGCCGGACCGATTGTCCTGCCCTGGCGGGATTGGGTGGTTTCCTGCCATTCCCCTCCCGCTGGCGGGAGGGGCAGCGAGACTTGCGCGCGCAGCGCGTTAGTCGCAGCGGGGTGGGCTGGACGTTTCTTGTCGGTCACAGCCGGCGTCATCCTGACGAAAGTCAGGATTCATTCTGCGCTACGACGGGTGGGACGCGCTGAATGGATCCCGGATCAAGTCCGGGATGACGACGATGGAGAGGGCAGCTTCTGCCTCAGCGCCCGTCGTCATCCGCGCCCGCGCTGCCACCGATAACCGTTCGGGTATAGTCGATGCGGATGCGGACCCAGGCGCCGACCTGGGGCTTGCCGTCGACGCGGGGCGGGCGCACCAGGAACTGCCAGGCGGCCAGGCGCACGGCGCGGCCAAAGCCCGATCCCATCGGATACTCGCTGATCATCTGGCAATTTTCGACATGATAATGATCGATCGTCTTGCACGCGACCAGGCCATAGCCCTGCGCCGGCGCATTGGCGGGCAGATAGCTCGACAATTCGGCGTGGGTCGGCCGGCGATACCATTCCGCCTCGAACAATTGCACGCCGCCCGGCCCCTCGCCCGGCCCGACGATCGCCTTGGCATTGCCGGTGCCGCTGTCGCCGACGCCTGCCGTCTTCTTTTCCATCTTGCCGATGTCGGCCGCCGCCATCTGCCGGCTGTCGAGCGTGATAAAGGGAAAAGGCGATGGCGGCTGCACCGTCGGCATCTCGACCGGCCGGGGCGGCGTCACCACCGGCTCGCTCTTCTGCTTGGGTGCCGCCGTGTCGCGCTCGCGCTTTTCCGCCTTCTGGGCCTTGGACTTTTCCTTGTTCGCCTCCTTGGCCGGCTCGATGTCGAAGCTTACCGGGTTGCGATCATCGACCTTCTTCGGGTCCAGATGCGGTGCCATCGTAAGCAATGCGAGCAGCAGGATCGCGTTCAGCACCAGCGCGAACGCCAGGCCTCCGGCCCGCTGCCGCAGCTTGTCCCAGGGAATGGTAGAAAATATCAAGCGTGCCGACCGGTCTCTATGCGTTGCGCGTCATGCCCAGACGGCACCGGACAGTCAACGCCGTGGCGACTGACAAATCGGTAATGTGGTGGGATTGGCCGGCCGATGGCCTGCCCGTCAGCAGACATCCTCTTCGCGCACCACCGGCCGGCTCTCGCGCGTTGCCCGCATCCGGCTGGCCTTGTCATCGACATCGGAAGTCAGCACGACATGGTCGTCATGCACTTCCAACAGTACCCCGGCGAAGGGAAAGCCCTCCAGACTGCCGGTCACGCGATAGCTGACCGAATCGCCGACCTTGAAGCTCGCCGGGTCCATGTTGAAGCTGAAAGGGCAACTGCCCTCACCCATATCCTGCATCGCACTCTCCTGTTTGCGCCGATCCTATCGCGGCCGGAGCATCCCGATCAAGCATCGCCGCGTCCATTCTTCAGGGCTTTTGCAGCCATCGCCGGCCCGTTAAAGGCGAGTCCATGGATATCTGCCTTGCCGCCCCCGCCGACCTGCCCCTGCTCCACCGCGTGATCGAACGCGCCTATCGCGGCGATGAGGCGCGGGCCGGCTGGACCTTCGAATCCGACCTGCTGACGAGCGCCCGCACCGATATCGAGGAATTGCAGGCCATCCTCGCCAGCCCGACCGACCGGCTGCTGGTCGCGATCGACGACAAGGGCGCACCGATCGGTTGCGTCCAGATCAGCAAGCGCGACGAAGGCGTTGCCTATCTCGGCCTGCTCTGCATCGATCCGCAGCTTCAGGCCGCCGGGCTTGGCCGCCGCATGATCGCCGCCGCCGAAGACCAGGCCGCGCGCGATTTCGGCGCCACGACGATCGAGATGACGGTGATCGACCAGCGTCCCGAACTGATCGCTTATTATCAGCGACGCGGCTATGCGCTGACTGACGAGAAGCGCCCCTTCCCAGTGCCGTTCGTTCCGCCGCTGGAAATGGTCGTCCTGGCAAAAGCGCTGGCGGCTCCCGTGCAACTGGGCTAGGCCCGCTCGCGATGCTCACCAAGCTCTATCAGTGGATGCTGGCCAAGGCCGCTCACCCGCACGCCGAACGTTGGCTTTTTGCCTTCAGCTTCATGGAATCCAGCTTCTTTCCGATCCCGCCGCATCCGCTGCTGGGCCTGATGTGCCTGGCCCGGCCGGAAAAGGCGATCCGCTATGGCCTCATCTGCACCATCGCCTCGGTGCTGGGTGGCCTCCTGGGCTATGGCATCGGCCATTTCCTCTACCAGGCGGTCGGCGCGCAGATCCTGCACTTCCTGGGCCTGTCGGCGAAATTCCCGGTCGCGGCCTGCTATCTGCGCGACTATGGCGCGGAGATCATCCTGATCAAGGGCGCGACCCCGATCCCGTTCAAGCTGATCACCATCACCGCCGGTTTCATCGGCCTGTCGCTGTTCACTTTCCTGTGGGCCAGCATCCTGTCCCGCGCCTTCCAGTTCATGATCGTCGGCTTCCTGTTCTGGAAGTTCGGCCGCCCGATCAAGGCGTTCATCGAGAAATATCTGGCGCCGCTCTCGGCCCTGTTCCTGGTGCTGGTAGTCGGCGGCTTCATCGCTGCATCGATGCTGTCGGGCGGCGGGCAGAAGAGCGATCGCTGCTCCAACGCCACCTTGTCCAGCGTCTCCTGATCCCCCGCACGTGACCGTTCTCTCCATGAACGCCCTGCTCGCACGCCGTCCCCGGCTTGCAGCCCTGCTCGCCGGCTTCCTCTCGGCCACCGGCTTCGAGCCGCTGAAACTCTGGCCGGTCACGATCGGCTGCTTCGCGCTGCTGATCCTGCTGATCGAGCGCGCGCCTGATCGCCGCGCCGCCTTCTTGCGCGGCTGGCTGTTCGGGGTCGGGCATTTCACCCTGGGCCTCAACTGGATCGCCCATGCCTTCACCTATCAGGACGCGATGCCGCACTGGTTCGGCTATGGCGCGGTGGTCCTGCTCTCGCTCTATCTCGCCGTCTATCCCGGCCTCGCCACATTGGGCGCATGGTGGGCCGGGCGCCGTTTCGCCTTGTCCGGCACCGCTTTCCTGCTGCTGTTCGCCGCCTGCTGGATCGCCAGCGAATATGTGCGTGCGACCCTGTTCACGGGCTTTGCATGGAACCCGCTGGGCGTCACCCTGCTGCCGACCGGAGCGGCCATCGCCGCGACGCTGATCGGCACCTATGGCCTGGGCGCGCTCGTGCTGCTCGCTGCCGGCGCCTGCCTGCTGGCCGTGCGCCGTCATTATCGCCCCGCCGCCGCGATCGCCACGCCGCTTGTCGCCCTTGCGCTCTGGGGCCAGCTCTCGCCGGCCCCGGTGGCGCCCGCCGGCGCCCCGCTGATCCGCGTGGTTCAGCCCAATATCGGCCAGGACGAGAAATATTCGGCCGAACTGGAGCAGGCGCATTTCCGCACCCTCGCGACCCTGTCGGGCAAGCCGCGCCCTGCCCCGCGCCTGATCTTCTGGCCCGAAGCGGCAATCCCCGCCTATCTCGACATGGAGCCCGAATGGCGCTGGCGCCTAGCCGATCTGATGGGTCCGGGCGACCTGCTGATGACCGGCGCGACCAAGGTCTATTTCAAGGACAAGGGGCCTTATGGCACGACAGAACTGGCCGGCGCCAACAACAGCCTGTTCGTCGTCACGCCCGATGCCCAACTCGCCGCCCGCTACGACAAGGCGCATCTCGTCCCCTATGGCGAATATCTGCCGATGCGCAGCATCCTCCAGCCTATCGGCCTGTCGCGGCTGGTGCCGGGCGATGTCGATTTCTGGCCCGGCCCCGGCCCGCAGAGCCTGACCCTGCCCGCTACCCTCGGCCGCCCCGCGCTCAAGATGGGCGTCCAGATCTGCTATGAGATCATCTTTTCAGGGCAAGTGGTCGACCGCGCCAACCGCCCGGACTTTCTGTTCAACCCGTCCAACGATGCCTGGTTCGGCAGTTGGGGGCCGGTCCAGCACCTGGCCCAGGCCCGCCTGCGCGCGCTGGAGGAAGGATTGCCGATCATCCGCGCGACCCCGACCGGCGTATCCGCCATCGTCGATGCGCGCGGCCATATTCTCCACGCCCTGTCCAGTCATCGTGCCGGCTATCTCGACAGCCGCCTGCCGCCGCCGCTGCCCGCCACGCTGTTCGCGCGGATCGGCAATTGGGCGCCCTTCGCCTTCCTCCTGATCCTGGTCGGGACGGCTCTTGCCTTGCGCAAAGGCAAAAGCTAATAACCACATAAAGTTTTCTTTATATCTATTCGTCCGCAAGCACCTTACGGGAGTCTCATGCGTAACCAATTCCTCTTCACCTCGGAATCCGTTTCCGAAGGCCACCCCGACAAGGTCGCGGACCAGATTTCCGACTCGATCGTCGATCTGTTCCTGTCCAAGGATCCCGAAGCCCGCATCGCGTGCGAAACCCTGACCACGACCCAGTTGGTCGTTCTGGCCGGCGAAATCCGCTGCAAGGGCGTCTATGAGAATGGCGAATGGGCGCCGGGTGCCAAGGAAGAGATCGAAGCGACCGTCCGCGCGACCGTGAAGCGCATCGGTTATGAGCAGGACGGCTTCCACTGGGAAAGCTTCCGCTTCGAAAACAACCTCCACGGCCAGTCCGCACACATCGCGCAGGGCGTCGATGAAAGCGGCAACAAGGACGAAGGCGCCGGCGACCAGGGCATCATGTTCGGCTATGCGTCGGACGAAACTCCCGACCTCATGCCCGCCACCCTCTATTACAGCCACAAGATCCTGGAACGCATGGCGGATGATCGCCACAACAAGGTCGTGCCCTTCCTTGAGCCCGACGCCAAGAGCCAGGTGACGCTCGAATATATCGATGAAAAGCCGGTCCGCGCGACCGCCCTCGTCGTGTCGACCCAGCATGCCGCCGGCATGGACAATGACGACAGCCGCGCCGAACTGCGCGCCTACGTCAAGGGCGTGATGGCCGACATCCTGCCCGAAGGCTGGCTGCCGGGCGACGAAAGCATCTACGTCAACCCGACCGGCCTGTTCGAAATCGGCGGCCCGGACGGCGACGCCGGCCTGACCGGTCGCAAGATCATAGTCGACACCTATGGCGGCGCTTCGCCCCATGGCGGCGGCGCGTTCAGCGGCAAAGACCCCACGAAGGTCGACCGTTCGGCAGCCTATATCACCCGCTACCTCGCGAAGAACATCGTCGCCGCCGGCCTCGCCCGTCGCTGCACGATCCAGCTCAGCTACGCCATCGGCGTCGCCGAGCCGCTGTCGCTCTATGTCGACCTGCACGGCACCGGCACGGTGGAAGCGTCCGCGATTGAGGCCGTCCTGCCGACCCTCGTGCGCCTGACGCCCAAGGGCATCCGCACCCATCTCGGCCTCAACAAGCCGATCTACCAGAAGACCGCCGCCTACGGCCATTTCGGCCGCACGCCCGAAGGCGACTATTTCCCCTGGGAAAAGACCGACCTGGTCGACGCGCTCAAGGCGAAGCTGGCCTGATACCGGCCGCCGCGTGAATCACGGTGAGGGCGTCGAAGCATGGCTTCGGCGCCCTTCTTCGTTGCAGGCCTTCCTTGCCGGAACATGACGAAAAGTTCATTGGCCTGCGCCCGCCGAACCGCGCATAGAGAGGGCGTCGGGCTCGCACCCCTGTCGAGCCCGGCACCCTCCACCCAGGGCAACGCCATGACCCGTCCTCTTGCTACCGCCTTCATAAGTCTTGCATTTCTGGTTGTCAGTGCCGCTCCTGCACTGGCAGCTCCCTGCAAGGATGCGAAGGGCAAGTTCGTCAAATGTCCCCCCAAGGGCGCTCCTAAAAAAGGCCCCTGCAAGGACGCCAAAGGCCGCTTCACCCAGTGCGAGTGACCTGACGGATTGAAGACGTCGGTCGGACCTTGACCATCCGGCCAGCCTTCGGGTCGCACCATGGCTAGCCAGCTTCAAGGGCCATCCTGCCGCTCTCCCCTGTTCGGCATCCCATGGCTCTTGTCCCCTGCCCCCTTCCCGTCACCTTGCCTGCATGCATGGCGGAAGGGGGCAGATATGCCTTCCCGGCTTGCTCCATCGGCCCGCCCCCGCTATCGGCGCACCCCATGACCGCGCATAAATCGGGCGACCCGACCACCCTCAACCGCCTTTATGGCCGCCAGTCCGGCCCCAAGCTCCGCAAGGGGCAGCAGGAGCTAGTCGACACCCTCCTGCCCGCCGTGTCGGTGCCGGCCGAAGGCGACGTCACCGCCGCCGACCTGTTCGGCTATGACCGCCCGCTCCATTTCGAGATTGGCTTCGGTGGCGGCGAGCATATGGCCTATCGCGCCGACATGCTGCCCGACCATGGCTTCATCGGTTGCGAGCCATTCCTGAACGGCGTGGTCCAGGCGCTCGGCCATATTCGCGACGGTGCGCTCGGCAATGTCCGGCTGCATATGGGCGACGCGCTCGATGTGTTGTCGCGCATCCCCGACGGATCGCTCAGCTTCGTCTATCTGCTCCATCCCGATCCCTGGCCCAAGGCCCGTCATGCCAAGCGCCGCATGATGAACCCCGGCCCGGTCGAGATGATCGCGAAGAAGCTCAAGCCCGGCGGCGAATTCCGCTTCGGCACTGATCATCCCGTCTATCTGCGCTGGGCGCTGATGGTGATGAACGGCCATCCCGAATTTGACTGGCTGGCGAGCGAGCCGAAGGACTTCCTGACCCGTCCGGGCGGCTGGCCCGAAACCCGCTATGAGGCCAAGGCCCGGCGGCTGGGTCATGAGGTGTGGTACTTCCGCTACCGCCGAAAATAGCACGCGGGTTTACGCCAGAAAACGCCGGATTTCTGCCACTCTGCCTACGCCACGCTACCTTGTTGTAACCCCCCTTTTTTCCGTATGGTGATTACCCGGTGATTACCCGAAGAGGGTCATGAGGTATTGCTATGGCAACGGGAAAGGTGACGAAGCGGAGCGTCGATGCCCTGCTGGATGCATCGATCGCAGGCTTCCTTTGGGACGATGACCTGAAGGGTTTCGGCGTTCGGATTTTATCTTCCAGCGCGGCGTCCTATATCATTCAGTATCGGATGGGCGGCCGGGAAGCGCGCACCCGCCGCTACACGATCGGCAGCCACGGTTCCCCATGGACGCCGATGACAGCGCGCACCGAGGCGGCACGCTTATTGATGCTGGTTGCGCAAGGGACCGATCCTGTAGCTGCCGAACAACAGCGTCGGCGGGAAGCGGTCGACCTCGCTTTCTCCAACTATGCCGATCATTTTGCCAAGTTCTGCAAGGGAGCAGGCTGGATAACGCTCGTGCAGCGTTCGCTTCGCCTGCACATCAAGCCTGCACTGCGCGACAAACCGCTTCCGGCGATCACCCGCGTCGATGTGGTGGCGCTGTTCGATAACATGCCAATCGCGCAAGTGGCGAATCGCCGTAACGTCTTCGCTGTCTTGCGCCGATTGTTCAGATGGGCAGTGAGCCGGGGCGATATTGAGCGCAGTCCGATGGAGGGAATGGAGACGCCTCCACCCGTCAAACCCCGCGACCGTTGGCTGTCCGATCAGGAAATTAGCCGGGTGTGGCTGCATGCCCCAGATTGTCACCGCTGTTTCGGCCCGATCGTGCGGCTGCTGATCGCGACCGGACAGCGGCGGGAAGAAGTGACAAGCCTCTTGTGGGAAGAGCTAAATCGCCGAGAGCGCCTGTGGCAACTTCCTGGCGATCGAACGAAAAACGGCGAACCGAATCAGGTGCCATTGAACGATCTCGCGATCTCCGTGCTCGATGATGTGGCAAAAGGCGACAAATGGCCCAAGCACTGGCGAGTATTTGCTACTTCAAGCGGCGGTGCGTTTACCGCCTATGACAAAGGCAAAAAGAAGCTCGATAAGCTGATCGCAGCGGATGGTGGCGATCCGGTTGTTGATTGCTGCTGAGAAGTGACCCGGGGTTTTCATCGAGAAGTGACCCACCTTGCGATTATGTTTCGGATGTCAGGGGTGGGTCAAGTTGGGGTTTTCTCCTTCCGGTTTTTGGGCTG